>Ga0326728_10006045_pt1 | contig 33139 bp, 30 predicted proteins | sample MB3enrmetagenome_FD_207602 | JGI IMG/M metagenome (GOLD analysis project Ga0326728, IMG submission 207602) | Lab enriched peat soil microbial communities from McLean, Ithaca, NY, United States - MB31MN | ecosystem: Environmental > Terrestrial > Soil > Wetlands > Peat | place: USA: New York... | reverse complement strand
CGGTGTCGCCCGCGCCGGTGACGTCGGCGACTTCGTCCGTGCCATAAATCGGAATGTTGACCGGTTTGTGACGGCGCGGGAAAACGACCATACCATCTTTTCCGCGGGTAATGACGAGCGACTCGAGGTTCATCTCGCCGGCGATTTGTTCGCCGGCCGCGAGCAGGCGTTCCCAGTTTTCGCCGATGCGGATGCCGAGCGCCTGTTCCACCTCCGCTTCGTTCGGAGTCGCCGCGGTAATACCGGTGTATTCGAGCATGCGGTAGCGCGAGTCCAGCATGACCGGTACCTTGTCGATACCGCGCTTTTCGCGTACCGCGTTCAACAGGGCGGGCGTGGCGGCGCCGTAGCCGTAGTCGGAGATCAGCAGCGCGTCCGACGCGCGCGCATACTCGCGCGCGGCTAGAACCAGTTCGCGCCGCAGATGCTGATTCGGGCCCTCGGCCGGTTCGCGGTCCACACGGACGACTTGCTGTCCGGCAGTGTGCGCGAATCCAGCGAGGATGCGCGTTTTGGTAACGGTGGAATAGCTTTTGTCCTTCAGAACTCCGCTCACGGGGATGCGCTTGTGGCGGAAGGCGCGGAGGAGCATGCGGCCCGGCTCGTCGTCGCCGACAATGCCGACCGGCAATACGGTTACGCCCAGGTCGGCGAGATTGTAAATAGCGTTGGCGCCGCCACCCGGTACGACTTTGCGATCGCGGTGCCGGAGAATCAAGACTGGGGCCTCGCGCGAGACGCGGGAGATTTCCCCGAAGACGAATTCATCGGCCACCAGATCGGCAAGCACGGTGACGGTGACCTTGGGGAAGGACTCAACGATTCGATGCAGGCGATGGTTCTCTTTTGTGTGTTTAGTCATCAATCACTAGTTGAGCCCTGCGCCGCGGCCTTCACGCTCTCGGAAGTTGCTTACTCCCGATCGCAGACGACGAACGGCTAGGCTGTTTTGTTCAAGGGACGATTTTCTCACGAGCCGGGCTTGTCGACCTCAACTCTTCCGAGGATGGTATCGATGATGTCAGCGGGGTCTTCGAGAGTAACTTTAAGGTTCGCGACGGAGAGCGGATTGAGTTGTTCGCGCAGAGAACCCAGATTGATGGCGTCTTTTTCCGTTGTGATGAATCCATCTCCGCCGCATTGATCGCGTTCGTCTAACAACTGAGCGATGTCGCGGTCGCTGTAGCGATGATGGTCGCGAAACACCAGTTCAGCTGCGGGAACAACGCTGCAGGCGCGCACCTGAGTGAAAAACAGCCCGGGACGGGCGATTCCGCAGAAGCAGACCGGTCTTTGCGGCGGAGCGGAGAGCGAAACGTCCCTCCGCATTCGCCAGATTGGTTTTCCTTTCAAGGCAAAGTGGCCTGCGGCTGCACTGTCCGCGGCTAAGTTGGCAGGCAGCACAACGGCATCGGCGCGCGTGAGAGCGCTGAGGGGTTCGCGCAGACGCCCTGAGGGCAGCAAGTGGTCTTCGAAATCGTGGGGAGTGACCAGGACAATGTCAAAATCCCTTGCCAGCGACCGGTGCTGAAATCCATCGTCGAGGATATGAAGCCGCGACGGAAATCTGCTTTCCGCAACCAGTCCGGCCTGATAGCGGCTTTCACCGACGACCACGGGGACCTGCAAGCGGCGCGCGATCAGCAGCGGCTCATCGCCGAAATCGGCGGCGCTGCCTTGAGGATCGACGATCAGCACTCCGCGAGTGCGCCGGCCATAGCCGCGAGACAAAACGTCGAAGGGAACACCGCGGGCTTTCAGCAATCCGCCGAGCGCGATTACGAATGGGGTTTTCCCTGCACCTCCCACCGACAAATTGCCCACGCTCACGACGGGGCGCTGGAGACGATGCGCCGAGAGCAGGCCGCGATCAAAAAGGAAATTTCGCAGCGCGCTCGCGGTGCCATAAGCGCCAGTGAGCGGGTTCATCGTTTGCCCCCGGCTTGCTGCGCGTTCCCCGCTGATTTTTGATCCATGAGCGCAAGCAGCGCGTCGATGGTCTTCGCGGTGGCGCCGCGTTGCGATTCGAGCGCTGCCAAGGCGTTGCGGCCAAGCGTCGCGCGCTCCGCTTGGTTGGCGATCAGCTCCATGAAAACCAGCGGCAACTCGGCTAGTCCGACAATGCGCACGGCGTTGCGGCTGCGAAATTCGTTCACGATGTCGCGGAAATTCTCGTAGTGGTTTCCGGTGACGATGGGCACACCGTAGAGAGCCGGCTCGAGGATATTGTGGCCGCCGCGCGGCACCAGGCTGCCGCCGACGAACGCTACGGTCGCCAGCGAGTAGAGCGCGGCCAGTTCGCCGATGCTGTCGAGCAGAAACACGCAACCGGCAAGGGGTTCGCCACTCCAGAGCGAGCGCCGCAGCAAGCGGATGTTCAGCTTTTCGACGAGCGCGGCCACCTCGGCGAAGCGCTCAGGATGCCGGGGTGCGAGAATCATCGTCGCCCTGGGATGCGTGGCCAGGATGTTCTGAAACGCGGCCAGCAGCGGCGCTTCTTCGTCTTCAAGCGTGCTGCCGCAGACGAGGACCGGCCATGCCAGCGCGCTTTCGCTGCCGGACTCGCCAAAGGCCGCGCGCAAGCTGGCGACGATCGCCGGCGCGGGGGGCGGAGCGACATCAAATTTCAAGTTGCCAGCCACCCGCACTCTGTCTTCGGCCGCGCCAATATCGAGCAGTCGTTCTTTGTCCTCGTCGGTCTGCGCCAGAAACAAGTCGACATTGTTGAGCACGCCTTTGTCGAGAAAACCAGGCAACCAGCGGCGGATGCGTTTGTAGTTGGGATAGGAGCGGTCGGAAATGCGGCAATTGATTATGGCGATGCGGGCGCCACTTTTCTTTGCGAGGCGGAGGAAATTCGGCCAAAACTCGGTTTCGGCAATCACGCACAGATCGGGGTGGAGCGCTTCCAGATAGGGGCGGATAGCAAAGCCAAAATCCAAAGGAAAATAGAATGCGGATTCTGCGTCAAATCTCTTCGCCGCGAGTTTTTGTCCTGTGCTGGTAGTGGTGGAAATGAGGACTTGATGGGTTGGAAACCGCTGCCGCAGCTCCTCCACGACCGCGCTTGCCGCTATGACTTCGCCCACGGACACGGCATGCACCCAGATGGTGGGCTTGCCGGAAATTGCGCGCAGGGCGGCGGGAACAGCGCCCAGGCGCTGCCGCAAGCCCGCGCGGTACTTGCCGTGCCGCAGCATCTGGAGCAGCCAGTATGGCAGCGTCAGGATCAGCGAGAGCGCGAGCAGCGCGGTGTAGAGAGCGTAAATCAAGGAAGCCCCATTTTACTGCCCGCAGAACCTTCGGGCGGCATCGCTTGCGAACGCCGCATCCTATAATCCTGATATGCGGAAAATTTCTTTGCGGCCGATGCGTTGCATGTGCGTGTCCGTGAGCGCGGCCGCCGTGGTTTGGCTGGCATTGTGCGGGTGCGTATTTGCCGGCGCGGCCAAAGAATTTGTCATGCCCGAGGCTCATGCGGCCCGCACGTATCCCGCGCACGACGAACACCCGATGGAAAAAGTAACGGTCGCCGTCGATCCTTACGACGTGGAGTACAAGGCGAAGATCTTCACGGTGAATTACCGGAACTACGGATTTATGCCCGTCTTTTTCGTCATCACAAATGACAGCGACCAACCAGTCGCGCTGGCTGGAATCAAGGCCGAGTTGAAGACGGTCAATCGCAGCCAACTGTTTCCCCTCGACACGGAAGACATTGTGCGCCGCATGTCGCATCCCTCGCGCAGCGATGCGCCGACGCTGCCCATTCCGCTGCCAACCAAGAAAGTAAAGGGCGGGGTCAACCAGAAAGCGATGGACGAGATGGATCGGGCGCAGTTTGCGGCGAAGGCCGTGGAGCCGCACTCGACCGCGCGCGGCTTCCTTTTCTTCGATGTCCTGGGAATCTCAAACCCGCTGGCGGGCGCGAACTTCTATCTCACCGGGGTGCGCGACGTGAAGGGTAATGAGATGATGTACTTCGAGGTTCCCCTGGAAAAATACCTGAGCGCGCCGGAAGATAAGAAGCAATAACACGCTGCGCGAAGACGGACTCCGGCTGGCGCACAAACCGGCCAGCTATAATTTCAGCTTATGGCGACTACGCCTGCCATTGCCAGCGATCTCGTTGCGCGTTACGAGCCGGTCATCGGACTGGAAGTGCACGTCCAGTTGCTGACGGCAAGCAAGATTTTCTGCTCGTGCTCGACGCGCTTTGGCGATCCCCCGAACACCAACGTTTGCCCGGTATGCCTTGGTATGCCTGGCGCCTTGCCGGTGCTGAACCGCAAGGCGGCGGAGTTTGGCGCGCTCGCTGCGATGGCGCTCAAATGCCGCGTGAACGAAACATCGATCTTCGCGCGCAAGAATTACTTCTATCCCGATCTGCCCAAGGGGTACCAGATTTCGCAGTATGACAAGCCGCTGGCCGAGCATGGATGCATCGAGATCGATATACGGGGCGGCAAGAAGCGCATCGGCATCACCCGCCTGCATCTGGAGGAGGATGCCGGCAAGAGCCTGCACGAGGGTTTTGCCGAAGCGGCAACTAAGACCGCGATCGACCTGAACCGCACCGGAGTGCCGCTGGCTGAGATTGTCAGCGAGCCCGACATGCGCTCGCCCGAGGAGGCTTACCAGTACCTCACACGCTTGAAGGAGATCATTCTTTACACGGGCGTCAGCGACTGCAACATGGAGGAGGGTTCGCTGCGTTGCGACGCCAATATCAGCGTGCGGCTGCGCGGAGCGAAGCAGTTCGGGACGAAGACAGAGATCAAGAACGTCAACTCATTCCGGTTCATCAAGCAGGCGCTCGAATACGAGATCGAGCGCCAGATTGGCGTGCTGGAATCGGGGGAGAGAATTACGCAGGAAACGCGCCTCTACAATGCCAACGAAGGGCGCACTTACAGCATGCGCTCGAAAGAACAGGCGCACGATTATCGCTATTTTCCAGAACCGGACCTGCTGCCGCTGGTTGTCGATGAAAAATGGCAGGCGCAAATCCGCCGCAGCCTGCCTGAATTGCCGGAAGCACGCCGCGAGCGGATGGTGAAGGAGTATTCGATCACAGCCGCGGATGCGCTTACGCTAACGTCGACGCGCGCGCTCGCCGACCAGTTTGAGTCGGCTGCGCGAGCCGCCACGAACCCGAAGCGCGTCGCCAATCTCGTGCAAAGCGAGCTAATTGGGCGCCTGAAGGCGCAGTCGCTCGAAATGGAGCAATCGCCGATTTCCATGGCGGGCATCGCTGCCTCGGCCGACCTGGTTGAGTCGGGGGCGATCTCGGGAAAAATGTTGAAGGATCTCTACGACCTTTGTTTTGAGCGAGGCAAGGATTTCCCCGCTGTCTACGAAGAAGAGGGCCGGCCGCAGCAGTCGCGCGATACGTCGGCACTGGAAAAGCTGGCGGACGAACTGATCGCCGCCAACCCGAAGCAAGTGGAACAATACCGGGCCGGGAAGAAAACGATGATCGGATTCTTTGTGGGGCAGGTTATGAAGGCTTCGAAAGGCCAGGCGAATCCGCAACTGGTAAATGAAGTGTTGACGAAGAAGCTGGAGGGATAACGAGCTTTTCTGGTTCGTTTCCCTCGCCCAGATTCCTAACTTGTTTTGCCACGCTTATTTCGGCACCCCGGCATTTTTCAGCACTTCGTCTGCGTAATAATTCCTGATCTTCGCCTCGTCGCGCAGCGACTCGTAGTAGGCGGCCTTCAGCAACTGTTCGCGGCTGTCGCGCAGCTGCTGCCGGATCGCCTGCTGTACCCGTGGATCGTTCAGGTCGCGCTGGCCTGCCGGCTCCTTCGCGATCAGTTTGACGATCAGGTAGGCGCTGGCCTGATGGTTGGCAGGGTTGATCATGGGGATGACCGGCGTGTATTGCCCGGGCTTCAGCTTCATGACCGCTTCGCGCGTGGACGGATCGGCCTGCTTTAACGCAGACTCAGGAGCCATGCCCAGATCGCCGCCATTGTTGCTGGTTTCCGGGTCTTCGGAATAATTCATTGCCAGTGTGGCAAAATCGTCGCCGCTGTCGAGGCGGTTGGCGATCATCTGAATTTTCTTTCTCGCATCGGCGTCGTTTTGCGCTTTGCTGTTCTGCAGGTTGTGGACCTGCGGCGCAGGCAGCCCGGTGACCACAATCTTGGCCAGGTGATACTGCGGCTCGATCAGATTAAATTGAGCTTTGTGCTCGTTGTAGTAGGAGGACACGTCCTGATCGGTGATGTTGATGCGCGATGTGATTTCCTTGTTCAGGACTTTGTCGCGAGTCAATGAACGGCGCAGATCGCGCTTGAAGTCATCGAGCGAAATCTTTTTTTCCTCGAGCCGCTTGTTGAACTCTTCCTCCGTATAGGGAGATTTGATTTCGTTCAGCTTGCGGTCGACTTCTTCGTCGGTGGCCAGCAAGCCCAGTTTTTCCGCGCGCCGCATGAGGATTTCGGTTTCGATGAGTTCGTTCAAAATGCTCAGGCGCAGGCTTACCGCTTGTTCGCCCGCCGGTTGCTGATCCGATCCCGCGGTCTGATTGGAGTAATATTTGTCCACTTCAGTGCGGTAGATCTTGCGTCCATCGACCGAAGCCATCACATCCCCGCCGCCGGTGTCGCGGTTGCATGCGGAAAGCGCAATCAACAAGCAAATGCCAGAAAGGACAAGACCGAGGGCCTTTCGCCCCAAACCCACATGGACACGATTCGTCAAATTTCCTCCTAAAAGCAATTGCATCGCGATCCGGCCCGTTCGCCAGCGGATAAGCTCCGCGGGATGTTCCCCATTTACTTGGAGGTTGGGGACGCGCCATTCGGAGCGGAAGCAGCCGCCGGATGGGCCGGCTCGGCAACTCCAGCCTCCCGAAGTGCGCGGTCGAGCGCTATTCGAATGTCGCTCGCCGGAACCGCACCGTCCAGCTTTTCGCCATTCACGAACATGGTGGGTGTCGCGTTCACTCCGACGCCCTCGGCCTCATCCATTGATGCCCGAACGCCTTTGTCGTCCTGTTGCTTGATGCAAGCCTGAAGCTTGTTGGCATCAAGGTTATGCCTTTGACCGTTGATGACGGCCAGTCTGTCCAGTTCCGCGGTCTGCGCCTCGAGCCCCTTGACAGTGTTCACTGACGGCGCGTTGCCGTGCAGATAATCGGCATAATCCCAGAAGGCATCCGTCGACTGCGATGCCAGGCAATTAGCATTGACGGCCGCATGAACCGACCATGGGTGAATCTCTTCGAGCGGGTAGTCCTTGTAGACGAAGAGCACGCGGTCGCCATATTCCTTGAAAATTTCCGGGAAAAGGGTGGAGTGCATCCGCGAACAGAACGGGCACTCAAAGTCGTCGTAGTTTACGACGACAACCTTGGCCAGCTTGTTGCCGCGCGTTGGCCGGCCCGCCGTGTCGATCCTCTTCATGATATCGGCATAGGGGTCCTTCGTCAGATCCATCTTCGTTATGCGAATGAGGTTCTTGCGATCCTTGGACAGCAGGAATTCATAGGCGCGTTTCTTTTCCGGACTGTCGAACGTTAGCGTCAGGGCATCGTAATTCGGAAACTCGCTCGGCTGAAGCGGCCAGGCGACTACTTTGACACTCGGGGGCAGTGAATAGTAGGCCCGCACCTGGCGCTCGACCGCCTTCATCACGTCGGGAGGCAAGGCCGCACCGCTGGACGACTCCGTAGAAGCTGGCTTGGACTGGGCCGAACAGCCCACGCAAACCAGCAACAGAGCAAGAAAGGCGCGGCGAACGATCATCAATTGGAACCACCTGAACATGTTTTTAATTCGCTTGATTATCTCACGCCGGGCGCGTGCCGGGCCGCAGGCAAAGCCCGTATTTCTAGCGCCCGCGCGCCAGTTCTTCCGCCGACAGCAACTGGTTCATCGATCCGGACCGGAAGCCCTCCAGATCGAGGGTGACGAACTTGAAACCCAGCCCTTTGAAAATCGCGGCGAATTTCCGCGCCATTTCCGCCGTCAAGGCTCGATCCATTTCTTCGCGCGCGATCTCGATTCGGACCATCTCTCCATGATGGCGCACGCGAATCTGCCGGAAGCCAAGCTGGCGCAGGGCATCTTCGCCGTTCTCGATCACGCTTAAGGCCTCCGCTGTAACCGTTCGCCCGTATTCGATGCGCGAGGCGAGGCACGCGGAAGCAGGCTTATCCCACAGGCGCAAACCGGCATCGCGCGCCAGTTCCCGAATTTCAGTTTTCGTCAGTTCCGCTTCCAGCAACGGCGCAAGCACGTTGTGGCTGCTTGCCGCTCTTTGGCCGGGACGATAGTCTCCGCGGTCGTCGGCATTCACGCCGTAAGCTATCTCGGCGAACCCATGCGCGGCGCAATAGCGCTCGAGCACGGCAAACAGTTCATCCTTGCAGTGGTAGCAGCGGGAGGAGTCATTTTGCGCGTACGCCGAATTTTCGAGCTCTCGGGTTTCGACTACATCCACGGGGATTCCCTGCTCGTGGGCAAAGGCAAGTGCGTCGTTCAGGTGAGTGCGAGCCAGGCTGGGAGAGTCCGCGATCACCGCCCGCATCGCATCCCCGAGCATGTCGTGTGCGACCCAGGCGAGGAACGCGGAGTCGACCCCGCCGGAGAAAGCCACAATCAGCTTGGGATGCGAGGCGATCGATTCGCGCAACCGCGCAAGTTTGCCTTGCAGATTTGTGTTGGCGTCTATCCGTTGCATGCGATCGTTCCTCGCGCTTCTAGTGAAGACGTGCTTTTAGTAAAGACGATCCTGCCGCCGCAGATTGCCGAACGTTCCGATGTTCGCCAGCGTGAAACTGAACCGGTACTCGTTCTCGTTGCGTACGGCTCCGAGGGCAAAGCGGCGGTACTCAAGGCTCAAACCGCAGCAGTCCCAGTTGTAGCTGCTCTGCATGGTTGCAAACTGCAAGTTGCGATCATTGGCGTCAAATCCGAAGGTCGCCGCCGCGCTGAACCCGAGCTTGTTGAGCTGGCCGTAACCGGACAGTATGCGAAATTGATGATAGTCACTCGGCCCCGCCGGGCCGCTTCCGATGGTTGCGTCCAGAACCCGCAGAAAAGCATCGCCGCCGCCGATTGTGTAAGGCCCGTAGTGGTAGTTCACCAAGGCTGTGCTGCCGGTAATACGGCCAGTCTTCAGGTCATAGTCCAGATCCCACTCGGTGTTGGTGCGCGGACTGGTTTCAATTCGCAACCGCGAAATCAACGGAGCGAACCTGCGGGCATCGGCCAGGAATGCGACTCCGGTAAAGTCCGCCGTACTGGTAAACACATTTCGAGCGCTGCCCGGAACCAGTGCGTTTCCAAAGGTCGGATCGAAGAAATACTTCTGCCCGATTTCCCAGCTTACGACCTCGCGTGGCCCGACCGCGCAGGGCTGTGCGTCGGGCGCGGGCGGCAGTTCCCACGGGACCGTGCCGGTCTGCGGCGGACCGCCGATGTTAAGCGTGCTCATGGCGGGCACATCGCAGTCCGTATCGGCATGCAGATGCCGGGCATAGAGATGGTTCACGATCGAGTATTCCACTTCATTCGTATTTGTATTCTGGTCGGCCCAGTCGAAACGTTCAGTTCGCGCGAAATTATTGATGCCGGTCACGTAGTCGTAGCGCAGTCGCGGCTCAAGAACATGCTTCCACTTGCGGTCCAGCCAGGGACGATCGAAGACTTTCGCCATCGCCGGCGCCACGACATCGACCGATGCCTCCAGCGACTTGCGGTTCAACGCTTCATCTTCGGTGGGGGCCGGTTGCTGAGAAAGCGTCTCCGGGGCAAGACGCTGCGTATAGAGCGTGTCCCGCAACGTCAATGCAGGACGGACCGACCATCCATAATGTCGCCAGGGCAGCGCCAGCGTTGGCGCCAGGTCGAAGCGACCGACCAGGGGCGCGCTGCGGAATCCATTTTGCTCCCGCCGTTGCAAGCCTTCGGCCGCGCTCTCGAACGACCAGTAAAGCGGCGTATCCGCAATTTGCCGTTCTTCGCTCGAGACGAAGAAGCTCGGCGTATGCAATATGCGGATTAGTTCGGTTGAAGTGATGATGGTGCACTCGGGATTGGTCGCCCCGGTCACGGGTATGCACACGTCGAAGTTCTGGTAACGCTCCGCGAGGGCATTGAAATGGAATCCATTCGTCGTATTGGAAAGAAAAAGCTGTGACCGCACTTCCGATTCGATGGCCTGGGTAAAGACTTCCGTGAATGCCGCACGGTACACGAACGAACTCAAATAATCGATGTCGGCGGCTGCTCGCCAGATGCCAAGCGGATACTCGGCTTCAAAGCGCGCGTCTTCACCGCCCTGATTTTGGCGCGGCGAGCCGATCCCCCGGTCTACGACTCCTGAATACGTGAAGTGTACGAACGAGTTCTCCGTCGACCGCATCCGGAACGCCGCCTGCTGCGCCCAACCGCGATGCGAGTAATACTCCACTCCAATGGTTGCGTCCGTGCTCCGGTCAAATACCCAATAGAGCGCATCGCCCACGATGTAACCCTTGGTGGACGAGTTCCCGATGCTCGGTATGAGCAGCCCGCTATTGCGGCCAAACTGCACAGGGTGCGTCGCATAAGGAAGGTAAAAGATTGGCACGCCCATCAACCGGAAGTCGGCGTGATAAAGCTTGGCGGTGCTGTCGACGTCCACAACAATCTGCTGCGCATCGAACAGCCACTTCGGGCGGTCGAGGGCGCACGTCGTCACGGTGCCTTGCCGCACCAGATAATGGCTGGGACCATTTTTCTCAACTACCTTACCGGTAAACGAAAAGGGATTGGTCGTCGTCAGTACATACCGCGACCTCGGCAAGCGAAATCCCAGCGTGCCCACCACGCTATAGAATTTTCCAACCTGGGAGTTCACATTGTAGGTTGCGTGCCGCGCCTCGACGTGCTCGTTGTAGGGACCGCCCTCCAGCACGACGTGTCCCTCGAGTTCGCTGTCGCCGGTATCGCTGTTATAGGTGATTTCTTCCGCTTGGAGAATGTAGGTCCGATAATCGATTTCCGCCCGGCCGCGCAGGTGATAAATCGCACCCTCTTTTTCCTGCTCGACCGCGCGCAGGGTGACATCCTGCTCGATAGGGATTCGCGGGACAGCTGGCAACTGCTTTTCTTTCTCCGATTTGGGAGGTGGCGTCTGGCTGGTTACTAGGCTGGAGCCGAGAACAAGGTGACAGAGCAGAGCGGCGGTGAGTAAGATTCGGAAGCGGGTGATCATTCGCGGGTGATCCGCAAGCCTGCGGGCGCCTCCGCCAGCCGGTCTGCAAACGGAAAAGTTGAACTTAGCATGCGGACGGCTGACGAAGCAAAGCAGCCTTCCGGCGCGGACTGCCTGCGGTGCGCAGCGATAGCTTTGGCTCGGGCTTGGCGTCCCGCTGCGGTGCGGACCGTCGCGTAGGCGGCGCTTGGCGAAGGTAGCTGGTTTTTGACAATGAACGCGCTGAAGAACTCGGCAGTTGACGGAGATTCGCTCCTCGAACCTCATAGCGGTGATGCCGTTTCCGAAGTCGAACCGGACGGCTTGCCGCAACCTAATCCGGCCACTGATTCGGCACCGCAGCCTGATCCGGACGCGTGGCGCGAGGAAGTTGCCGCTCGGCTCGCCCGCTACCGGACTCGGCGTAAGGCTCAAGCTCCTCGCTATCCTTCGTTGTTTCTTCCCTTCGAGTCCTATGACAGCCGCCCTTGCCCCGAGCAGCTTTCGGTAGCGCAAGCAGTTGAAGTGCCCGAGGATATCAGCGTGGCGGGCGCGGTGAGTGGAACAGCAACGAACTCGGCAGGCTTCGAGGACCGGGTGGAGGATGAGACGCCAGAGTGGAGTCAGGTCGAGCCCACTGTTCAGTCCCCACCTGAACCTTCGCCAGAAGCTACCGCAGAATTCACCGCTAAGATCATTGAGTTTCCGCGCTCGGCCGCGATTCCCGTCGTTCATTTCGCGCCACTGGCTGATCCCGTCTTCGATCGCCCACGCATCGTGGAAGCGCCGGAAATGATTCCGTCGGCGCCCGCGCTCGGGGGAATTCTGATGGAGCCGGCGCAACCCGAGCCCGCAGATCGCTCAATTGGAGCGGAGTTGAGGATCCGCTGCGCGCCCATTTCCCGCCGTGCGATGGCCGCAGGCACGGATGCGGCGATCCTTGCGGCATCTCTGGTTTGTTTCGCAGCGGCCTTCCTCTATTTCAATCCCGCCGACCAGTTCACCTCGCTGCGGGAGTCATTCTCGCTCTTCTCGGGTTTCGGCTGCGCCCTGGCGGCTCTGCTCTGGATGACTTATCAACTACTGTTTCTTGCTTGTATTGGTACTACTCCCGGCCTGTATGCTGCCGGCCTGAAACTCGCAAAATTCGATGGATCTCCTATCGCTCCAGGCGCACGCTGCTGGCGCGTTTTTGCCTCATTCCTATCCGCGTTTTCCGCCGGGCTTGGTTATCTCTGGTGCTTTCTCGACCAGGATTCTCTGTGCTGGCACGACCGCATCACGCGCACCAGTCTCCAGTCCACGCGCGACGGAAATTAGCGCATTGGAATTTCCGGTAAGGCCAGTTCTCGGCTGCAATAAAAAGCCCCGGACTTTTCGGGCCCGGGGCCTGTAGTTTTCTCTTCCTTGAACGCTAGCCGATCGCCGCAGTTTGTTCACGGCTTGCGCACTGGCTGCCGCAGCAGTTCATCGCGGATTTCTCTCCCGCCTGCGCGCAGCACTTTCCTCCGCAACCGCCGTTCTTCCTGCATTGCTTCATGCACTTTTTCATGTCCTTGTCGGTGCAACAAGACTGGGCATTTGTGGCGTTCTTATCCTTCATCGAGCACTTGTTTCCGCCGCAGCAACTGGCAGTGCCGTTGGCTTCAGCGTGATGGCAGCAGCCCTTCGCGTCTTTCGCGTCCATGGCATGGTGGCAACAGCTTTTGCCCGGCGCTGATGACGCGTTCGGCGTCGAGGAATTTTCCTGTGCCCAGCCGGCTAGCGACAGGGCGAGAATCATGGCAAGCAGTTTGAATTTCATAAAGTCTCCTGACTTGAGTTATCAGTGCGCTGATGTCGCGCGGCCGTTTCCGGTCGCAGAAATGCAGAAGGATCAGGAGGAAAGGGAGTCTAAACGCGAAGGGTCATGCCGAACACTTCCGAAGGGGGAGTTGGGGCCAGTAAGCAATCCGAAGGCTCCCGGTCTGCACCGTCATTCACCGGAATCGTTAGCGGCGAGGCGGGTAGCAAATGTTTGGCGAACTGATCGTTCCCGGCCGGCTCACGGGCCGGAGCTGGCACGCTCTGCGGCCCCTGGCGGAAGCAACAGCTGTGCGGGTCGGCGCACAGCGGAGCGCCGGCTGCGAATTCCAGCGTGCTATCGGATGTCTGTTTGTGAACCCGTGGACAACAGGGATGGTTCATTTCTTCCGCGGGGGCATGATGGGCGGCGTGTTCGACAGGCATGTCCGCAGCCATCTCGTGCCCGGCGCGCATGTGCCCGGCGTGCATGACGAGCATCGGTGCCAGCGCCATCTCGGCCCATATCAAGACCGAGACGAGCAAAACCGCGGCCGTGGCCTTCTTCGTCATAGGTTGTATTCTGTCACAGGGCAAACGATCGTCAAGTGACTGCGATCACAGGCCGCGAAACGCCGGTTTGTTCCCTTTGGATCCGGACAACCACGGCGAAATCGTCGTCTAAGCCTCATCTTTAGTTGTCGTTAACAACTATTGCCGAGTATTCTCGTCAGAACACCCATGGTCCGACGGAGATGAAAAAGCACATCGCAAGGGCAGTGATCGAGGTTGGCTTCATCGTTTTCCTGTTCTACTCCAACCTCTTGATGGGAGAGTTCGAGCGCTCCGGTCTAGGCCAAACGCGCGGCATTTCGGCGGCAATCGCGGATGTATTTACGACTGCCAATTTCGAAATTGCCATCGTGGCGGCTATCATCGGCTACATCTTTGTCGAGTTTCTGCGCAGGAAATTCTAGCTAAACGCTGCGCGGATAGTTGGGCGCAAAAGAAACAGGAATAAGGCGCCGGCGATGACAACCCCGATTCCACCGCGCAGCCAGTCGCCCCGGATGCAGTTGACGACATCCCCCAGGACCTGTGTCGCGATGATTGCGACCGCCAGTCTCCATCCCCAAAGACGGTGCCGAAACCATCCGATTCCTGCAGTGGCGAGGGCCACGCCGAGCAGCACAAAGAGAATGCCCACGATACCGCCCAGAGGAGCCAGTTGCGCGCGCGCTGACGGATTAAGAGCCCAGATGCGATCGAGAACCGTGCCGCGCCAGAGCAGAGTAGTTGCGGCAAGGCTCGCCGTGATAGCCCCGAAGAACAAGAAAATACCTATCGCGACGAAACCCGCCGGTTTGAATCCGACAGCGAAATCGAGGTCCCGCCGATCGTCGCCGTGCATGTGTTCAATATAAGCGAACGCCGATGAATGTAAGGCCCGCGATCTGGAATCTATGAGAAGAGCAGGTTTTCCAGCGCGGCGCGCAGGTCGGCAGCGATCTGCTCGGGTGCGCGATCCACTGCCGCTTCCCAGTGCAAGCGCTCCATGTGCATGGCGTCGTTCCGGTAGTAGGGAAGCATCGCGGTGCGCGTGATCATCGACAGATGTACGCGCCAGCCGCGCGAGTTCTTCAAGGGCCCCGAATAAAGCGCCAGGTTAAAGCTGTTGTAGCCAATCAATTTGTACCATTGGAGGACGCGCGAAATACCTGTTGAGAGTGCATTCAAGTCGTCTTCCTTCAGGTCGAGAAAGGTGTCGCAGCCTGCAACCACCGCGCGCACCTCATTGAAGCCGATTGGGGCAAAGGCGGTCATCCACGCGGTCCGGCCAATCCGACCCACGAATCGCGATCCTCGTGCTTCTTCGGCTTCCACGAGGTCTTCCCAATACGGCCGGCCGTTAGCAGCGTAATAAGCGAGACTGGCCTCGTGCTGCAAGCGCATGAGAGTCGTAGGGTGCGGATCGAGATATACCTGCGCGTGCGGATGGGGCAGCGACCCGCCGGACGGAAACAGGTAGTTTATGTTGTAGGCGCAGCTCTGGGCTCTGGGATCGAAAGCATGCACTTTGCGGACATAATCCATGGCGACAGCGAGGTTGTCCAAGAGTCGTTGCGATGTAAACCCGTCTAAGGCAAGCCAATGCTGCCGCGAGAAAACCGCGACCGCCGCATACTGAGAGTAAGGAACGAGGTTGGGGAACAGGATCGACTCTCCCCGCTCCAGACGTCCACTGCGGTGAATTGGCTCCAAGACTTTAGGAGTGACCCTGCCGATTCGTTCGTGGCAAAACGGGCAGTTCGAGTTGGGAGCTTGCAGAGGAGCGAGCGCGCCCTCGTCAGCCTTCGAGAGTACGACACCTTCGGCAATGCGAGATGAGGTTCCCAGCAGCGGATCAAACCGGACCTCTAGCGACTTCGTGACCTCGGCTCCATCAGGCGAGAGGAAACGCGCCGTAATTTGTTCGGCGTGGAACTGGATTGGGCTGTTCTCGTCTTCTCGGCTTGCAGAACCCGGCTCCAAGGATTACCTCCTCAACTGAAAGTCACTCCTCGCACTCGGCAAACGGTGACAGAATGCCACATCGGGCGGCGGATGGCTTGCTTTTCTGATGGCCTCCACGTATTGGAAATCGCTCGCTCATCGAGTTCCACAATTTTCGAGCACTAGAGAATGTTTCGAACATGGCTTCCACGGATCTGGCCGTCGCTCCCTCAGCGGCTAAAGCCGCGTCCCTGGCGGCTCCAGACGGCACGGCTAAAAGCCGTGCCCTTCCCAAAACCTAGTCTTGAAACACGCTCTAAGCTGTCCCGAGCAACTTCCTGCGAGGACCGAACGAATGGCCTTTTACTATCGACTCGATCAATCTTTGACAACATCTGTTAGAGCCGCAGTTAAATCCGTGAACCGGAAGTTGTAACCGGTACCACTCAGCTTCGCAGGCACGACTCGCTGGCTCGAGAGGAACAATTCCCTGGCCGCAGACGAGCCAAAAGCGATCCGGAGCGCAAATTCCGGCACCGGAAAAAACGCAGGGCGTCGCACGACCGACGCCAGCACCTCGGTGAATTCTTCGTTCCGCAGCGAATTCGGCGCCACCAGATTGACCGCGCCAGCGATGTCCTCGGTTCGCATGACGTGATGAATCGCCCCGGCAATATCGTCCACGTGAATCCAACTCCACCACTGTTTGCCTGAGCCAAGTCGGCCCCCCAATCCCAGCTTGAATATCGGGAGCATTTTCGCCAGTGCTCCGCCATGCGCACTCAAAACGAGGCCGATCCTTATATTCACTGTGCGAATTCCCGCAGCGGCGCAAATCCGGCTCGCTTCTTCCCACTCGCGACAAACGTCCGGGAGAAATCCGCTCCCGCTGGCGCTTTCTTCCGTAAGAACCGCATCGCCCCGATCGCCGTAAAACCCAATCGCCGATGCGCACACAAAAACCCGCGGCTTGCTTTCAGTTCTCGCAAGCGCCGTTGCTACGGTTCGTGTGCCCAGGACACGACTTTGGCGGATTGCATTCTTCTTGGCGTCAGTCCAGCGCCCCACCACGCTTTCACCGGCCAGGTGAATGACCGCGCCAAGGCCCGACACAGCCTCCGGCGCCAGTTCGAGGGCCGGATTCCACGATATTTGACCGGCTCCCCGCGCCTCACTTCGCACCAGCCGCACCACGTCTATGCCCGCCTGTTTGAGCGACGGCACCGTCGCGCCCCCAATCGGGCCCGAGGCCCCGCTGATTAATACGCGATCCATGCAATTTGCTCCGGATCGTACTTTACCAGCCTGGATTCCCCCTGGGCGATTCTCGTTGTCTCGGCGAGGAAATGACTTTCGCGTAAACTATAAGAACAGAGCCCGCTGCGGCAAAGCCCCTCCCCGCCCGCGCTGGGTTATGATCCATCATGGCAACGTTGCGCGAACAGATCGCCACCAACGTGCTCACGGTCACCCGTTTCCGCGAGCTGATGCGGAAACTGCGTGAAAACCGCCCCAATGAAGACCTTGCGATAGTCAAGAAAGCTTACGAATTCTCTCAGAAGTACCACTCCGGGCAGACGCGCGCGTCCGGCGAACCCTACCTCGTCCATCCCCTCGAAGTTGGCATTGTGCTCGCCGGCATGAAAATGGACTCCATCTCCATCGCCGCCGGACTGCTTCACGATTCCGTAGAAGATACCTCGATCACCAGCGTTGAAATTCGCCAGGAATTCGGCGAGCAGGTCGCTCATATCGTCGAAGGCGTCACCAAAATCAGCAAAATCGATTTTTCCTCCAAGGAAGAAGCGCAGGCCGAAAATCTGCGCAAGATGATGCTCGCGATGGTCGACGATATCCGCGTTGTCATCATCAAGCTCGCCGACCGCTTGCACAACATGCGCACGCTCGAGCATCTCGATCCCGAAAAGCAGCAAAAGATTGCCCGCGAGACGCTCGACATTTATGCGCCCATCGCTCACCGGCTGGGCATGGGAAAAATTCGCGGCGAGCTCGAAGACCTTGGCTTCAAGTACGTCGATCCCATCGGTTATGAACAAGTCCACACCGCCGTTGAATCCCGTCGCAAGGCCGGCGAGGCTTTCATGGCCCGCATCGAAGGCACGATCCGCGATGGCCTGAAAGAAGCTGGCATTACCGGCCGCGTCGAAAGCCGCGTCAAGCGCCTTTACAGCATCCACAACAAGCTCGTTCGTCAGCGCATCACCGCGGACCAGGTCTACGACCTGTACGCCATGCGCGTCATCACCACATCCGTTCAGGATTGTTATGCCGTTCTCGGCATCATCCACAACCTCTGGCGACCCGTCCCTGGCCGCATCAAGGACTTCATCGCCATGCCCCGCCCCAACCTTTACCAGTCCCTCCATACCTCGGTCATTACCGAAACCGGCGAGACTTTCGAAGTGCAGATTCGCACCGAAGAAATGCACAAGATGTGCGAGGAGGGCATTGCCGCCCATTGGAAATACAAGGATGGTCCCGTCTCTGCGCAGGACGAGCAGCGCCTTGCCTGGCTCCGCCAGGTCGTCGAGTGGCAGCGCGACGTCTCCGACCCCAACGAATTTCTTTCCACTCTGAAGGTCGATCTCTACCCTGAAGAGGTCTACACCTTTACGCCCAAGGGCAAAGTCGTCGTGTTGCCGCGCGAATCCACGCCCATTGATTTCGCCTACTCCGTCCACACCGAAGTCGGCCACGCCTGCACCGGCGCCAAGGTCAACGGACGCATGGTGCCGCTGCGCCACAAGCTGCACTCCGGCGACATTGTCGAAATCCTGACCCAGCCCGGCCACAAGCCCAGCCGCGACTGGCTGGCCATCGTCAAGTCGTCGCGCGCGCGCAACAAAATCAAACACTGGCTCAACGTTCATCAGCGCGAGCGCGCGATTGAAATCGGCCGCAAACTGATCGAAAAAGAGGCGCGCAAGTACCGCATCTCGCTCAAGGACATCAAAGACCCAGATCTCCAACGTGTTGCCAGCGATTACGGGCTCGGGCGCGCCGATGACCTTATGGCCGGAATCGGCTATGGAAAATTTGCGGCGCGCCAGGTTCTAGCCAAACTCGCTCCCGCCGGCGCCGAGCAGATCGTTGATAGTGAGGATCCATCCTCGGCATCAGCCATTTCCAGCGTAGTTCGCCGCGTCTTCGGCACCGACACGAACGCGATTGTCGTCAAAGGGCAAGGCGATCTTCTCGTCTATCGCGCGCGATGTTGCAACCCCATCCGCGGCGAAGCCATCGTCGGCTACGTCACGCGCGGCAAGGGCATTGCCGTCCACTCCATCAGCTGCCCCAACGTCACCAATCTTCTCTACGAGCCGGAGAGGCGAATCGACGTCCTCTGGGCCGGCGACAAAGAAGGCCAACCGGTCTCCTATCCCGTCAAACTCACCCTCATGTGTGACGACCGTTTCGGCATGCTTAAGCAGATCACTTCTGTCATCAGCGACACGCAAACCAATATCCGCGATATCTCCACCCGGCCCGCAAACGGCCGCGCCACCGTCGATGTAGTCCTCGACATTGTCGACCTTAAGCACCTGCAAAGGATCATCGACGGAGTACGGCAGATTCCAGGCGTGTACGACGTGCAGCGGCTGCAGAAGATCTAGTTGAGTTCGCGAATGGGGTCGAAGATCCTCAGTATTTCGAGTCCGCCGATCGTTCCTTCCTGATCCGCATTAGTAACCGCAGAGATGCATTGGATAGAAACGGGGCCATCGGGTTGATGCGCGATTGATACGATGAAGGCGACGTGGAGAATGGGAGCAGATCTTCGCCGGGCCTTGTCCCCAGTCGGCCGGGCTTCGTTCCTTCCCAACCGCAGCTTGATCCTACTCAGGCGAAACCAGTGTTTGCTTCGCACCGGCATCTTGCCCTCTGGATTTTCGCCGCGTTGCAGTTCTTCTATCTTCTGACCTCGACCGGGCGCGTGCGCACGCCCGACGAATACAACACGCTTTACACGACCGAGAGCCTGGTGCTGCATGGAACGACGGCCGTCCCACAGGCGGTGGAGTTGCACAATTTTTATGGACGCCTCGATGTGCATGGGCGACCGCGGGCGGCGTATCCGCCGGGACAGGCGATCGCGGCCGCGCCATGGTATGCCTTTGGGCACTTCGTGCTGGCGAGACTGCCAGGCGTGCCCCACGATCCTCCTTACAACGACGATACCGATCTGGTCGTGGCATTTTCGTCGTGCCTAAGCAGCGCGACGTTTGCAGCGCTCGCCGTAACGTTCTTCTTTCTTCTGCTGGCTGGGCTGGGCACGCCGCTGCGCGCGGCGCTGATGGCAACGGCGATGGTTGGGCTGGCGACGCCGATTTTCGCCTATTCGGGGTGGCTGTTCTCAGAACCGCTGTCGGCGGCGATTTTCACCGGCGTGGCATGGCTGCTGTTCGTTCGGAGGCACGGGGAAGCCGGCAGCAGAGAGATCGCGTTGCCGACCGCGGTCATCGCAGGATTGGTCCTCGGCCTGGTCACACTGGTGCGCCCAACGAACATTCTTGCCATCGCGGTATTTGCCGCGGCCATACTGGCGCGCGATGGGATTGCGGCGCTGAAGTCCGCTTTCGCCTTTTGCGCAGCGGCGGCGGTTGGCGTCGCACTGCTGCTGACGCATAACGCGATCTTGTTTGGCAGCCCGTTCGCCTTTGGCTATCCCGCAGTGGCCGAAGGGGCGAAGCGGCTGAATAGTTTCGGCACACCGATCTTGACGGGGCTGTATGGATTTCTGCTGTCCCCCGGCAAGTCAATATTCTTATTTGCGCCGCCGGTGATTCTGGCGCTGGCTGGCATTGGCGCGCTCTGGAAACGTGAGCGCGGGCTGGCAACGCTGGCCGCGCTTCTTCCTCTCGTCGACCTGCTTTTCTTCGCCAAATACTCGCAATGGGAAGGCGGCTATTGCGTCGGCCCGAGGTATATGGTCCCGGCACTGGTGCTGCTCTGCCTGGGATTGGGGCCGATCTTGGCGGGCGGGAAAGCCCGCGTAAAGGCATTCGCGGTGGTGCTGTTGATTGCGGGAGCTTTGGTACAGAGCGTGTCGCTCGCCACCAGTTTCATGGAAGACCAGGTTGGCCACGGCCGATATTACGATGCCAAGTGGACCTACCGTCTGGACTACTCGCTGGGCGGACAAGTCTCGCTGCTCTTCAAGTACCTCCGCAGCAGCGAGCCCGCGCGGCTGGGGCTGGGATGGGACCGGTGGTTCGTGTTCCTGGCCAAAGGAGGAATCTCGCGCGCGACGTTGGCAGTGCTGGCGACGGCGATGGCGGCGGGCTTGGCGATCAGCCTTCTCGGGCTGGCGAAAAATGCGGCGGAGGGCTGAATCGCCTACAGGGTTTGGGGTATGCGTCTAAGAGTGCGGAGGTGAGCAAGAAGGAACTCTGCCCTTTTGGGGGGTTGCTGGGGCCGTATGGGTCGTGCTAGAAAGCGTATACAGGGAAAAGCGGAAGCGGTGGTTTAGAGCCGGTCATCCCCTGCAAGTCCGTGCCCCCTGCAAGAAGAACCTTGAAACGATCCGTTCGCAACGCGGAAGTTGTGATTCCCGATAAGCTGTATTTTCGCATTGGGGAAGTAGCCAGCCTGTGCCGGCTGCCAGCGTACGTTCTGCGCTTCTGGGAAACGGAATTTCCGCAGCTCAAACCGGTAAAGAGCAGCACGGGCCAGCGCATGTACCGCAGGCGCGACGTGGAGTCGGTGCTGAAGATCAAGAAACTGCTTTACCAGGACGGCTTCACCATTGCCGGGGCACGCGCTCAACTGCGCGAGGAAAACAAGTCCGAGCGCAACCAGTCAGCACTGCCGTTTCCAGCGGCTTCGGCGATGAACGTCGCTTACGTGCGCAGCGAACTGCAACAGATTCTGCACATTCTCTCGGCTCGCCATTAGCTCTCCATTAGCTCTCGGGCCGCCACTGAGGTTTTGCTTCCACGAAATTCAAAGCGGAACTTTCGCGTTTCAGCCAGCCTTAGGCACCACTGGCTGTAACGTCACACACGTTCTCCGACTCCTTTGCTATAAACGTTCCGAGACTCATGCTTTCGCGCTACGACCGCTGGATGTACGAATGGGAGACCCGCCTCACCTCGGTAGACAACAACCGGGTGGTGCGTCCGCTCGATTGGGGCGTTGAATGGACCCGCAACTGGCCGGAGAAGAATGGCGGCCCCGCGTCGACCGACTCGCGCGGCCTGCTCGAATACTTTTCGCGATTCAACGACCGCATCATCGCGACCAGCGACGATTTTTACTCGTACCGGGCGCCCTCGGATTTCCGGCTGGAGCGGCGGGAGGTGAAAGTCTTCAGCACGCGTGAAGTTCCCGACCCGCGCCTGGAAGAGAAGGTAAAAGGTACTTACGCCGAGTTTCTGCGCTTCACCTCGCCGGTCGAAAGCCCCTATCCGGAAAACAATCTGGCGAACGCGCGCTGGTTCCCAGCCCGCGGACGCCGCGCGGTGGTTCTGTTGCCGCACTGGAACTCCGATGCGCTCCACTACACCAGCCTTTGTGACGTGCTGAACTGGCTGGGCATTGCGGTGCTGCGCATCAGCATGCCGTATCACGATATCCGCCGCCCTCCGGAGATTGACCGAGCCGATTACGCCGTTTCGGCAAACATCGGGCGCACGCTCGATGCCACGCGCCAAGGTGTGGTCGATGTGCGCTGCTGCTTCGACTGGCTGCAGGCGCAGGGCTACAACCGACTGGGAATCGTGGGCACGAGCCTGGGATCCTGCTACGCGTTCATTGCCGCGGCGCACGATCCGCGCATTCGCATCGCGGCGTTTAATCACGCGTCAACATATTTTTCCGATGTCGTCTGGCACGGGCAGTCGACGCGGCACATCCGTCAGGGGCTGGAACCTTCGATCGGCGAGGAGGACCTGCGGCGCGTGTGGCGTGCGGTCAGCCCGGCCGTTTATTTCGACAAGTTCTCACGCTGGCCGCGGCGGTCACTGATTATTTATGCGAAGTACGACCTGACTTTCCTGCCGAAATTCTCAAAAGATATTGTGGCCGAGTTCGCCAGGCACAAGCTCGATCACAAGGTGGTGGTGTTGCCTTGCGGGCACTACACGATGGGCGAGACGCCCTACAAATACATGGACGGCTGGCATCTGGCGAGTTTTCTGCGAACCGCGTTCGAAACGGCGGACTGAAAGCACTCGGCCCAACTACTTCCTCCCCAGAAACCGAATCCGCGCCGTAAAGACGCGGCCTGAGTAATTGCTGAAGGTGAGGAAGTGATTGGAACAGGACTGGCACTGAGCGTCCACATCGTTGTTGACATCCGCGTAGTTCTTGCGCCCGGTGATGTTGTCGAAGCCACCGCGCAGCGCCCAATAAAAACCGAACGCGTGAAAGCGCTTCTCGATGTGCGTGTTTAGCGTGAAGTACTGCGGGAAGCGCAGAAAATATGGAGTCGCGGTTTGAGCATCGGAGAACGGAGTAGCGAACTGTTGCTGATTGTTAACGACGTAGAAAGGGAAGCCGGTGCGGTATTCCGCCGAATAGCCGAAATCGAGGCGCTTGATCAGCGGCAGAGAGGGCAGCGGCAGAAATCCCCAGGAAAGAAACCGGGTGGGTGCATCCCAGGAATAAGGGCCGGGTTGTTGCGTGCTGAAAATGGGGTTGTCGACGTTGAGGTCGAGCACCTGATCCGAGTGTGACCGCGAGCGGATGTACGAGCCCATGAGCATGTGTCCGTTTTCGAAAACGCGGCGCAGGTTGATCTCGAAGGAATCGAACTGATCGTTGCGGCGGTTTTCGAGTTGGAATTGTGCAGTGCACGGGGACTGAGCGCTGCAGGTTCCTTCGGTGGTGAGATTCACCGGGTTCAGCCAGTTGTAGTCGAAACCATTCGTGCTGCGCTTCTCGATGAACTCTGCTTTCAAATAAACGCGCGCCGGAAGTTTCTGCTCGAGGCCCACGCTCCAGTTGAGATAGCGCGGAGCCTGCAACGTGGACGGGAGCGAAAACACCGATGTGATCGGGCCGGAGGTGTACGTGTAGGCTGCCTGCGGAGTGTAGAAGTAGAAGTCGTCAAGCCGCGTGCCCGCCTGGGGACGCGCAATCAGGAACATAGGTGTGGCATCGTAGAAAAGGTCGATCCCGACGGAGATCTTCGTGTTCGCTGCCTGACTGAACACGTAGGTCGCGGCCAGGCGCGGCGACACGAGCGCGCTGCGGACGATCTGGTCCCAGTCAAAGCGGAGACCGCCTTCGACGAGAAAGCGATTGGTCACGAGCCAGCGGTCTTGCGCATATCCGCTGAGTTCAACGTTGTGGTCCTCGCTGGCCGAAGGATTCGAAAACTGAGAATAGCGCGAGCAAGGATAGGCCGGATTGGTTGGATTCGCACAGGCTGTGGGCGGGAACGCCGACGGCGGCACAGTCGACAGATAAGAAACCGGCTGCCGCAAGAAATTGAAATCGTAGCGCAGGCGATCCAAATCGATGCCGATTTTGATCTGGTGGTTTCCGTGCCAGTCGATTGGTTTCAAAAACAGATTCGAGTAGAGCTGCCAGCGGTCAGCCTGCGTGTGGGCGGTGAAATAGTAAGCTCCGCTGGCCTGGTCGGGATTGACGAAGTAGGCCCCCGTGCCGCGCGGCGTTTCGTCAAGGTCGTAGCGGTTAAAGCCAAAGCCGGTTTCAAGCAATTGCCCACCAGGAAAGTAATACTGATCCTTGGTGCTGCCCTGATACATCGGCTGGTCGAGCGCGGGCGTCGAAGCCGCGGGATTCTGTAGCGACATGCCGGCATGCTGATCGTGGGCGAAGTTCACGTTGAAAGCGGCGGTGACAATGTTGCGCGAGGTCACGTTGCCCTGGATCTTGAAGATGTTGCCTAAGCGCCAGAACACGTCGCTATCCGGCAGGGGAAGCAACTCCGGGATCACGATGTGGTCGTATTCGCCATCAATGGCGTCGTAGAACCACGCGCGGCCCTTTTTGAGCGGTCCGGAGACAGCGAGGCGCGGCGCGACTTTATCGAACGTGTATCCATTCTTGTTCTGTAGAGAGGGGGTGAAGTCGGTAGCGACGAACCGGAAGTGGTCGTCGCCTGACGCTGTGTTCAGCTCAAGCACTCCGCCTGAACTCTTTCCGTATTCGGCGGAGACGCGGCTGGTCTCGACCTTCACGGAGCGAAAGGAGTCGGTCGACACGCGGAGCAGCAGTTGCCCGTTTGCGGGCTGGGTCACGTTGAAGCCGTCGAATAGAACCAGCGTCTGATAGGTCTCGGCGCCAGTGATATGAGGTTGCTCATTCGCGTCGTTGATGACCTGGGGAATATATTCCAGCGCTTCGCGGTAGTCGCGGGTGGTCGGATACGGCAGATTGATAAGATCGACGCCGCTGATTTCTTCCTTCGCGCTGGTCTGCTCCATGTCAATGGCTGGTTGCGACTCCGTCACACTGACCACTTCGCGTACTTCGCGCTGGCGTGTCAACGTGAATTCCGCGCTCGTCACCCGATCGAAATGCAGGTCGCTGGCCTCAATCGCATAGAAGTTTTCCTTCTCGACTCGCGCGATGTAGTGAACCACAGGAGAGGCGGTCAGTGTGCAAACACCTGCAGGAGTGGTTCGGCACTGGAGAGACGATGCGCCGTCGGATGGAGTGAGCTGCACGAGTGCATCGGGAACGCCGACACCGTTCTCGTCTATGACTGTGACGGTGATCCGCAGCGACGTCTGAGCGCGGGCGCAAACGGAGCCTACAAGAAAGGCGCTGAGGAGTAGCAGCCAATGCCTTGGAATACTCATGGCCTCGACCCGTTTGCTGAGCTATTGTCTCTTATCAGGACGCAATCAAAAAGCCCGCCGCTCAACAGGAGGGGATTTGGATGACCGCTTTCCGTTGGACGCAAAATCGGCAGGGGCCTAACGAGCTAACGAACGATAAAGGCAATCGCGAGCAGAATTCCGAAAGCGACTCCCTGTTTCATCTCCGACCAACCGAGTTTCTTCACGTCAAGCGGCTCCTGCGCGGTAAAGAACCAGCGGGTTCCTCGGATCAGAATGGGGAGAAAGGCAAGGATGATCAGCGGGGAAGCCCGGTGCTGCGCCGTGATCAGGATAAGGGCTACAAGCAGGACGATCTGTGCGAGGAAAAAGAACTTGCCTCGGAAGAGCTTCTCCTGGAACGAACCAGCGCGGGCCGCATGAATGCGTAACTGCACGAAATGAATCTGATTCCAGGCAAACAGCCAATTGGCCAGCCACAAAACGAGACCTCGCGAATCGAGCCGCCCGGTGCCGAGGTAGTAAGCGGCAGGGGCGGTGGCAGTCAGGGCAGCGGCTCCCACGAGCTGGGAGAACATTCGCAGCTTCCGGCCAAGTTTGCGGAGCGCCATCTGGACCACAAGCGCCAAGGCTGCGATCACTCCAATCCAAAGCAATGTTTGATTGCGCCCACGCCACATCAAGACGGTCAGGGAGGCAGCGGCTGCGAACGCCAGTAGTCCGGCTGCAATCACGGCGGTTCTTCGTTCCCGAGGCGTGCGGGCGGTCATCGTGCCCGAAGCCAGCAGACTTTCGACTGGAGTCCTCAACCAGAACAAAGCGAATGCGGCGGCTACAAACAACAGTTGCGGCAGTAGTTGCTGCGCCGATCCGGATCCCGCGGCGATTCCCGTGAATAAGGGGACCATCAGCAGACCCCAGGCACCATGCTCGCGGGGAATGATGAGAGCGCGTGCGCGCGACTTGGCGGCATCCTCTGCGTGTCTTACGACTTGGATCGTCTCTTCCACGGTGATTCTATTTTGCAGCAGCGGGGGCCTTCGCGCCGTGACATAAGTCATCGGCGCTGGTATATCCTTGAGGCCGAATTATCCTCGGGTTAAGACATGAGCAGCCATCCCAAAATCATTGTTTACGAGAAGCCGACTTGAAGCACCTGTCGCGAAGTCAGGCGGGTCTTGACTGCGAGCAACGTGGAATTTGAGAGCATCAACTACTTCGAAGAACCTTTCTCTTCGGGCAAGCTGAAACAACTGTTGCACTCGGCGGGACTGAAACCTCACGACGTCCTGCGCACAAAGGAAGCGGCTTACAAACAATACGTCGCGGGCAAAGATCTGAGCGATAATCAACTGCTTCACGTCATTGCGGAGCATCCCGAATTGCTGCAAAGGCCGATCGTAGTCAGCGGGCAGAAAGCCGTGTTGGCGCGGCCGGCGGGGAAGCTCGCCGAACTCGGCATTAAGTAGACGGAAACCCAGGCGATTGCTGAAAGAAATTTGTCAGAGGGACTCCGAGCGAGAGACGTCAAAACATCTTGTGTCAAAGATGTCAACCCTGTCAGTGGTGGCAGGTTTTGCGTCACACCGGCGTCACAATAGTCAGCGTTTTCTCTCGAGCGTGGAATTGCAGAGCCCCGTCGGATTCGTCTATCATTCTAGTTACGCCGAACGTCAGATTGGTCCTGCGACACCTTAAACCTGCATTTTCCGGCGCGGAGACTTTCACCGCGCCATTGGAGCGTCGTGATGCCTTTTTTGCCCGTCGTACCGGAAGAACAAGCCAGTCCCGAGGTCAAAAAGATCTACGAATACGTCACTCGCCGTTGGGGTTTTCTGCCAAATTATTTCCAGGCTCTGGCTCATGATCCCCAGCTGCTTCAGGACCAAGTGAATCTCTATACGAACGCCATGTTCGAGGAGCGTGGCCTGCCCAAGATTGTCAAAGAACAGATTGCCACCGTAGTCAGCGCGATTAACATGTCCAGCTATTGCCTCCCAGCTCACCTGGAGATACTGGGCCGTATGGGCATGGAAAAGCCTCTCACGCGCCGGCTGTCCGTCGACTACAAGTCGGCGCCGCTGGCTCCGAAGGTCATGGAGCTATTGAAGTTTTGCGAGAAGCTTACTAGCAACCCCGGCGACATGCGGCGAGCTGACATTGAAAAGCTGCGCGAATTGGGATGGAATGACGCCGCGATTTTCGACGCTGTCCTGGTCACGTCGCTTTACGCCTCTGCCAACCGGTTCTCTGCAGGCCTTGGCCTAACTCCCGATTTCGATTAGCGGACATTAAAGACTTCCAATCGTTGAATGCTTTGGGGATGTCAGAGGCCGAAGGATTTCCCTTGCCCCTGCCAGCCTGTGGAGCGCAGGAATTTCTCCCAAGTCAGAGTCTCAGGATTGACCCGCCGGCTCCACAGCAGATCACGGTCTTTACGGAAGTAACCGTATTCCACTGCGTACTCCACCATCCCCAAGCTCAGGCGCACAAAACCCTCGTTAGCGCCAAACGTGGGGAAGTGATGGAGCAGTTCCTCGCGCGTGAATGCCGAGCTGTATACGGCCTTTTCCCCGGTCACACGACTAAACGTCTCGACCATCTCGTTGGGTGAAATGATGTCGCCGATCACAGGCAAAGACTTTCCAGCGTACTTGTCGGGATTATTGAAGATCTCCAAAACGGCAGGGCCCGTCGCGGACAGCGGATCGACGAATGGCGCGCGAAAGTCTTTCGGCAAATAAATGGGGAATACCAATGTGTCGCCGTCCATGCGCGGTTGGTAGTATTCGATCAGATTGGTGTAAAAGAGCGCCAAGTAGACAAACGAGCTGGCGACGCGCAGCGAGCGAATGTACTCCTCGACCTTGGCTTTGTCGGTGAAGTGCGGCGCCCACTTCTTACCTGCGGTAATCTTCTCCACGTTTTCCAAACTGCTGAAAATGATGTGTTGCACACCTGCCTCAACCGCAGCATCCGCCTGCTGTTTGCCGAGCTCCGTTTCGTGCGTCGCTGGAGGTACGATCATCGGCGTCATCAGAAACGCGCCCTGCGATCCCCGGAATGCATTGACGAGGTCCTTTGTGTGTCCCACTTCAAGCTGCACATTCACAAGTTCTGCACCTTGCCCCGCCAGTTTTTGCGCTTCGGGGGAGTCAGTTCGGCGAGTTAGAACGCGCACGTGATAACGTCCGCTTTGCAAAAGTGAGTGGGCGACACTGCGGCCTTGTTTGCTCAGCGCGCCCACAACGGTAATCAGTGGTTTGCTATTTGACGACATCATGGCTCTCCTGGGTTGCTGTGTTAGTCGTTTTGACGACACTACACAAAGATGGACCACTACGAAAAAAGTCACACTGCTAGTGAAGAAGTTGATAGTCGAGGGAACACATTGGGAAGGGAGAATGGAACCGGAAAATCCAGGAGCTCACTGGTAGCCGCAGGAGCGTCTGCAGCAAAGTTCTTCTTTTAGTTTATCGACCGTAAGTTATCGGACGTGGTTCAGTTCGGCTCCCCTTTGCGGAACTTATCTCGAAACATTTGGTTCAGTCGGTCGCGGACATCATTGGGTAGAGCGGCGGGTTCGGTGTGGTAGAAGATTTCCACCGTCTTATGCGTCGTATCCACCACGATGCGGCAGTCTTCGCAATGTTCCAGGTGGCGCTCCAGTTCCCGAACCAGTTCGGGATCAAGCTCGCCGTCGAGGTATTCCGAGATTTTATCGACGACTTGTCGGCATCGCATTGCGGGCATCCTTTCCGAAATACTTAGTCAATTCCTCGCGCAATTTCAGGCGTGAGCGTAAGAGGCGCGTCTTCACGACCGGGATAGACACTCCGAGCATGTTCGCAGTCTCCTCGATCGAGAACTTCTCAACATCCCGCAGGGTGAAGATCGTCCGCGACTTGGGGTCCAACTTCTGGATGACTTCCGCCAATATCTGCTGCAGTTCGCTGTTCAGAACGGCCTTTTCCGGATCATCGCCCCAGCTCTCGATTTCCAGCGGGATATAGGTGCCATCTTCGCCTTCTCGCGGTTCGTCGAGCGAGGACTCTTTCCACAAGGCGCGCTTCCTCAGCTTGCCCAATGCAACATTCACCGCGATGCGCACGAACCACGTGTAGAAACGCGAGTTCCCCTGAAAATCCGCCAGGGCCGTATAGGCCTTTAGCGACGCTTCCTGCAGGACATCCTCGGCATCCGCGTGGTTTCCGGTAATGCTGAGACCAAGGCGATAGATGTGCCGGCTGTATTGATTCAGCAGCGTAACAAATGCCTCCGAATCTCCCGCCTGCGCCGCGGCCACAAGGGACTGCTCGTTTTCTAAATGATTCGGCATTGTCGGACCGACACCGTGGTCAGCGTTTCACCATACTATACAGATCGACTGCACGGGAAAAAGTCACACGGTAAAGAAGAAATTCTTGCGGTCTGATACGCAGCAGAAACCAACCGCAGCCTACCTGCGATTCGAGATCGGCCACAGCGCACGTAACTTATTTTTCCCTGATCCATCCAAGAGGACGTAATTGTCCCCGCTCAAGCGCGGCTCAGAGGCAGGGATTGTTTGCAAGTTGAATGACATAAGGGAGACGAAATGAAAGCCATCGAATTAAATGGGTTGGAAGGATTCAAAAGCCTGAGAGTTGTGGAGGCGGAAGTGCCGAAGCCAGGAGCAAATCAAGTCTTGATCCAGGTAAAGGCGGCTGGCATCAATTTTGCAGAGCTTGAGCTGACCTGGGGTAAGTACCCTGCTCTAAAACCCCTTCCCTACGTTCTCGGTTTTGAAGCCGCAGGGATCATTACTGAAGTCGGCTCGGCTGTGAAAAACCTAAAGGTGGGTGACAAGGTCACCGCGATTGTCTCCAGTGGTGGATATGCCGAATATGCCACCGCTGACGCCGATGCCGCCATCCCCATTCCCGTGGGGATCTCGTTTGCTGAGGCAAGCACCATCCCGGTTCAGGGCATATCGGCACATGCTCTTTTGAAGTTCGCAGCCAAACCGCAAGCGCACGAGGCAGTCCTTGTCCAAGCTGCGGCAGGTGGCGTCGGACTCTACCTTGTGCAACTGGCGAAAATCATCGGCGTAAAGCAAGTCATTGCTCTGGCCAGCGCGCAGGAGAAGCTCGATCTGGTGAAAACTCTAGGCGCCGATGTTGCCATCAACTACAGCGAAGACAATTGGCCTGATCAGGTCAGGGAAGCAACTGGCGGAAGAGGGGTCGATGTTGTCCTAGAGCAAGCGTCGGGGGAAGTGGGCGAGGAAAGCTTCAAGTTGATTGCGCCCTTCGGACGCGTGGTCTTCTTCGGGGCCAAGAACATCCACGACACGCTTTCTTCCGAGCAGATTCGGCAGCTGATTTATAAGAACCAATCGCTCTTCGGCTTCAACGTTCCCACGCTGCGGCCGGAGCAGATCGGTGAGTGTGTCCCAGAACTCCTGGAGTTGATTGCCCAAGGCAGACTCAAACTCTTTGCCAATACCTCTTTTCCGTTGGCTGAGGTGAAGCAAGCCTTTGAAGCACTCTCGAATCGGCACACCATCGGCAAGGTCGTGCTGACTCCATAATCACCCAGGCCGTTGGGACGGGGAAAACGAGACATGGGAACGCGACGTTTTTCTAGCCTTGCCGGCGCTGGCGAGCTGCGTAGGCCGCAACTTTGAGACGGTTTCCGCACATTTGCATGCTGCACCAGCGGCGCGTTCCCTTCTTGCTGGTGTCATAGAAATGCAGGACGCAATTCGCGCACTTGCGAATTCTCGATCGGTCAGCGGTCGTCAGAAGCGTCACGATATCATCCAAGAGAGGTCCAAATGCATCTTCTGCGCACCGCAGATCGAAGCGCCTTGTCCGTTCCAAACCTGCCTTGGATCGAGCAATCTGATCGACAAAGGGATGTTGCAACAAGAGGCAATTCAACTGGTTGATAAAGGACGAGGCAGGCGGCTGACCGGCCTCTAACTGAAGCACCACCCGCCGCCACATCTCGCGAAACTCGCGTAACTTGGGCAATCCCCGATCCGCTTTGGAAAGCACAACCTGACCTGCCAGCGTCTTCATCAGCAGTCCGGCTGAAACCAACCATCGTTGCAGCGACGCGGAATCAGGCAACAGTTCGACCGGTCTGCCGTCGATTACGGGCCGGGTGTTCAGGAAATCTAAACTCAACTGATTTCCCACGAACAGGAATCCGTTCCGCCAGTCCTTGCTCTTGGTTCTTGGGTACATCCGTCTCAGATCTTGTTCCCCCGATTTATGCGCGAACCAACCCTCTTCGAAGGTTAGCACCTTAGAGGACTCACAGACCAAGATCACTCAACCCTGGATGATCGTCAGGGCGACGGCCAAGCGGCCAATGATATTTGCGGTCCGCTTCTTTAATGGGAAGATCATTGATGGATGCGAACCTTAATCTCATCAGGCCGTCATCGTCAAATTCCCAATTCTCGTTGCCATACGAACGAAACCAATTCCAAGAGTCGTCGTGCCACTCGTACGCGAAGCGCACGGCAATTCGATTGTCGGTGAAGGCCCACAGTTCTTTGATCAGCCGGTAATCCAGTTCTTTCGTCCACTTGCGCGTCAGAAAGGCGACGATCTCTTGCCTGCCGTTCACGAATTCCGAGCGGTTTCGCCAGCGAGAATCAAGAGAGTAGGCAAGCGCCACTTTCTCCGGATCACGGGAGTTCCAACCATCTTCAGCTAAACGAACCTTCTGGATCGCGGTTTCACGGGTGAAGGGCGGCAATGGAGGACGTGTCAGCATTAAAGTCTCCTTCCTCTCCAGGGTCTGGCTTTTCGTAGGCGGAAACGACGCCAGCTGTCACTATGCCAGGACTTTTTCATGCGTTAAGACGTCCACCACTGCGACCGGATCGCCCACCCGCAGCGTGCCGCCCTGCACAACAGAACAATCCAGAGCCATGGTGCCATCGAGCTCCTGCACAATGCGCCTCAGTATATTGCGATCTTGCTTCAAGGTGTCGGGATCGTAGGTGGTCATGACGCAGCGTCCACGCAGTTGAGCGGCGTGAATGATCGCATCACCAACGCGCAAGTTACGGCCTTCCCAGGTACGTTCTTCCAGGTCTTTGACTCCACCAACGATCACATTGGGGCGTAGCCGCCGGCCATCGAAACCCATGTGTTCGATTGCGCCATCGGTTGCGACCAGCAGCGGCAGCACGTCAAAGCGCTCCACGCCTGCGTAGGAGATAAGTTGCGCGCCAGGTCCGGCGGCTTGAACTACCAACTCCAATGCTTCCGGTGAGTCCCAGCGATGACCGGAGATGTAAGCAACACCGTCATTGCCCAATGTGCCTTTCAATCCGAGCAACCGGTATTGCGTTCGCGAAGTGATGACGTGGCCGCTGGAGCCCAGCACCATAATTTTCCGGTCATCTGCAAACCCGTCACGCGTGAGCTGAATTTCTGAAACCCGCTCTCCCGCCATCGACTTTACCGGATAGCGCCACAGCTCCTTTATGAACATGAGTTCCTCCCACCCCAGCGCACCGAATGAGTTGGGGCGGACTCGACCCCACGTAGTCTGTGGCGTCGATGTTCGCCCCGAATGAACTACTGTCGTTAGCGAGCCGCGCTATGACTCTTCCCGAATAACGCATCAATGGGCGTCTCGGCCAGATTGTTGGTGTAGTTCTGCAGGCTCTTGACAGTCAGGAGCAGAATGACTTCCAGCGCCTGTTCGACGTTGTAATACGTGTGGAAATTGGTCTTGGTTGCTGCGTCCGGCCTTCCGGAGGTCTTCACCATCTCGACCGCGAACTTCCGCAGCGACTCCAACTTAGGGTCGGCAATAGAGTGACCTGAGCCTGCTGCCTCGATCGGGTCTTGGGGAAGATTTCGAGACAGGAACGTGTGAGCCGCCACGCA
>Ga0326728_10006044_pt1 | contig 33143 bp, 30 predicted proteins | sample MB3enrmetagenome_FD_207602 | JGI IMG/M metagenome (GOLD analysis project Ga0326728, IMG submission 207602) | Lab enriched peat soil microbial communities from McLean, Ithaca, NY, United States - MB31MN | ecosystem: Environmental > Terrestrial > Soil > Wetlands > Peat | place: USA: New York... | reverse complement strand
GAGATCCGGACAAAAGCGGCGAAAAAGCTCAGGATCCATAGTTTCAACATTGTATTTCACTTCACATGCCCCTGCAGAGTAAAGCTTTTCAGATGAATCTTTTGTGGGATAAACAGAAACACCTATTGGGATATCGTACTCACGTGCAAGCTGTTTTATGATACCTACCGCCCTTTTGACTTCTTTCTCCGGCGAAACAGCTACACCACTCGTCAGAGAAATTGCCTTCAGTTCGCCTGTACCATAAGCTTCTGCAACCATCTGCTGAACCTTTGTGCTGTTTTTTATCTCTCCGTTCAGTTTTGGTACAGGGCAGAACTGGCAATCATATACACACTTTTCAGATAGCGTAATGTAAGCTTGCTCAGGACAATGGCATAGCGGCAGTTCGAGCACACCCCTGGCAATCACATCTTGGCCTTTAGTAATTACCACATGTTCATTTTCTGGCAATAAACGCAGTGGAGACAAATTATTAATTGAAAGTCTTACCCGTCGGTTTCCTGCCCTAATAAAAATAGAAGAGCCACCTGCTCCAGGTCCGGCAGTAGCAGTGGTCTTACACTGATCAGGGAAAAGAGATTGGTCTACCTGAACACTTCCTATGCTCATCAGGTTTGCTTTAGTATTGGCATTAAGCTCGTTTTCCATATTGATTCACTTCGTGGAAGTCAAATCTTGCAGTGTGTTTCTTAATACAGTAGCTCTGAACCATAAGTACTGTTTATAAATTTGAACTGCGCATAGTTTACAATTGTGAACTATAAAATAGTAACAATCGTGAATTTAAAAAGGTTTTGATAACATTCAATTTAAAGAAGAAAGTGCATATTTAAGGCCGCAGATGAAGAAATTTATCTTAAAGAGACAAAATTTTCAGGATTTTAGGTGTTATCTAGTTGCTTGTCGATATTCGTCTTTGGACTTTACCTATTCAGTCCTATTCATGTTGTTATTTTCGAGCTATTATATTTTTAATGTTTTGAATTTGGTGATTCAAATGCATTCTTCATGCTGGAAAAGAAATTAACTGAATTTATCACAAATTACGAGATATACGAAAATGAGACAAGTTAATACAAAAGAGGAATTTAACAGAAGAAGATTATTGAGAGAAAATATTTTCGGTTGATGAACTATGCACGTATAACGATAAACTAGAGGTATCTCGCTGTTATAATAAAAAAAGATGAGAGTACATGAGGATACAGTATCAGCACAGTACTTTCATGCTAAATCAAAATTTTGGATCTATATTACAGTTTGATCCAATTCACACAAAAGAGAACTTTTAATTCATGCTGCAATGAACTTATTTGCAGACCTTTTTATTTCGTAAAGCCTCTGACGTGAGTCAAGGAAATAAAAAAGTTCAATTAAAATCTCTTCTTCCTTTAGCCTGTTTAATGCATATCTGACTGTGCGTGACGAAAGTATTGTTTCATGGATAATTTCTTTTTGTGTCATCTGCCCTTTTGATTCAAGGGTTTTAAACACAAGCTTTGCCGACGGCGGCAGTCTTTCAAGTTTCTCGTAGTTAATATCATTCAAAGATTCATTTACGACAAAAACGATCCCTCATTTAGAATCACCATTTACATTAAAAACTTAATCGTATTTAAACTGATTGGTTCGGATTTAGTAGAGTGGTACAAAAATACAAAGAGTATCTTTAACAAAGAGCAGACAAGCTTTTTATAAATTGTACTTTATCATATTTACACCATCCGATATATTAAAGGAAAACTCCTGGAAATAGCATTTGGATTTCCCTCCCAATATGGTAGACCTAAGAGTGTAATTTAGTTAATAATAATCAGGTCAAATGTCCCATCCATACACGAAACTGTGAAGTCATGGAAATTTTTCATATTATCTGACATTTCTTCATAGATCGAACGAGATACATATATAGCGATATGCGGTTTTTTACCAGGATTTTTTTTTAGTTCAAGGTAAAGATCCTTGAAAATTTCAATTAGAGCTTTTAGGTTAATACGTTTGATTATTCTGATATGTCCTACTCCCTCCGAATCAATCATAGTTCGGTATTGTTTGTTTTGTTTCAAATTTATTCACTTTATTCCATCTTATTCAAAGAATTTCGATGAATCTCTTATTTTAAGAGTCATTTTATGGCCCATTTATAACCACACGATTAAATTTTGAATTTACCGAAATCCTCTTCCTTAATCCCATTATTTTATAATTAATGGATTATTTTTCTATGCAGAGCAAAGTGAATTAACCATTCACAATTGTGAATTACTCTTGTATCTTAAATTATAAAAATGTTGTGTCTCCATATTGTAGCAGGAAAATATCGTTATAGTCTTAAATCTCAGGATTAAATCTAAGAATTTTCAAGGTTTAGTTCTCAGATTCTTAAAAAAAATGATAACGTTTAGAGAATTTCTATAAACATCTGATTTTCACGAGTCATTTATATACCATTTTATAGTCACATGATGAAGTTTAGGAGTTTATCGAAATTCTTTTTATAATTGCAATGATCTGTGAGTCATTTATGGGGGATTCCATAAACCTCGATTGTCGAGAGTCATTTATATGTCACTTATATGACAAAATTAAGGGGTTTATCGAAATCCTATATAATTTATTTTAGTTTCGCTCTTGAGATTCGTCTGTATTTTTGTTTACAATCTTCCCTGAAAAAATGTCAGAGGAAATCAAGTTCATCTTCTGAAAAGTTTCAGTAAGTATAGCACACAACATTATTGTTAGGCAAATTTTGCCCTAAAAGGTAGGTATAAAATATTAACTAATGTTCGCAATATTTTGGAAAGCACAATGTGAATGGATGCTGCCAAGATGGCAGAAAGGCCAGCAATGAACTGCATATCCATTAATCCCAGTTCAATTCAGGGTCGTAACTTCTAGGCTTTTTGATGGATATCAGATTATTGAAAGCACTTCAGGATACTCTCCTCCTACTTCAAGATCTTTTTTCCCTCAAAACTATTCATGCATTATCCCAAAACTACTTAGAAATTCCCTATAAATTCTCCAAAAAGTCGGTCCAAAATAGAAAAAATTACCAAATATAGAAAGGTAAAGAAGATTCAGTTCCAAATCCAGTGATGAACATAAAATAGAAAATAACTAAATTGTGAAACCCTATTGAAAATATTTTATTATCACCGTACTGTGGTCTGCACATCGAATATTATATCTAGTCGAAGACCAAGTTCTTTCTATAAGGTCAACATTTTAATCATAAATTAACCCCCTATATTTTGGAACAGAGTCTAAAGCCTTTGAATTCAGCATAATTCTGTTTTAATTTATAGTGAGGATATTAGTGTAATCTGCATTAGCGAATCTTTTGGATTTGCACCTATAATTTCCACCCTTTTAATAACTTATACTCAGAATGCTTTCTATTGTTCTTAATTATATTTAAAAAGTAACAAAAATACATTCTACTGACACTTTTCACCCATCTATCGTGGATGTTATGTGAAAATTATTTTTGTTGTGTCGAGTATTGAATATTTCTCTATATATCTATTATCCTCCAGATACCGGAAAGAAAAGTACAATTTCGTCTCCTTCTGAAAGTGTAATAGATTCAATATCTTCTTTATAAATTCGTGTACCGTTCATCATCAAAACTAAATTGCTGTGCAGTTCTCCTTCCTTGGAAAAAAGTTGATCTTCGAATTCACCGGCTTTTTGGCGAAGTGATTTGAGGAGATTTCTCATTGAGGTGCCATCTGGATATTCAAGAAAACTGTCCGCTCCGAGAATGTCCTTAATCTGAGCAAAGGTTTTTATTCGAATCTTCATAGCGCATCACTATTAGTATCACATTGTTTTTATCACATATATTCTGTGATGATTCCTATGTTTTCATTTCCGGGACAAAACGTATTTTACCAATAATGTCTTTTTCAGTATATTCACAATTGTGAATGATGTTAAAAAATATAAAGTTTATGGAACTTGCAAAAGAGAACTGTGAAAATCAAAAGGTTGGTATTCATCATGGAAAAAAAAAATATACACGATGCATTGCTCAAAGAGCTTTCAGGATTTGATTGCTTACTCATTTCATATTCAGGGGGTGTAGACAGTACTTTACTTGCAGTATTTGCACAAAAGGCACTCCAAGAGAAAACCAAATGTATACTTTTTGATGCCCCTATAGTCCCAAGAAGAGCAGTTAATGATGCAGTAGAAATAGCATGTAAATTCGGTTTATCTTACAGCATATTGCCTTTTTCCATAATGGAAAATGAAGAATTCAGAAAAAACAGCCCCAATCGTTGCTACATTTGCAAAAAACAATCTGCAAGGATTTTACGGGAACAAGCTGAAAAGATGGGAATTTCAAATATAGCAGATGGAATCAATGCTTCAGATCTTAATGAATACCGTCCTGGGCTTCAAGCAAGTAATGAAGAAAACATCATTCACCCCTTTCTTTCTCTAGGAATTCAAAAAGCTGAAATAAGACAAATAGCTCATGAGTGCGGTTTTAATTTCTGGAGCAAACCGTCATCTTCATGCCTAGCATCCCGAATTCCATACGGTGAAAAAATCACGCTCGAGAAGCTGAAAATGGTAGAAAAAGCGGAGAATATACTGCAAGATCTGTGTTTTTCCAATTTGCGTGTACGTCTGCATGGTAAAATTGCGCGAATTGAGTTGATACCTGAAGAATTCGAGAAAGCAGTAAACATTCGACATCGAATCGTTGAGTTATTACAAGACTGTGGCTTTTCCTATGTTACCCTCGATCTTAAAGGATATAGAAGCGGCAGTATGGATGAAGTGTTATGAAAATTGGAAATTGTATCGTTGATTTCCAGATACTTCAATATCCCATCATGTGGATAATGCTGCAACAAGGTTTATTCCTGGATCAGTAATAAATTCAACGAATGAATACAATCGACAATATCGTGCTAATGTGCAGTTTCAACCTTTTGCACTAGAAAGAGGCACATACATATCTATAGGGCTTTTTGGATGGATGGCAAGATCTGTATAAATAAAGGATATCTGTAGAGTCAACGCTCCTGATAAGGCAATAGGTTTTGGCTTTAAAACTTTAAGTGGACCTTTCCCAGACAATTGTTACCTGTTGAGGAAGACTTTCCTCTGAAATGGTAAGAAAATGCTGATAGCCAAATTCCTATTATTGCCTCCAAAGGTGCAACCACTAATCTCGTCATAATTATGGGAGACAATCAGATCTTGTGATTATTGACTTTGTCCAAGGTCAAAAATGGAACATTCACAACAACATGAACAGGGGTAAGAATAAGGAAGGTGTTTGATTATGCCATCCTGAACATTCTGCTTGCTAGAACTTGGACTTTTTTAGAGAGTTTTCATCATTTTCGTTGGGATAAACTCGTGATTTAGAATAAGTTTTTTAAGCATCATATGAATCTTTCTGCCATGGCTCTGTCTAATTTCCATAGCGAAATTAGGACAGTACCTTCCACCAATTATATTAAGAATTTCGATAAACCACTGATTTTCACAATTAATTTATACGCTATTTATAAGCATATAATGAAATTAAGAAGTTCATCGAAATCTTCTATGTATTCTAGTCTGGCACGAAATACTCTATGACTGACATTTTCAGGTTGACTGTTGATCTCGTATTTGTTCTTTGAATCGATCCCAGTTCCAGGGTTCATCAAGGATATTGACACTAACTTTTTCTATTCCGCCAACGTTTAGAACTTTTCGCTTTACTTGGTCCTTGAGGTATTCTGCCATAGGGCAGATATTTGTTGTCAATATAAGGTTTACGTCTACATTTGCTCCATCCACAATTACCTCTTTGACCATACCCATTTTGACAATATCTATCCCGACTTCTGGATCGATTACTTGTTTCAGCTGGGAATAAATTTGTTCATCTTTTTTAGGGACAGTTTTTTGTAAAAATGTCCTATGCAAAGGTGCATATTTTTGTGCATGCGCCTGTTCTTCTAGCCTGCTCAACCTGTCAAGCATCTGGCTTACTAAAGAAAGCATGGGATCAGGTAACTTATTGTGATCCAGTTGCCCTGCAGATATAGCTGGCTGTGGCTCTGCAATTCTGGCAGGGACCCCCACAACAGTAGCTTCGGGTGGAACTGATCGAATTACAACAGAGCCAGCACCTACTTTAGCACCTCTTCCAATGGTAATTGACCCAAGTACAATCGAACCTGAACCAAGAACAACGTCCTTCTCAACAGTAGGATGGCGTTTTATCCTCTCAAGGGCTGTCCCTCCAAGTACAACTCCCATGTATATGAGGACGTCATCACCTACTTCAGCAGTTTCACCAATTACTACTCCAGATCCATGATCAATAAATACCCGCTTTCCGAGTTTTGCTCCAGGATGAATCTCAATTCCTGTAAGTGTCCTGGAGATATGGGATAGCAAACGAGCAAAAAAAAAGAAATGTTTTTCCCAGAGAAAGTGAGATAACCGATGGATCCAGACAGCATGCAGTCCTGGATAACAGCAAAGTACTTCCAGAGTAGACCTTGCTGCAGGATCTTTCTCAAAAACTGTCCTGATATCATCCCTGATTCCCATTTGGAACCTCCCAATGTCAATTTCAAATAGATCAATCAAACAGATCGGTACTCAGATAGCGCTCTCCAGTATCCGGTAAGATTACAACAATCATTTTCCCGCTCATTTCCTCCCTGGAAGCAACTTGCAATGCCGCATATGTAGCTGCACCTGAAGATATGCCTGCAAGGATGCCTTCGTCCCTTGCTAATCTTTTGGCAGTAACAGCGGCATTGTCTCCAGCCACCTTAATTATCTCATCAACCAGGTCAAGCCGGAGTACATCAGGAATGAACCCTGCACCGATGCCTTGGATTTTATGGGGTCCCGGATTTCCTCCGCTGAGAACTGGAGACTCTGCAGGTTCGACTGCAATCGCCTTGAAAGTAGGTTTCCTTTTTTTGATGATGCTGGCAACACCTGTAATGGTTCCCCCTGTTCCTACGCCGGCTACAATGGCATCCACCTTTCCGTCAGTATCTTTCCATATTTCCTCGGCAGTCGTCCTGCGGTGGATTTCCGGGTTTTCAGGGTTCTGGAATTGCTGAGGTATAAAGTAGAGCATAGGATCTGCTGCAGCCATGTGTTCTGCTCTACTGACTGCCCCTTTCATTCCTTCGCTTCCAGGTGTCAGGACGATATCTGCTCCCAGGGCCTTCAGTAGTTTTCTCCTTTCGATAGTCATTGTCTCAGGCATAACCAGTATCAGCTTATAACCACGAGCAGCACATATGCCTGCAAGTGCTATACCAGTATTACCGCTAGTTGGTTCAACTATGATAGTGCCAGCTTTAATCTTCCCTTCACGTTCTGCTCCTTCGATCATTGCCAATCCAATTCTATCCTTTACACTTCCCAGTGGGTTAAAAGACTCCACTTTGACTACCACATCAGCATGCAGACCTTTTGTCATATGGTTTAACCGAACGAGCGGTGTGTTACCTATTGTCCATGTTATGTCGGAGTATATTCTTCCCATACAGTTACCTTCTACTGCGGTTTTAGCTAAATTCATGTAATTTAATTCATTCCAAAATATCTCAAAAATTGAAAGAAATACATATTTTTTCACTTAAAACCTTTAACAAGCATAATTACAGAGGATTTCAATAAATCTCTAATTTACACGAGTCGCCTGTATATAATTTGTATACTATTTATATGCAATTTGCAAGGCTATGACAAAATTTAGGGATTTATCGAAATCCTCTACATCTTATTTTAAGCATTACACTTGTCTTAAATTTTGCAATTTTAAGCTAGCCTTTAATGCAACATAACGCGATTTACACAAAATTCACAATTGTGAATTTAGCTTATGTTAAATATATAGTTATCGAGGAGCTTCTGCACCTAAGAGTATAAAATTGGTGAAAACACTGAATTTTCTCATTTTTTACCGATGTGCTTGTGAGCTCGATTATTCCATATTATATAGTAAATAGCATGTCACAATTGCAACCGCCCGATCAAGTGCAAAAAAAACAATGAGACGTGCATAGTGTATTGGAAAATAGCTACCATAAGGCTTAAACTCACTGTGATCGATGACTCAAATATAAGGAATAACATCTTATTTGGATTCGATTAAGGCTCTAGAAATCAAAAAGTGTACTTTTCATGCTATATATCTAAGAATTCTGTTGAAAATTACTATATTTGGTATTCGAAGTTATGCATAAAATTCGTTAACCTATGACAAGTGGAGTTTATGGCTTTTTTGATAGGTATTATAAGCAATCGCAAATATCTTCATTTTCTAGAAGTTGTCAAGTTTTGACTGACGTCAGAACTTAGCTCAGGTATAGTTTTACTCACAAAAAGTTGTAGTTTATCCACATTGAGATTTCTCAATCAATATCGTCACCTTTCGGTCCTATATAGATAATACCTTAAGAAAAAACGCACTTTCTCTCTCGGATACCGATATTAAGTATTTTCCAGGAAAATTTTGCCTCGAAACGAAAGTTTAAATAATGACAGTGAGTTTGGTGTTATGCAAATTCACAATTGTGAACTTAACTATAGAAACTATTCCATAAGACACATGTGAATAGAAGCTTCTTAGCTCCTTTGATATTCTGTAGAAAGCTACCCAGAAACGCAGGCATCCTGAGTTTGATTCAGTAGAAATTACAAATAGAGTTCTTTAAATAATGAAGTTGCCTGAGATCCATCATAATCATCCTGACCATTCTCATGAGGATGAACTCGGTCATCACAATCATCATTGTGTGGGAGACTTCACCGATTATGCGAGAGCTGTAGCTGAATATAAAAAAAGTTTTCCGACAAAGAAAGATGTATTGGAGAACACGCCTGATCCCGCGGTTAAAGAGATGCTATTGCAGATGGAAAAAGTCGGTTGTGAAACTCCTTTTGATCGCTTTGATCAGCAAAAGCCACATTGTAGCTTCGGTATGGCGGGTATACGCTGCCACAATTGCAATATCGGACCGTGCAGGATCACCAAGAAAAGCTCTAGAGGGGTATGCGGAGCGGATGCAGACCTTATTGTCGCCAGAAATTTGTCAAGATGGGTGGCTGCTGGAGTGGCTGCCCACGGTACTAGAGGACGAGAAATAATGCTTGCCTTAAAAGCTTCTGCCGAGGGCACCCTAAAATTACCGATTGTAGGCGAAGAAAAATTAAGAAAATCTGCTACTCAATTAGGTATCGATATTGAAGGAAAAACAATAGAATCAATCGCTTTGAAGGTTGTTGATGTTCTCCTCGAAGATTTATCCAGAGCAGTACCTGATAAACATAAGACATTGAATGCTTTTGCGACACCTGAGCGGATAAAGGTATGGAAGGATTTAGATATTCTCCCTGTTGGCGCTTATCACGAAGTATTTGAAGCCTTTCATCAAACAACCACAGGAACCGATGGAGACTGGAGGAACATTATGCATCAGTTCCTGCGATGCGGTCTTGCCTTTGTTTGGACCAGCGCCCTTGGATCTTCAATAGCCATGGACGGTCTATTCGGCCTGCCGGAGAGAAGTGCAGTCAAGGCAAATATAGGAGCTTTAAAGGAAGGCTATGTGAATATTGCCGTTCACGGACATTCTCCCCTTCTTGTAAGCGAAATTATAAAGCAAGGGAGAAGTGAGGAGTTTGTACGTCTTGCAAGAAAAAATGGTGCAGACGGGATTAAATTTTATGGTATATGCTGCTCGGGACTTTCCGCAATGTATCGTTATGGGGTAGTACCGTTATCAAATGCTATTGGAGCAGAGCTAATACTTGGAACCGGTGCGCTTGACCTTTGGGTTGCCGACGTTCAGGATGTTTTCCCTACGATTGTGGATGTGGCAAAGTGCTTTAAAACAATGGTAGTTACAACCAGTGATTCAGCAAGGCTGCCAGGGACAGAACATTACGGCTATGATCATACTCATTCAAACTTAAACGAAACGGAAAAATTGGCAAAAAAAATAATCCGAAGGGCAATTGAAAGTTTTGCAGTAAGAAGGGATATTCCAGTTTTTATTCCCAATTATGAAGTTAATGCAGAAATAGGCTTTTCACTAGAATACGCTGTGAGTCGTTTTGGAAGTATAAATGCTATCTCAGACGCATTGAAAGAAGGTAAGATTACCGGAGTAGTAAATCTGGTAGGATGCAGCAATACAAGAGTTATTTATGAGAAAGCAGTCGCTGAAGTGGCTGCTAAATTGATTGAGAATAACATTCTGGTTCTGACCAACGGTTGTGCTTCGTTCCCCTTAATGAAATTGGGTTTTTGCAATCAATCTGCTCTTGACAGAACTGGAAGGAAGCTGAGAGGATTTTTAGAGCCTGATCTTCCACCAGTATGGCATATGGGAGAGTGTATTGACAATGCTAGAGCGTCGGCACTATTCAGAGCTTTGTCTGATGCTTCAGGCAAAGATATCAAAGAAATGCCATTTGCGCTTACAAGTCCGGAGTGGTCAAATGAAAAAGGTCTGGGAGCAGCCCTCGGATTCAGACTATTGGGCATTAATTCGTACCATTGTGTGTATCCACCTGTAAGGGTTCAGAAAATGTCATGAAATACTTGTATGAAGGTACCAAAAAAACATTAGGATCAATAATGGTGGTTGAGGTAAATCCTGCGAAGCTTGCAGGCAGGATTCTATCGGATATTCAGAAGAAACGAAAGGCTCTTGGATGGGAGTAAAGACTGAAATTAAATATCCCAAATGGATAAAATTAATTGGAGTGGATAGGACGAAGAAAACAATTATTATAGTGGTTTCGGCTGTCATAGTAGTGTTTTTGTTGGTCAGTCTGGCCGGTTGGGGCAATAAAGAAGAAAACTCTGCGCAAAATGGAGTCAAAACTGTGAAGATCGGTTATCTTTCAATAACTCATGCTCTTCCCTTATTTATTGAAAATGATCTTTTGGCAAATGATTCTAAAAACTTCAGGTTGGAGTTGGTAAAGTTTGGTTCATGGACTGAGCTTAGTGATGCAATAAATACCGGTCAGATTGACGGTGCTTCCATGTTAATTGAGCTTGCTATGAAATCGAAGAAGCAAGGGATAAATCTAAAGACTGTTGCTTTGGGTCATAGAGATGGTAATGTGGTAGTAGTATCTAAGGATATTAAACAGGTTGCTGATTTGAAAGGAAAAACTTTCGCCGTTCCTCAGAAGCTTTCAACTCATAATATTCTTTTATATAAAATGCTGAAGAAAAATGGCCTTAAAGTCAGTGATCTGAATATTATAGAGCTCCCACCACCCGAAATGCCAGCTGCACTTTCTGAAGGTAGAATTTCCGGCTATATAGTAGCCGAACCTTTTGGGGCAAAGTCAGTAGTAACCGGCAATGGGAAGGTACTGTTTAAATCACAGGATTTAGGGAATGGTTCTGTATGCTGCGGTTTGGTACTTAGAGATGATTTCATTAAAAATTACCCGACAATTGCAGCAGAATTTGTAAAGGAATATGTCAAGGCGGGTGAAAAAGCCGAGTCTAAAGACTCCGAAGTCTTAGGTATTGCGGCCAAATATCTGAAAGTCGAACCTGATGTACTTAATCTGTCACTGCAATGGGTTTCCTACGATCACCTAAAACTGGAAGAAAAAGATTACAATGATCTATCACAATATCTTGTGGAAATGGGACTATTGAAGAATCCTCCCAAATACTCGGAATTTGTGGATAATTCATTCATTGAATCGATAAAGTGAGAAATATGGAAAAACTAAAAAAAGCAGGAACAGTGATTGTAAGCCTTATTTTAGTGATTCTCATCTGGGAAATGGTGATTCTTACAGGAAGGTATGAATTATCTCTTCTTCCTTCTCCCTTTAAGGTTTTGGAAGGCATAGGTGAACTGATTAGGGATGGTACTCTCGCGACTAATTTTAAGGTCAGCTTGTTAAGGTTCCTAATCGGGTATTTGACAGCATCATTTGCAGGGATTGTTTTAGGCCTGATTCTTGGGTCTTATAGAAAAATATGGGCTTTTATTGATCCTGTAGTGCAAATTTTAAGGCCTATTTCTCCCATTGCATGGTTCCCGTTTATAGTTCTCTGGTTTGGTATTGGTGATTTGCCCGCGGTGGTGATTATTTTTATAGCGTCCTTTTATCCAGTTCTTTTATCAACCATTTCCGGAGTTAATAAGGTAGATCCGATGTACTTAAAAGTTGCTCAGAATTTTGGTATCAAACAACCATATTTATTATCAAAGATTATTTTTCCAGCAGCTTTTCCACTGATTACGAATGGACTGCATATGGCATTGGGATCAGCCTGGGTATTTCTGGTTGCCGGAGAAATGGTTGGGGCTCAATCAGGACTAGGATATTTGATAATTGATGCCAGAAATTCCATTCGTCCAGATCTTGTACTGGCTGGGATTATCTGCATAGGAGTAACAGGGCTTATACTTGATAAGATAATTAGGCTTCTGGAAAACTGGGTAGAAAAACAATGGGGAATATCTTCAGAAAGGATGAGATGATATGTTTATTTCTGTTGAAGGTGTATCTAAAATATACGAGTTAAAAGACAAAAGTAACTCTGTTGCTCTGGAAAAGGTAGATTTATCGATTGAAGAAGGAAAATTCATCTGCCTGCTTGGTCCGAGTGGATGTGGAAAAACAACGTTCTTGAACATGATAGCAGGCTTTGATAAGCCCTCCAATGGAACCATCAAGATTAATGGAAATGATGTTATTCAACCTTCAATTGATAGGATTGCTATATTTCAGAATTTTGGTCTGCTGCCCTGGAGAACAGTAATCAAGAATGTGGAGCTGGGGCTGGAGTCAAAAGGATTTGGTGAGAAGAAGCGTCGAGAAATAGCTGAGGAATACCTTAAACTGGTCGGGTTGTCTAATTACAAAAAACATCATCCAAACCAGCTTTCTGGAGGTATGCAGCAGAGAATTGCTATCGCTAGGGCTTTGGCAGTTGATCCTGATGTCCTTTTAATGGATGAGCCCTTTGGATCTTTGGATGCAATGACACGAATGACCATGCAGAATGAAATTGAGAGAATCTGGCAAGAGAAGAAAAAGACAATCATATTTGTTACACATGATATTGAAGAAGCAACATTTTTGGTTGATAGCATTGTTGTCATGACGGCTGGCCCAGGAAAAGTGAAAAAAATTATTGATGTGCCCTTAGCCAGGAAAAGGAATAGAACAAGCGCTGGTTTTTTAGCGATACGCGATGAAGTGTTTAGAGAATTTGAACTAAAATCCAGGGATAAAATAGAGCATTATTTGCAGCAATCCCAGTCAGAAATCCCAGTTCATTATCAGGTTTCTGATGTGCTCGTTTATCAGACTTGATCAAAGGCTCACGATCCGTACTCTATTTCATCGCTTTTTTGATTTTTTGTGTGCGTCTGCTACTGTAAATATTAAAGTCGCAATTCAAGCTGAGTCAAAGGTTATCGGTAACAATATCCTGTGGATCCCTGACTGGGTTTCTTGAAGTATCTTCGGTATATAGGAGAGATAAAAGCATTAGTTTTGAGCGCTTTCAACCTGGAGAAGGCCGTTTATATTGCAACCGTGGGTGCCATATCTTTTGTGATCGATTCTACAAGGATAGCTACCTATATCACAGGTAGTCTCGGGCTTGAACCTGCCATTATACCAGGTTTTTTGATCTACATACCTGCATATTTTGTTGGGGGAATGATCTGGAAAAAGAATGGAAAAAAGACCCCTCGAAAAATTCGAAAATTTTATGGCGCTTTTTATATTTTCATTTGGCCTGAAGTTGGTATTGTTCCCATAGCTCGATAGCTCCTTTGCTCTATGGTTTTTGTGTATTCTTCGTGGTCCTTGTGCTTTTGGGTTGGATTAATAGTGGACAGATAACATAAATCAGGCGATGAAGAAAAAAACATGATTTTGGAACTTTTTGAATAGACTTTATAAATTATTGCAAATAGTTAGGCTCTGTAGGAAGCCTCCAAGTTGCATTTTTACATTGTATTTTTATAGATATTATGGTATAATGTAGCTCCTTATTTCTTCCCCACAAGCGAAGAAACATTCAATATCGAAATCAAATAAATACATTAAATGTGTTGATACCAGTCTTCAAACTGTTCAGTCTTCGAAACTGAATCTTTATTCCTGCAAATATTCCAGACCTGTTTAAGACCTGTTTATACTTAGCATCAGCTTCGTGTTCTGTTTTATTGAAGGATTATATATACACAGACTATCGTGATTTTATAAAACTTATTGACCTCATGAACGATGTCAAAGAAAAACTAGATCTTGATAAAATTCCACATTTTGATACTCTTCAAAAATTTGTATCTATAGTTCCTTCTTACCTATTTAACCCCATTTTGTCAAGAATTCTAAAGCTGTTTTACTCACATGGAGAGAATGTCTCCATTACCGAGACTGATGTAACGGGATTTACGAGTTCCTAAGCAAGTCATTATTATTCCCGTAGAACAGGAAAGCTGCGAAGTAGCTTCCTGAAAACTTCAATATCATTAGACAAGAAAAAGAAATATTAGGATGGGAAATAAGTCAACAAACAGATCATGAAATCAACATGCAAATGTTTTGATAAGACAATCAAATGGAATAAGAAAATCTGAATGTTATGTGATGGATAAAGTATATGATTCAGAAAAAATTCATTCTTTAATTAGAGAAGAAATCAGAGTAGACTCAATTACACCTTTAAAGGGAAAGAAAGAGAACGAAAAATAGGGGGAAATACAGAAAACAGTTGCTCTTGCCTTTTATAACGTGAGATCTAATCAAAGGAATATAACTGGGACAACATTCTTTGTTGTCAAAAGGAAGTTTGAGAAGTACTTAGGGCAGGAAAGTTCCGAAATCAAGTAAAATAAGTGAAATTTAAACTCATAGTGTATAATAAAAACAAAAAGATTTTATAAATAATTTGCATTAAATTAAGGATTTCTAAAGAGCCCAAAATACATATGTTTCCATTACAGTAGCAAGCTGCGGGTATTCAACTGGAATAAGCTTTTATTTTTCAAGTTCCACTGCCTTATTGCCTAAATCTTCGAGACCAAAACTGCTTTTGCAGTTACTTTCAATTCCTCTTGCATTTACGCAGATCTTACATATCCTTGCCACAAAGTCGTCGACTTTGTTGTCGATCAAGTCCTGAGCAAGCTTTTCGATCAATTCCTTCGTTTCGCCCTTAAATTCGATCCTGTACCCTCTTTTTCCCAAAATATACTGGGAAACTGCTGATGGCGCAATCCCCAGCAACTTTGCAGAAGTTGCCTGTGACTGTCCTTTATTTACAAGTTCTATTGCAAGACTGGCCCTTATTGCAGGGACAAGATCCCATACAGCTTTCTGACATGGAGTTTCCATAATAACCATCACACTTAAAGAATCACAATTGTGAATTAATATATTGTGTATCCATATATATTACTTTCAGTGTAAAAAATAATAGTGTTGTGATTGAGCTGCGAATTGATGATTTCTATATACAAACAGCTAGTTTTTAAAAATTTGTCGAATTTATCCGAATGTATTACACGATAAAAATTAAATAGTGACAATCTTTATGGTTATTAACAATTGTGAAGGTGTAGGTGTGACAGTTGAGAACATGAAAATTTACATGGATAACTCTGCTACAACTCCTGTAAGAAAAGAAGTTGTCGAAAATATGATCCTCTACTTGACAGAAAACTTCGGAAACCCTTCTTCAATTCATGATCTTGGGAAAACCTCAAAACATGCAATCGAAAACGCAAGAAAAAAGGTTGCAAAAGCTATCGGTGCTGAAGAATATGAAGTTTATTTTACATCAGGGGGGACCGAATCCAATAACTGGGCAATAAAGGGGATAGCCTTTGCAAACAGGAATAAAAGGAAAACATATCATCACCTACTCGATAGAACATCATTCAGTTCTGCACGCATGTGAATGGATAGAAGGACAGGAATTTGAGGTAACATATCTCCCTGTAGATAAATATGGAATGGTATCTCCTGAGGAACTTAAGAACGCAATTCAGGATGATACGATACTCATTTCCATAATGTTCGCAAATAATGAAATTGGGACTATTCAACCTGTAGAAGAAATCGGAAAAATAGCAAGAGAGAACAGGATATATTTCCATACTGATGCGGTTCAGGCAGTAGGCCACATCCCTATAGATGTCAATAAAATGAATATCGACCTTCTGTCCATTTCAGGACATAAATTCCAAGGACCCAAGGGATGCGGGGCACTCTACATAAGAACAGGAACAAAAATAGAAACACTGATTCATGGTGAGAATCAGGAAAGAAAACGAAGGGCTGGAACCGAAAATGTCCCAGCTATTGTAGGTCTTGGGAAGGCTATAGAGCTTGCAACAGGCGAGATTGAAGAATCAAATAAAATCCTGTTTGAGATGAGAGAGAGCCTGATTGAAGGCCTTATCAAGATTCCAAAAACCCATCTCAATGGTCATCCTACAAAAAGGCTTGAAAACAACATAAATGTAACTTTTGAATACATAGAGGGAGAATCTCTTCTGCTTATGTTAAATGCGAAAGGAATTTTTGCATCTGCAGGAAGCGCATGTAACTCTTCTTCTCTGGAAACCTCGCATGTGCTTACAGCTTGTGGAGTCAAGCCTGAAATAATTCGCGGTTCTTTGAGATTGAGTCTTGGAATGATGAATACCCAAAAAGATGTGGACAAGGTACTTGAGATTCTTCCTGAAATAGTGCAGAAGCTAAGAAATATGTCACCATTGACGCCTCAGGAATATAAGACTCTTTAAGAAAACATATTAAGTAATCAAAATAAAATGGAAAATTACTAAGAAATTTTGAGTCAGAAGAATTTTTTAATAATTTGAAAATTGAAGAATATTGAAGAATATTGATAGAGGATAGCTCATGGATTACAGCGCTAAAGTGATGGACCATTTTTTAAATCCCAGAAATATGGGAAGCATTGAGAACAGCGATGGGATAGGAGAGGTGGGAAACGCAAAATGTGGAGATGTAATGAAGATATTCCTCAAAATAGAAGGAGATCGGATTGCAGACGTGAAGTTCCAGACCTTTGGATGCGGGGCTGCAATTGCATCAAGCAGTATGGCAACCGAACTAATCAAAGGAAAAACTCTGGAAGAAGCTTGGAAACTTTCAAATAAAGCAGTTGCAGAAGCACTTGATGGGCTCCCTCCGATAAAAATGCACTGTTCAATGCTTGCAGAAGAAGCAATCCATGAGGCTATTAACAACTATCTCAGGAAAAAAGGACTTGAACCCTGGCTAGAATGATTTATTATGACTATTCAGCCTACTAAAAATCAGCTGATTGATATTGATTTTCACGTAGCAGAAAGATGTGATTACTACCCATGCAAAAAACGTGATTAAAAGTCAACAATTGATGCAAATTATTTCAGAAAAATATCCCGATTTAATCGTGAATAAGGTGGCTAATGTTATTGTTTTGCCAATTCAGGATAGTTTCTATTTATTTTAAAAATATCAAGGATCAAAATTTTGGAGAAGAAGAATGGAAAAAAATATAACTGGAAAATATATCCGGCAGATAATGCTTTTTGGAGTAGAAAGCCAGGAAAAACTAAGCAAGGCAAGGGTATTTGTTGCTGGGACAGGAGGATTAGGGTCTCCGATCTCAACTTACCTCGCGGTTGCAGGTGTAGGGAAAATAATAATTGCAGATTTTGATATAGTAGATTCCAGCAATCTGAATAGACAGTTTCTCCACCATGAACGAGACATTGGAAGATATAAGGTAGAATCTGCAGAGGAAAAACTGACTTCTCTGAATCCGGAAATAAAAGTGGATACGATCAAGGAAAAAATAACAGATGAAAATATAAGCTCAATAGTTCCTCCTTGTGATCTGATCATAGATGCGCTGGACAATTTTGATACGAGGCATGTTTTGAATAAGCTTGCAGTTGAACGAAAAATACCCCTTATTCACGGCGCAGTCTCAGGGTACAGGGGCCAAGTGACAACAGTAATTCCAGGAAAAACTCCATGTCTCTGCTGTATATTTCCTAGTTCATTTAAAAAAGAAATATTTCCGGTACTTGGAACAACACCTGGGGTAATTGGTACAATTCAAGCAAATGAAGCGATTAAATTTATAACAGGACAGGGAAAGCTTCTGGAAAATCGCCTCTTGTTATGGGACGGTTTTTCATGCTCTTTTAGCGAACTAAATGTTAATAAAACAGAGAATTGCCCAGTATGCGGAATCAATAGAAGAAGATGAAAATTAAAAACGGATTTCTGCATTTTACTCCTGCAATTTGAGGAACTAGATTATTATGGAAAACTGGGAAATTGCAGAAGAGATAAAAAACTTAGCAAAGAAACAAATACAATAATCTTTGCACATTTTTGCACATATGAGAACGTTCAGAGCATTGTGTATTTTGTTGCAGATTTTCTTTCACCCTACAAAGCAGCAGTGAGCTCAAAAGCTGAGATTATAGTTTTTGCAGGCGTTTATTTAATGGCAGACTCGACATCAATTATTTCTCTTAATAAAATAATTATTTTATCGAGTCCAAATTTAGGCTGTCATTGACAGGCTAATCACCGCGAAGTTTCTTAATATGTGAAAAGGAAAACACCCTAAAGCAATTATCATATGCTATGTAAATAACTCAATCGTAGTAAAAGCAGAATCTTGTATCTACGCCAGTCGCTAACGCAATAAATGTAGTAAATTTTATTGAAAACTTGTAGAGTTTTTTTATTCCAGATAAAAATCTGGAAAAATTTGTATCCATTCACACCAACAAAAACCATCACAATGAAAAAGATTTTGCACACCTTGAATGCAAGCCTAAGTTCTAAACTGCAGACATATTCTTAGCAATCTGAAATTAGAAAAAATGTAAAAAGATCAGATTCTATGGAATTTATAATCGAAACAGAAAGAGAAATAATTAAAAATCTGAAAAGAAAACTCTTTAATAAAACAGATTTCCTGCTTCAGAGAAGGCTTTTTGCTATAATCTGAAGAGAATTACTCCTTGATTTAAATTTGAAGGAAAGCCTGGATATTTTTTTCTTGAACTTCTCATTATATATTTTCTCAAAGTATTTCCATCAGTACTCTTCTTTTCTCGTATTAAGAAATAAATATTTATACTAGTATCACAAATGCGATAATGCTGTCACAATTGTGAATGTATGTAATAACCGAATGTATACCAGAATGGCAGAGTGACTATGCTCCCGGAGCAACCCGAAATTAAGTGAGTTAGATTCCGCTTCTTACTCGAAAGAAAGCTGAAAAAGGGATCGACAAAAAGAAGTTGCGAGATATCAGGATTCATAGACCATTTGAAGCGTTATGTAGTCTTGAATATATATATAAACTATTTTCAGAGGAACTTTGCCCTTGATCTGAGTGATACTGAAAACATAAAGTTCAATTTAGAACATGCACTTTCAGAGGTATGAGCATGGAAATTTCGGTCAAGGTTCCCTCCTTTAAAAGTTTCTTTTCTGAAAAAAAAGGCCAAAATTTAGGAATAGTTCGTTCAATGAACTACAAAGTTCCTGGAATTCTAAGTCTGGAGAGTGGGAAAACTCTTTCCAATGTCAGTATAGAATATGAGATTTATGGAAAGATGAATGCTGATAAGAGCAATGTCATCCTAATCTGCCATGCCTTAACAGGTGATGCCCATGCTGCAGGATTTCATAAGGGAGATAAAAAGCCAGGCTGGTGGAACATAGTAATTGGTCCAAACAAAGGATTTGATACAAATAAATACTGCGTCATCTGTTCAAACATACTGGGGGGCTGTAAGGGAACCACAGGTCCATCTTCCATAGATCCTGAAACCGGGGAGCCCTATGGGATCTCATTTCCTGTAATTACTATAGCAGATATTGTGAACACCCAGAAGAAATTGATCGAATATCTAGGAATAAGACAACTTTATGCAGTTGCAGGCGGCTCAATGGGTGGGATGCAGGTGCTTCAATGGACAGTGAGCTATCCAGATATGGTAAAAAAAGCTATCTCAATAGCTACCACTGCATCCTCAACCCCACAACAAATTGCATTTGGAGCAATCGGAAGGAAAGCAATAACTGATGACCCTAAATGGAACGAAGGGAATTATTACGGGAAAGAAATACCTGTACAAGGACTTGCACTTGCACGAATGGTAGGGCATATAACATACCTAAGCGATGCTTCGATGCAAAAGAAGTTTGGAAGAGTTCAGCAGGATGAAGAAGGTATAGATCGCTCCCCAAATTTTCAGGTAGAAAGCTATCTGAATCATCAGGGAGACACCTTTACAAAGCGTTTTGACGCTAATTCGTACCTCTATATTACAAAATGTGTGGATTTCTTTGACCTTTCAAAGAATGGGTCCCTCATAGATGGCTTTGCTGGAGTTACTGCAAAGTACCTTGTAATTTCCATAACATCGGACTGGCTTTATCCTCCATATCAAGCCCAAGAAATCGTATCAGCTCTTACTGCAAATGGAATTGATGCAAAATACGAAGAAATCAGGTCTCAATATGGGCATGATGCCTTCTTGCTTGAAGAAGGACAGATGAATTACCTACTCAGGAGTTTCCTATCCCAGATTCTTGTAAGTGACGTCATGAATCGAAATCTTTATTCAGTTTCCAGAGATGAGACAATAGAAAATGCATCAGTACTCATGGTAAAAAAGAAAGTAAACCATCTACCTGTCGTATCAGAAGATGGAAAACTTGACGGTATTGTCACTTCTTGGGATATTACAAAAGCAGTTGCCTGTAAAATAACTGAATTGAATGAGATAATTACACGTGATGTAAGATATGTGCATGGAGACGATAAAATTGAAACTGCATCGTCAATAATGGAAAACTATTCAATTTCCGCACTTCCAGTCACCGACTTAGAAAACCGCATAATAGGTATGGTTACAAGTGATAGCATAAGTGCTCTGATCGGAAAGTTCAGTTAACTCGGAAGGAGGTCTCAAAATTAGAATTATTTTTGTCCACGTTGATTATGTACGGTACTATATCAAAACGAAAACAAAAATAGCAGAGTCAATAGCTGTAAAAAAAGATTCTATGGAAGAATGTGCCGTTCTTTTCTGCTGTGCTGAGAAAATCAATGAGGACAACCCACATAATGTTATTGAAAATGCCACTCTAGAAGTTATCAGGCGCCTTGAAATGATAAAGACAAAAAAGGTTATGATTTATCCGTATACCCATTTCACAAATGATTTAAGCAACCCGGGAACTGCAATTGAAATTTTAACTGGCCTTGAGAGTTCTTTAAAAGAGCGAGATATTGAAGTGAAAAGAGCTGCTTTTGGTTGGTATAAGGAACTAGAAATGAGGAGTAAAGGGCATCCTCTGTCTAATCTTTCAATAACCGTTTTCCCTGATAAAAAACAAGAATCCGATACCTTTTGCCCATCACACCATAATCAAGTTGAAATTCAGGATCAATCCATATCTCATTCTTGTAGATAAGAGGTGAAATGTTATAATGCATCGTAGCATCTCCAAATAATTAAAAGAACTGAATGTCGTTGAGCATGATTTAGGCAACATGCTATTAGATAAAGATAATTATTTTAATGGAGTAAGTACGATGGAAAAAGCATATTGTAGAACATGTAATATAGATACAGAGATCCATACAATGGCAGAAATCTGCCCTGAAAATAGCATAGAAAAAATCAAAAATAAAAGAAAAAGTCCTATTTTTGCAGCATTATTATCTTGCATAATTCCAGGGCTCGGTCAGGTCTATGCAGGTGATATATTTCGGGGACTTGCAATAATTGCTGCATTGGGGTTTAGCTTCTGCTTGATGGCTATTATTATTGGATTTTTCACCTTTTTTGGTGTCTGGATATTTGCAGTAGCTGATGTATATAATATGGTAAGAAAACAAAACGATGAAATAAGGTCACATACTTGAGACATTGATCAACTATATTCTGAAATTTTATCATAAGTCGTATCTTATTATAATAGGATAATATTATTTTAAATTTTGTTTGAAAAAGTGTCGGAAAAGCTTCAACTCAATTTATGCAGATGTACACAATAATACAACCTATTTTCTCAACACGACAACAATTTAAAAATTAATCTAACTTTCGATAGATAATTGCGGGCAAATAGGTAAACAAATTATACAAAGATGTACATCTGCGAAATGTCTGATTAAAGCACCTCCTGGGAAATATTAATGAGGATTTTGATAAACCCTGATTTTTACTAGTCATTTATATACAATTATATAAGCATATGACAAAATCGAGGGGTTTATCGGAATCCTCATTTGTTTATGCAGTGAAATTATTTCAAAGGCAATTTGGCATTCATGATCAAAGTCACATTTAAGTTCCCGATGAAACTTCACTAATTAGTTTTTGAACGGTTCTTAAAAACAAAATCTAGGACCCCGTTCCTGCACAAGGTAATGATGAAATCAATAGTGTCAAAAAAGGAAGTGAAAAATATTTTTATTTGTTTGTTCATGTTATTTGAAGAATTTTATATTCACTTCGGAATTGGGTCCTGAAAGGAGGTTAATGCTTTATGATACAGCAAATAAAAAACAAAATATTAAATGGATTTCAAATTAATAAAGAAGATGCGATGCAATTGATTAGTGCTGATTTAGAGAAACTGAGTACAGCTTCCAACGAGTTGCGCCAGCATTTCTGTGGCAATGCCTTTGACATTTGTACAATTATCAACGGAAAAAATGGGAAGTGTTCGGAAAATTGCAAATTTTGTGCACAGTCAGCTCATTATAAGGTTTCCATAGAGGAATATCCTCTTTTGGATTGTAAAAGCTTATTAAAAGAAGCGATTTACAACCGTGACAAAGGTATTTTGAGATATTCTGTAGTAACATCAGGGAAAAAACTGGCGGAGGATGAACTAGAAAGCGTTTGTAACAGTTACAGTAAAATCAGAAAAAATTGTGATATTTTTTTATGCGCATCCCATGGCTTATTGTCTTTAGAACAGTTACTAAAAATAAAAAATGTAGGGATAAAAAGATATCATAACAATTTAGAAACTTCACGCAGAAATTTTTCTAACATCTGCACCACTCATACCTATGACGATAAAATAAATACTATAAAAGCAGCACAAAAAGCAGGACTTGAAGTATGCAGCGGTGGCATTATAGGACTTGGTGAAACAATGGAAGATCGCATTGATATGGCTTTGGATATTCGAAGATTGGGTATCAAATCGGTTCCTGTAAATGTTTTGAGTCCAATCCCCGAAACACCATATGGGAAACTTCCTATACTGACAGCTGATGAAGTGCGCAAAACAGTGGCAATCTTTCGCTTTATCTTACCCGATGCTGCTATTCGATTGGCAGGGGGCAGAAACCTCATAGCAGATAAAGGTAGGTCACTATTTCTTTCAGGTGCTAATGCCGCTATATCCGGAGATATGCTGACAACTTCAGGAATCACCATTGATGATGACATGAAAATGATTAAAGAGCTTAAATTTGAGGTGAAGATGCTGTGAGTAAAGAGTGATTTATCACTGCCACAAGTAAAGATGTTGAGAAAACATTCACGGCAGCACTGATTGTGAAAAAGCTTCGTTGAAATGGATTGAACGTAGGATATTATAAGATGGCTTTGAACTGCGCAGAAAATATAAAAAGAATGCTTGGTGTGAGCGATGCAAAGCCTATCTGCAAAGTTTTGGGGATTATGATAACCATAAAAGCTGATCTTCCATCATTAAGTCTTGATGTTTTTATAATTAAGTTTCCAGTTAAATGAATGCTTTCGGTTTCTTGCACTGGAATAGATTTGCTATAGCTGATTCACTTAAATGCAACCGACAATGCAAATGTACAAATATATAGAATTTGTTTGCTTATTTGCCCACTATTATCCATTGAAGCTAGATTAATTTTAAGCTACTGCCATATTGAGAAAAGAAATGGCATTTTTGTGTACATTTGTGGAAAGTTGGATTAGGGAGATTACAAAAAGAAAAATGAAAGTTGACTCAACAGTGATAATCCAAATTGCAGACCTAAATTAAATTAATTAAAAATAAGGTTGATGGGGAAAAAAATTGTTAAAAATAATATTTTTGAGGAAAGATCTGCAGAAAGTCAATTCTAGGATCAGGATGTCTCTCCAAGACCTTTCAAGCTTTCAAGAATAGCCTAATAAAAATTCTTTGTTTTGCCCAAAATTCATTTTTATAAGCAACCTTTTATGAGCCATCCATGTGTTTTTTAGACAAACTTATTTATGCAAAAAGGTTCACTTAATTAGCATTTTCGAGTGCTATAGAGCAATCTTGGACCTATTCTTTTATAATTAAAGTAATGAGGATAATTCAGTATGACACCAATGGATATGGTAATATTTTTCCTGGAGACCTCTGTGATGCTTTTCATAGCACTTTTGTGCGGTCATGTAATGTGTAGTCTTCGTTTTCCTGCAGTTCTGGGCGAGCTTTTTGGTGGCATCATTCTCGGTCCGACGGTCTTTGGATGGCTTAGTCCAAGTACTTATCGATGGTTATTTCCAGCATCTGGTGCTATTTTTGAGGGCAGAGATGCACTAATCCAAATTTGCATTCTTTTCTTTTTATTCATTGCAGGTCTGCAAATGAACCTGAAGCTAGTTAGGAACAGCGGCATTCACATAGCATGGGCTAGTTTAATGGGTATATTGTTACCGTTTACACTTGGCTTCGGTATGGTCGTCATGTTCCCAAATATGTGGGGGGTATTTTAAGGGCGAAACATTTTTTTTGCGTTGTTCATGGGAACAGCATTGTCAATATCAGCTCTCCCGGCATTGCTAGAATTCTAATGGACCTAGAATTGCTGAATACAGATATGGGGATGATAATTATTGGGGCAGCAACAGTCAATGATCTGGTAGGGTGGTCGTTATTTGCTTTTATTCTGAGCAATTTCGCGCCTAATAGTATAATTAATATTTCTCCTTACATGACTTTCATTCTAGTGCTTTTGATGTTTGTTTTTATGCTCACTATAGGTCGGGTTCTGGCTCAGATAGCTCTTACATGGCTCAAGTCACATATGCCCTGGAGAGACCTTTCTTGGAATAACGACAATCCTTATATTGTTGACTTCAGCTTTTTCTGAAGCTATCGGGATACATGCTGTTTTTGGAGCTTTTTTGGTAGGTCTTGCATTCTCCCAGAACCTAGAGAACCTGGATGATGCACATGAAATAGTCTATCAGTTTGTCATGTATTTTTTTGGCCCACTCTACTTTGTTTCAATTGGGCTAAAGGCTAATTTTGTGGCATCGTTTGATCCGGTTCTTGTGCTAGTAGTTCTTTTAGTTGCATGTATAGGTAAGGTGTTCGGTGTGATGCTTGGCTTACGTGTGAGCAAGATGCCATGGAGGCAGTCTGCAGTAATAGGTTTTGCTTTGAACGCAAGGGGAGCAATGGAAATGATATTAGCTACTGTTGCCAGAGATGTGGGACTTATCAATGACCGCTTGTTTGTGGCTTTGGTTATCATGGCGCTGATGACGTCCATTCTAAGCGGCCTGATAATGAATAAATTAAATGCTTTTGATCTTTCTATGGCTGAAACACTGTAAAATTTCGCGATAATATATACATATTTTTCATTTCTGGTTTTAGTTTGCTTTGATTTTGGACTATCAAGGACCTCAAAGACCATAAATGACAGCAACCTTTCATCCCAAAAGGTTGCTGTCATGGTTAGTGGGACTATAGTACTTTTTTACATTTAATCTGCATTAATCGGTAGAAAATTGTACATTTATCTAAACTATAGAATAATCAAGTTATCAAAAAAGTATACAAAAATTCTAAAATTCTCATTTTTGCAGTGGAAATGAAGTAAGAATCAAATACTGTAAACATTGTAGTTTAATCAAAATAGAAGATTAAAGGGTATAGAGCAGATTTTACTTATAATTATGAACGGTGCCAACAGATATCAGGTCACTTAGATATTTGAGGCATTTTTTGCCGTAAAATTTAGGCTTTAATATTAGCAATGAGTATTGTGTATTGTTAACTCACAATTGGGACTCAGCATTGCGACTAGGATGAAAGAAATGCTATGCAATGGATTGTGGATCCACTTCATCCTGATACGATTCTGAGCTATGGCTTAAAAGTTTTCTCACTTGGCTCAAAAGTTATCTCCCTTACCTCTTTGTGCATACAAAATCACTAGAATAGAAGAAAAAATTTGGAAAAAACTTTTGTATTTAAGCAGAAAACTCTTGAGTCCATAAGCCTAAAAAGGAATTTCAAATATAAAGGAGGTTAAAATCTAAGTAGATAATAGCAAATTGAATCTTCATGATTGTAAAGTATATTTTGCCAGTCACAAACGTGGCTTAATTCATAAAGTATGAAAACATCGATCTTACATGGTATCAGATTAACTAAATGTTGTTCTTACTTCCAACAACTTCTTAAATATCCACAAAATTAAATTTAAACAAAATAATATTATTTGAAGTAATATAATTTATACAACCCATTTTACGCAAAAGTCCACAACAATTTTTCTCAATATTGTAAAAGATTAAAAATTCATTCATTAGCAAATAGATAATGATTGTGGATAATTGGATGTTCTTCGCACAAACTTCATTACTCCTTTCATATGTGCTAACAAAACAAAATTTGGAAATCTCTGCAATATAATTGAATGTTGTGGAAATTTTGCGGAAGATTGGGTATGAATCAATAGCTTAAAACTACAAATGAACGCTGAGACTGAATGCTAAGATGGCGGAAAGGCTACGCAATGGACTGCAGATCCATTTCATCCCGGTTCGATTCCGGGTCTTAGCTTAGAGGTTTTCTCTTGATATAAATATACAGGAAGCACCGAGATGCTTTTGTTTTTGTAGACTATCCCGAATCCCGAGAATCAAGCCTCCAAAAAGTCGAACCAAAATAGAAAAACTACCAAATAAAGAAAAGAGGGAACTGAAATAAGTGGTTGAATATAAGTAAAAACCGATTAAGATTGTTTCGCAAGCGAAAAAAGGGGAAATGGAACAAACAGAAGTGATGTAGGTAAAATCAGATTCAATAAATAAGTGACTGATTATATAAATCCACTTTTTTTTGTCATCTATTAACTAATTTTTTGCATAACTTTGAATACTAAACAGAGCTATTTTCCGACTTGAATGTTAGATTTTTAGCATAAAAAATAAAGCCATTAAGCATTTTGACCCTTAACAGAATATGAATGAAGTAGACATCAAAAGGTGAAATATCATTAGTTTTTGCCTTCTCAAAAGAGTACTATCTATTTAGCTAACAACAACCTTACAGAACTTAAGCTCAAAAATTCCAAATTATATAAGCTGAAGAATATTTATATAAGTCGATGTGAAACGAAGAAAACTTTGAAGGTATTATTGATGAAAAAGAATTTAAAGATCATAGCAATGTTTTTCATCATTGCTCTTTTTGCCTCTACAACTGGATGTGCCGGAAAGACACAGATCACAGGGAATGATATTTCGGGAACTTCTGAACAAGTAAAACCTGCAACAATGAAAGCTGTAGATTCTAATCCATCAGTTGTAGTTGATTCCTCATTGGTAGTATGTCCAGTTTGCAAAATGAAAATCCATAAAAGTTTAGACAAGAGTGAGTATAAGAGAAAAACGTACTATTTCTGCTCTCCTGACTGTAAGAAGGAGTTCGATGAGAATCCGGAAAAGTACATAAATTCCTAAAAAATAAGTACGATTTCTGCTTCCATTCCTGTAAAAAAAGCAACCGGAATTCAGAGAAGTACATCCTTTTTTACGGTCCCAAGAGGTAAAATGAAGTAAGATACACCTAAATACTGAAAGTTTTTGATAATATTTTGAGGGGCTCATGGATGCAGATATAGTACTTGACAGCATAAGTACTTGACAGCATATATGGTTTATCCTAAAAAGCGTTCAGATAAACCAGAAATATGAAGATGATTTATGCATGGCAAACGGGCTATGATCATATGTGTATTAAAAGAGCATCTGGAGTGTTACCCAGTGATTTTGTACCCTTATTATTTTGTTTCTATTAACCCAGTTCGTGATTAGATCTTTTCCTGCAATTTCTGTGATTTTTTCAGGTAATTTTGATAAACCTTTGATTTTCACGAATCATTTATAAGCGATTTATAAGCACATGACGAAATTTAAGGGTTTATCAAATTTCTCTTAAGGTTATGAACTTCGAAAAGATGTCATTGATGACGCATACAGACAGCGTAGGCAACAACAAAATCAGCGATTTTATAGACATTAAGTAAAAGGATGTTTTTGAAGAGGAGCATGCCGAAAAAGCTTATTTAGAGTATATTATCCCGCTCTATACAATGTTATATGTATTAAAGATCAGGCTGATGCTGCACTCATAGCTTTACCAGGAGAACAATAAAGAGTCAACTTCTGAGCTTAATGACAATCAATACACATTGCCAATATAAATGGCATGCAGTGCCACTAGGCAACGCTGCCTATAAAGATCGAGATATGTAGGACTAATCCATTTAGATTTGGTTCAGGAACAAAACGTCAAAAAGTGTTATTTTTTATGCTATATATCTAATCATTCTGTTTGGAAATAGCTATACATAATCTCTGACGTTGTGCACGAAATTCGTTAACCTATGACAAATGGGGACTAATTCTGATAATACATCTTGATTGCATTCGTTGCATATTGGATAGAATTACATGGAAAGAAAAAATGTACTCATCATTGTACTAGTTATCATTGGCATAATCGACCTGACGGCCGGTTGTTACTCGACGTTAAAGCCAAAAACTATCGGACCAAACGAATTTGTGTTCCTGGAGCACTATGTTGAGACCCAGGATGTTCTGGTAGATAACCCCGCCATTAACGCATATGTGTACATGGGTTATCCTACCTATAATTCGACCACCAGCCAGAGCCTCCTGAAAGCTGTACGGTTCCCAACTCTTAATGAGAGCCTTAAGTTCATGTTAGGGAATGGTAAGGCCATAGGAAAAAATGCTTGTCACGGGGGAGAGATGTACCTGTACGGGGCGTATAAACTACCATACAATAAAAATAACATCATCATAAAGAGCGTCGATCAGAAGGGTACTGCATACTTGGATTATGATGGTAAGCCCCTGGTCCTCGAGTCCGGTGCCTCCTGGTATAACAACAGTTCAAGAATCCAACTGATTCATTTTACTAACAACACCGTAGACGAAAATATAAAGGTCAACATATCAGTCATGGACCGGTTCAAGAATTTTAGTATATATACTAAGGGGTTGGAGTAGATGGCAGAAAAAAAGTTGTCTAAATGGATATATGTATGTATTACAGCCTTTATCTTTGTGGGCATCATCGCCTTTGGAGTATACGCGTTCCATCAGAATGATATCGGTAAGAACAAGTACACTTTTAAAGCCAGTGTGACAAATGATTGTACTGGAACCCCCTGGTTCGTCGGAAGCCAGCAGGGTTTCTTTAAAAAACAGGGTATCAATTATATCGACGTTGGTCAGACCGTGGCCACACAGAGACCCTATGCTCTTGCTTTAGGACAGATTGACGTCCTTGATGTGGATCCTCTAACGCTGGTCAACCTTCTCATATCGGGTGCGAAAGTAAAAGCGGTGGCACAGAGTGGAATTTCACCCGGGGATGAGGATAGTAAAAAGGAATACCTGCATTGGGATGTGCGTAACGATAGCGAACTTACCTCTTTAGAGTCTATAAATAACAGTAGCCGGACCATAAAGATAGGAGTTGGGGCTCTAGGGTGTAGTTCGGATCTGCAAACCAATGCACTTTTACGAAAGTATGGAATACCCGCGAATAAGATAGAGTATGTGGTGATACCCGAAGAAAACCAGCAGTAGGCGCTCAGGGAGAATATTATAGATATCGCTGTACTGCAGACTGCATACCACGGGTGTGCCCAGAAACGTTTAAAGGTAAGATCGCTGGCAAGAAGCTCGGATGCTCTTGGAGAGGCTGGAGGCATGACTCTCCTTATATGCAAGGAAAACTTTATACAATCTCACCCAGAAACAGTGGAAAAGTTCATAGCCGGATATAAGAAATCAGAGCGATGGTGCAACGAAAACCCTCAGGAAGCGGGAAATATGACGGCTGATAGGCTTGGTCTATGTGATGGAGGAGCTATATCCCATTATTATAGCGATAGAGGAGATATTAATGAATCCCAGTTACAGATATGGCTGAATGAAATGACCATTCAAGGCCTTATAAAGCCAGAAGAGTTCAAAGTTTCGGATCTGTACACAGATCAATTCAAGAACGCCTTGTAATTTTGATCCGGGATTTTTCGAGTTTTATGTTCTTATGGTTGAAACTTTGAAACTTGAAAGAGAGTTTTAACGATCGTGGGAGCTATCTTTGAAATCAAAGAATAATGAACAAGAAAAGAAAAAATCGAGTCAAATACAAAAATTCGCGGGAAAGATTTAAACAGGATTCTCGTGAAAAAAATCAGACAAAAATCTCTAAAATTTATTAGTGTTATTCGGTAATATCCACATCGATGACTTACAAAACATATTTCCTTATGCCACCATGGATATCACAAAATGCAATGACAAATTATTCGTAAAGCAATAAAAAATTATATAGAGATGACTTCGACAAATCTCAATTTCTGGCTAGGTGTTTGTAAAATCCATAATAAACCACTAGTTGAAATTGGAGATTTATTGAATACTCTATACTTTAGTTTTGTTTAGAGTACTATATCATTATTTTTTCCTGACATTTTTTATTTATGCTTGTGGTTTAGTTTAATTAGTTTCAGGTGTTCCATGAGCTCCATCTGTTCCATAAGTCACATAAGCTCCATGAGTCATAGATCCATAACTTTTTCTTATTATGAATATAACTTAGGAAATTCAGAGATTTAGCACAAAAACTGCGCATCAATGAAGTAATATAGACGTAACTTTGTTAACATAACCATTGACTTTACATCCTGCATTTTATACATTTCTATAGACACTCTTACTATTCCCAAGAATATGTAATGCATTTCTGAATTTCAGGGTAGGACCAAAAAATTCGAATGTATCTATTTAGTAATTTCATGGATTGTTCAATCTTGGCAAACATATCAAAATATTGGCTTCAAGGATAGTATTTACAATATGTAATTTTCGAAATTGTAAGAGCAACGGTATGTACAAGCTAACTAGGATGCAACTCAAATTAATTGTAGTTTGAATGAATAGAGGGAAACAATGTTCAGGGTCTGCTGCGTAAGTCCAAAGATAAATGAGCTCATTGTTAAATATCTTTCCGGTTCGAGTTCATTGACTTTTTTTCTAGAATCCTTTTTCTTAATTTTCTATCTGTTCCTTATTCCTTTTATGGAATCTATTTCTTCAGCTATATTTTCAAGTTCATCAAAAATCCTTTCTGAGTCCTTTCGCATTTCCTTTACCGCAGCTTTTAAGCTACCGCCCCGCAGATATAGAAAGCGTTTTTTCCTGTAAAGCAGGCCCGAATCGTTGAGGTTTCTGATATGATGGTTCACCCTTGATATCGTTATATTAAGGTCTCCAGCCAGATCTTCCGATGATGTTAATTCGTCATTAGAAAGTTTATCAACCAAGCTAAAAATTATCTTAGTAGCGGTTTTTTCGATATCTCGGCCAGACGAGAAGCCAAAGCTATCGCAGAACCATATAAGATCCTCATCTAAACTTTTTATATGTGGTTTTTCAATATTTCTTAGAATAATCTCTTGAACCATTTGAGTAATATTTTGGAGTTTCATATATATATATATTCTTCAGTTTTGTTTGTATCATTTCTATTTTTTAGGAATTATATCTCTTTTCTCGGCAATTTTTAAATATAAGTTTTGTATTGTAAGCAGATAGTTGGGCTTTCTATAGCTCAACATATTAATTTATTCTTGACTTTAAACGAACATTTGATGCACAGCTAATTATAGATCATGTCCTCAAGTCATTGATAAAATCTAAATATCTTGTGTTCACGATTTTCAATGACTCATGTAGGCGCCCTGATCTAGGGTCACTTGAGAATAAGGAGGAATGAAATAGTGATTGTCAAACCTATTGGTGAAAGAGTGTTGCTCAAACATCTGAAGAAAGAAGAAGTGACAAAAGGAGGAATTTATATTCCTGAATCTGCACAGCAGGAAAAAAAAGAAGGAATAATTATAGCTGTCGGGACCTTTGAAGATGGGAAGGAACTACCTCTAAAGAAAGATGATCATGTTATTTACGGAGGATACCAATCAGATAATATTGAAATAGATGACGAAAAATATGTTTTTGTAGACTTTAAGGATATACTCGCAACATTTGTAGATAATAAATGTTGAACAAAGCTCACTCTGAAGAATGTAATAAATTCGGGCATACTCGAATTAACTCAGGAAAACATTTTATCACAATCAAGGTGAATTGGTATGACTTCAAAAAAAATAATGTTTGACGAAAGTGCCAGAAAGGCGCTTCTAAATGGTGTCGATAAAGTTGCGAACACCGTTAAAATAACTCTTGGACCCAAAGGTCGCTATGTTGTGCTGGACAAAAGTACAAAACCTGTGGTCACAAATGATGGGGTAACCATTGCAAAGGAAATAGAACTTCATGACAAGTTTGAAAATATAGGAGCTAAACTTGTCAAAGAAGTTGCTTCCAAAACTCAGGACAACACAGGAGATGGAACAACTACTGCAATTCTCCTTGCTCAAAGCATGATTCGAGAAGGCCTGAAAAATGTCAGTGCCGGAGCAAATCCCTTAGATGTCAAGAAAGGCATCGAGATCGCAACAGAAAAGGTTGTGAGCTATCTCAAGAATAAGAGTGTTGAGGTAAAAGGCAAAGAGAAAATCATACAGGTAGCTACCATTTCTGCAAATAACGATGATGAGATTGGTAATTTGATATCTGATGCCATGGAAAGAGTTGGCAACAATGGAGTAATCACTGTTGAAGATTCCAAGACGATGGATACAAGCTTGGAGGTTGTAGAAGGAATGCAATTCGATCGCGGTTTCGTTTCGCCATATATGGCAA
>Ga0326728_10006043_pt1 | contig 33145 bp, 19 predicted proteins | sample MB3enrmetagenome_FD_207602 | JGI IMG/M metagenome (GOLD analysis project Ga0326728, IMG submission 207602) | Lab enriched peat soil microbial communities from McLean, Ithaca, NY, United States - MB31MN | ecosystem: Environmental > Terrestrial > Soil > Wetlands > Peat | place: USA: New York... | reverse complement strand
CGAGCAGATCTCCGGGCAACTTCGCCTGCAATATGGCCTGGGTTTCGTTCCCACCAACCCTGCGAAGGACGGGAAGTTCCACAAATTGAAGGTTGACCTGGTGGATGAGCAGGGTAACCCCTTGCGGGTCGTCAGCCCGAAGGGGAAACTCGTCAAATACCGCGTTGTCGCCCGCGAAGGCTATTACGCTCCGAAGTCGTAGGAAATAGTGAATGGTGAATAGTAAATTGTGACTGGCGGAGGCAGAGTTGACTTCGCCCACCGTGCGCCCCAGCCGCGACAGTTCTTTGATTCATAACTCACATTCACAATTCACTATTCACCATTCACTATTTTTCCGCTAGTGCCGAAAGTGCCGCACGCTGGTGAACATCATGGCCAGCCCCAAGCGATTCGCGGCCTCAATCACTTCCTTATCCCGAACTGACCCCCCCGGCTGCACAAAGGCGGAAGCGCCAGCCTGCGCCGCCTCTTCCACCCCATCTGGGAAGGGGAAGAAAGCGTCCGAGGCAACCACGGTTCCTTCCAGGGAGTGCTTCAGCTCACGCGCCTTGGTGGCGCCCAGCCTTACGGAGTCCACGCGGCTCATCTGGCCCGCGCCGACGCCCACCAGCACTCCCTCACGCGCATAGACGATGGCATTCGATTTCACATGCTTCACGATACGCCAAGCGAAGATCAGGCCGCGCATTTCGCTTTCGGTAGGTTGACGCTGGGTGACGCATTTCCAGTCCTGGGGGCAGGCGCCTAAGGTGTCCGGCGATTGGACCAGCAATCCTCCCCCGATGACTTTGAGCTGCAATCCCTCCTCTTCACCTGCGGCCGTCAACATGTGCAACAAGCGGAGGTTCTTCTTTTCCGCCAGGCGTTCCAAGGCGGCGGGCTCGTATCCTGGGGCCGCCACGGCTTCGACAAACAGCTTGGACATTACCTCTGCGGTTTCTACATCCAGCGGGCGATTGACAGCGATGACGGACCCAAAAGCGGAGACCGGGTCCACCTCCAGCGCGCGCTGGTAGCTCTCCACAAGGGTTGCTGCAGAGCCGACGCCGCAAGGATTCGTATGCTTGATGATGACGGTAGTCGGCTCGTCAAACTCCCGCACCAGTTGCCAGGCCGCCTCCAGGTCCACGAGGTTATTGAAAGAAAGCTCCTTCCCCTGCAATTGGCGCGCTGCGGCCAGGCCGCGTCCTCCTGCCGCAGGGTCCACATAAAGCGCCGCCCGCTGGTGGGGATTCTCGCCGTAGCGCAAATCCAACTTCTTGCGATAGTTCAAGTGGAGACGCTCCGGCAGGGCGGTGCCATCTGCCCAGCGCTGCAGGGTGGTGGAAATGGCCCCGTCGTAAGCTGCCGTGGTGGCGAAGGCTTTGCGTGCCAGGCGGGCGCGGGTCTCCCGTGAAATGCTTCCCCTGTTCTCGCGCAGTTCTCTTAGCACCATCGAGAAATCGGCTGAATCCACCACCACGGTGACGTCCTTGAAGTTCTTGGCCGCCGACCGGATCATGGAAGGGCCGCCGATATCAATATTCTCGATAAGCTCTTCGAGTGTCACCCCCGGTTTCGCCGCCGTTTTCTCGAAGGGATAGAGGTTCACCGCCACAAGGTCAATGAATTGGATTCCGTGCTCCAAAACCTGTTTCTGGTGTTCGGGATTGGAACGAATGGCAAGAATGCCGCCATGGACTTTGGGATGGAGCGTTTTCACCCGCCCATCGAGCATTTCCGGGAAGCCGGTCACCTCCGAGACGTCCCGGACTTCGAGGCCGCTCTCACGGAGTAGCCTGGCCGTGCCGCCCGTGGATAATATCTCGACCCCCAATTCAAGCAAGCCGGCTGCAAAATCGACGACTCCAGTTTTGTCACTAACGCTGATCAGTGCCCGAGAAACTTTTCGCATGAGTGTTCCTTAGAATTCGAGTTTTGAAATCGTGGGGCGCCTCGCCGCCCTTCGCCGGCGTATTTCCGGGAAGGATCGTGAAGATGTCTAGTCCGGCGAAGCCCCCCTACGAGAGAGTAGGTGAACCCAAAATTGTAATTGTTTGCCGAGGAAAGCGAAAGACGCAGGAGAACCTCGATAAGTTCCTGCTATGCTTTGACCGCCTTGAATTTCACCTTGCCATTTTCGACGCTTACGGAAAACTGCACTTTGTCGCAGCCGAGCGAAGCCTTGATTTCCTTGGTCTTGTCGCGAATGTATTTCCGGAATCTCGCCGGGTCAAGGTTCTCCACTTTCTGACCTACCTTACGCTGGGCGTTGATCATGGCTTTGAAGATCCGGTCGACCTTCTCCGGCTCTTCTTCCGGGTCCGAGCAAACTACGCGCACTGTCTTCTCGGCAGTCAACTCTTCGAGCTCGCGTCTCTGTTGCGCGAACTGGCCGCGCCCTTCTTCCTTCTCCATCAATCTTCTTTTCCAGAGGTTGCTCTGGACGGCATATTTCTGCGCCAAGGCGTTGAGTTTATAACGCTGGCCGAAGTTTAGGTCGGACTGGTCGCCGGTGTAACGCTTGATGAAAGTTTCCACGCGATAGACTCGATCGCGCGGAGGGCGGTCGGTGTTCCCGTTGAAGTACACCTCGTACTCAATCTTGAGGCGGCGAAGGTCGTCTTCGAGTTTACTCAGTTCCTCATCGATAGTCACAGAGGCGCCTCTCGCATGTCTCGCAAATCCAAATTATACCCATGCTGAAGTAAGGCCAGCAATCGGAAAGTAGCGCGGGCGTCCCGCCCGCAGGGGCGGGAGCGTCTCGCTCCCGCGAGAGCGCGGGCAGAGCTTGCCCTGAGTGCAACGAAGGGATGCCCACGCCCCAGCGGGCGAGACGCCCGCGCTACACCCGTTGACGCTCCCGCGCAACTATGTTCAAATGACGCTGGGATTTAGAAGGCAATGGAACACTCCGAGGGTGATGCCGGGCCAGCGACAACCGGGCTACTCCGCCAGATCCCGGCGGTGAACGAGCTGCTGGATCGAACGGCCCTGAGAGATCTGCAGGCGCAGGCGGGCCGCGGTTTGGTAGTGGAGTGCACGCGCCGGGTCCTCCGGCGTCTCCGCAATCGGATCGTGGAGGGCAGTCTTGCAAGCGTTTCCCTTGAGGCGCTGGAACAAGAGATTGTCATCGAGGTCGAAGCTGCCACCCGCTTCTCTCTGAGAGCCGTCATCAATGCCTCCGGAGTGGTCTTGCACACCAATCTGGGCCGCGCCCCCCTGGCGCGCGAAGCGCTAGAGCATCTTGCGGACGTTTCCACGTGCTATTCCAACCTGGAATACGATCTGGACGGCGGGGCGCGGGGCAAGCGGGACGCGCACACGGACCGGCTCTTTTGCCAGCTTCTCGGTGCGGAAAAGACGCTGGTGGTGAACAACAACGCCGCCGCCGTGCTGCTGGCTTTGAACACTCTGGCCGAGGGGGCGGAGGTTGTTGTCTCGCGGGGTGAGCTCATTGAGATAGGCGGCTCCTTTCGCATCCCCGACGTGTGCGCCAAGAGCGGCGCCATCCTTCGCGACGTGGGAACCACCAACCGCACCCGCATCGGCGATTACGCGGCGGCAATTAGTGAACGAACCCGCTTGCTGCTGCGCGTCCACCCCAGCAATTTTCGCATTTTGGGCTTTACGGAGCGTCCTTCCCTGGCAGAGTTCGTGGAGCTCGCGCAACGCCATAACCTGATCTCCATGGAGGATCTTGGCAGCGGATGCCTGGTTGACCTTTCGCCTCATGGCATCCGGGATGAGCCGACCGCGAGCGCCAGCCTGAAGGCTGGTGTGGACGTGATCACATTCAGCGGGGACAAACTGCTCGGTGGCCCACAGGCCGGAATCCTGGCCGGTAAGCGTGAGCCACTGGAACGAATCCGCAAGAACCCGCTCTTCCGCGCCCTGCGCGTGGACAAACTCACCATTGCGGCCCTGGAAGCCACCATTTCTCTTTACCTCCAGGGAAAAACCCAGGCCATCCCGGCTCTGCGGATGATCCAGCTTTCCAGGGAAGCAATCCACCAGCGTGCTGCGCGGCTTGCAGAAAGAATCTCGGCCCACCCGCAATTCTCGGCTCGAGTCCAGGATGGCGATTCGCTGATTGGCGGGGGCTCAACTCCCGCCCAGGCGCTTCCCACGGCCTTGCTGACGGTGACGCATTCAGGCCATAGTGCCCAGGAACTGGAAAGATTGTTGCGGCAGAATTCGCCCCCTGTTATCGCCCGAGTTGAACAGGACACCCTGCTCCTTGACCTGCGAACCGTGTTTGAAGAACAAGACGAAGAGCTCCTCCGAGCCTTGGGGGCGATTGAGTAGACAGTCTTTGGAGTGCGGCGGCTTGCCGCCGCTCTTTTCGACGCGAGCTTGCTCGCGCGCCTCTCAGGAGCGGAATCCACAAGTCCGGCGGCCAGCATGCTGGTCCCGCCGTGCGGGAAAAGCGACAGCCCACTGCGGCGGGCCGCACTCCAAAGCCAAATGATATTGTTATGCGCGCCCTTGTCTTTGACGGAAAACTGGCCCTGCGTGACATCGACAAGCCTATTCCCAATTCTGGCGAGGCGCTCATTCGGGTCACGCTGGCGGGAATCTGCGGGACGGACACCGAAATCCTGAAAGGCTACTCTGCCTTCCCGGGTGTAATGGGTCATGAGTTCGTCGGGCAAGTGGTGGAATGCGCTGACCCAGCGTGGGTCAGCGAGCGGGTGGTGGGCGAAATCAACATCGCCTGTGGTGAATGCTCGTGGTGTTTGCGCGGCCTCGGTCGCCACTGCCCTCGCCGCACAGTTATGGGAATCGTGGGCCGTGCGGGCTGCTTTGCCGAATACGTGGCGCTGCCCTTGCGGAATCTGCACAGAGTTCCCGCCGCCATTCCGGATGAGGCGGCAGTCTTTGTCGAGCCTCTGGCCGCCGCCGCTGAGATTCTCGAGCAGATGCGCCTCGAGCCCGGCACGAGCGTGGTGGTTCTTGGGGACGGCCGGTTGGGTCTCCTGGTAACCCAAGTCTTGAAAAGCGCTGGAGCCCAGGTCATCCTGGTGGGCAAGCATGGTTGGAAACTCGACTTGGCGCGCCCTTGGGGCGTCAGGGTGATGACCGACAGCCAGAGTGAGTTGGAGGCGGCCAGCGTTCCAGTGGTTGTGGAAGCCACCGGCTCACCACGCGGCCTCGCAGAAGCTTTCCGCTTGGTTGAGCCGCGAGGGACGGTGGTGATGAAATCAACCTTCCATGACCCCGCGCCCTTTGATGCCACCAAGCTCGTGGTGGACGAGATCACGCTTCTCGGCTCGCGCTGTGGGAACTTTTCCACCGCCCTGGACTTGCTTCAGCGGGGGCAGGTCGAGGTGCAACCTCTGCTCTCGAAAGTGTTTCCATTGGAGGAGGGCCTTGAGGCGTTTGAATATCTGGAGCGAACCGCTTGCTTGAAGGTCTGCTTGGCCAATACTTTTGGCTAGTAGATTTGCATTAAGGCGGGGTTAGTTCCGGATTCCTTAGGCCTCACAGGCTTCAGACGTGAGCTGCGGGGTAATACCCCTCCTTGGTAAGGAGGGGTTAAGGGGTGGTTGCTCGGCGCTCGGGCTCCGGGACCCACCACCCCCGAACCCCCTCCTCCGCCGAGGAGGGGAGCCGTAAACAGGCGGAGGTGTTTCGCTTGAACCAGAAACGATTAGGATTCAAACCACGTTCAAATTGGGCAGGGTACGCCTTGTTGCTTTTTGCTGTGGTGCTCAGCTTTCTTGTGAGTGTTGTGGCTGAAGGCAAGAAGAAGACGCCTCCCCCGCCCCCTGCGGATCTGCCGGGCCATGTGAACTACTTGGCTCAACAACTCTACGGCGTGATGCTCGAAGACGCCACGCCCATCACAGACGAAATCCAGAAGCTGGTGCTCGATTATCTCCAGGAATGGATGTCTGATCGCACGCCTTCCGATGTCGAAGTGCGCCGCGAATTGGAAATGGCCTTCTCCGAGCTCCATTACCCACTTTTTGGACAGCCGGCGGCCTTCGCCCAACCGTGGAAGGGTCAGGTGGTGATCGGCGCAGGATATACTCTGGGCTGGAGTGACTATGACCGCACGAACGTGGTCGCAATCTTTTCCAGCCGGCTGGGCCACAGCCGGCTCGCTACGGTCACGAACTTCGTGCCGCGCACCGACCTCCATTATGCGTTCCTAGGGAAGCAAGAGGAAGACGCGCTGCGGTTCTTTGTTTATGGTTTCCGATCGGGCAAGAGCCAACCCCGGTTGACCGCCATCTTTTACTCCTTCGATGGGCAGAACCTGAAGTCTTTGTGGGAAGCTCACGATGTGTACGATGGCAAGATCGAATTCGATAAGGACCGAGTGGTGATCCGCTACTTAAGAGAAGAGGAATATGCGCGCGAACAGGCCCACCGGCGAAAACCCCCACGCCACCAAACGATCTACACGATCACGCCCGGAGGGTTGGAAGTCCAGAGCGAGCAAGAAATTCCCTTCTGAAGTGCAGGAGACAGAAGACAGGAGTCAGAAGACAGAAGATTCTGTCTTCTGACTCCTGTCTTCTGTCTCCTTCTTTTCAGCCCAGCCATTGTGGGTTGTGGCCTGTCCCGTCAAACTGATTACTCGTCTTAAAGGGCTCGAACTCGCCCTTTGTCGCAAGGGGTGCAGTCTTGGCCAAAATTGCGGCGACCTGTTCTTCCCCGAGAGGCCTGAAGGTTCGTGCTGCTTCCAGCGCCTGCTCGAGGATTGGCAGGCTGTCGCAGCCCGTGATGACAACCGAGGTAGGCAAATTCATGGCGTAGTGCAGGCACTCTACCGGCGTCACTGCATTGCTCCGTAGGATGAATCCGTCGCCCATGGATTTCATTCCCAGCACGCCGATCCCATGCTTGGTCAAAACGGGAAGCACCTTCTTGCCAAAGCTCTTGAAGTGGGCATCCATAACGTTCAAAGGCATCTGCACGGCATCGAAGGTAAACCCGTGCATGAAGGCGGTATCCAACATCTTCAAATGAATGTCCGGGTCCTTATGCCCCGTGAAGCCGATATAGCGGAGCTTGCCGGCTTTTTTCGCTTCCAAAGCCGCTTCGAAGGAGCCGTTGGGACCGAAAATGCGGTCGGGGTCGCCGGGGCGAATGACTTCATGGAACTGGAGGAGGTCGATCACGTCCGTTTGCAGTCGGCGGAGCGATTCGTCAATCTGCCTTGCAGCCACATCCTTCACCTGGCCGTCAACCTTGGTCATCAGGAAAACTTTCTTCCGGTAACCATCCCGCAAGGCCTTACCCATGCGCACTTCGCTTTCGCCGTGGTTGTAGTCCCAACAATTATCAAGAAAATTGATGCCCTTATCGACGGCGGTTCGAATGATGCGAATGCTCTCCACTTCGTCTCTTTGGGTGCCGATATGGTAACCGCCCAAGCCCACAAGCGACACCTTCTCGCCACTGCGTCCCAGCGTGCGGTAAAACATCTCGCCTGCCCCAGCGGCGGGCGGCGGAGCTGCCACCGCGTGCTCCAGCAGTGGAACACCTACAGTTGTTGCGACAATTCCCAACGTCGCGTTGCCCAAAAACTCCCGACGATTAGTTTTTTGCGGATTCATAGCACCACCTCCAGCTTTGCTCCGTCCAATTGTGCACGCGTGTCTCGCCCGTGAGCTTTGGGTTTTCCCTTGACCCATGCGCGGGCGAGACGCCCGTGCCACCCAGCGCCTCTACGAAGAGCGGCGAAGGGTTTTTCTATTCGATTTTAGAGAACCCTGCCCTTTAGCAAAACAACCTCATAAGTATATCATGAAGCTTCCCGCAAAACACCTGCTCCGTGCATGAACAGAGGGATCCGCCAAAGTTGCCGAACTGCAATGTTACAAAGGACCGCAGTGCTAGTGAGTCGAAACAAGACGGTGGAAATTGCCCCGAAGGGGCAAACCGTGAGTAGTCCCGCGCCTGCGGGATGAAACCCACGGAAGGAAAGCGGAAAAACTATACCGGCCCTGCAGGGGCCGAACTTTAGGTCAACCCCGTTGGGGTTGACCCGAAACCCCCCGGCGTCGTTGCACGCACGTTGAAACCTGATGCTACTCACGGAAGGCCCCTGCGGGGCCTGCGGATTCCTGCCCCCCAGAACTTTGACGGAACCCTGCGCATGAACAGCGCGCCGAGTCTCGGAGCGCGGCAGGACCTAAGAATTCTCGGTTATGGCTCCCCCAGCCTCTGTCACTTTGCCCTTTGTACCCTGAATCCTGACTCCTGACTCCTGCTTGAGCCTCTGACACCTTAAACCCGGCGCCTGACACCTACTCTACTGAAGTTCGAGGCTTTCCAGCATGGCGTCGAAGGTCGGCTTGTAGGTGTCAAATAACGACTCGGGGGCAATAAAAATGAGCGAAAACAGGGAGTCACTCTGGCGCGTTGTGACCAGCAGGTCTCGCTCTTTCTGACCTTGAAGCGGCGAGTCGGTTTCAAGCAAGGTAGAAAGGACCGCACGCCCCTCGAGTTTCATGCCACCTTGCTTAATCACCCGCAGGTTGGGGTTCGACAGGCGCATCGTATCCAGCAATTCTTGCGTAGCATCGACCAATCCCCAATTTCCCTGCCGGGAACTTGGGGGTTGGAATCGACTAATAGAAGTGCCATAAGCCTGGGCCGAACCGGATTCTGCGTCCTCCACGTTTCCCCCGGGCGGAACGAGAGCGACGGCATCTTCATTTTGCTGCACCTGCCAGTTGTCAGGGTAATCAATTGAGAATCCCTTGCCCTCAAACTTGATTAACCGGCTCGAGGGCACAGGCGGAGGACCAGAGTAACCGGCAGAAGCGGGTGGCGCAGGCGTTGCCTTGGGTGGGGCCGGGAGACTCAGGAGGCGCTCTTTTGCGGCCTCAAATTCCGGGCTGTCGGTCCTCCATGCCTTGGCGGGCCCGAGCAGTGGGATTTCGCTGTCCACGGCCTTGATGCGGTTTTCGGGAACGGGGTGATCGGCGAAGAACTGAATCGTTTTCTGCGGGTACTTCTTCTCGACGATCGCAAAGAATTGGGCCATGGCGTGAGGATCGTAACCCGCCTGGTAGAGGATGTACGTCCCCACTTCGTCAGCCTGTGATTCGGCGCTGCGCGAGTTCTTCAGCAGAACCGAATTCAAGCCTAAGCTCAGGCCCATCTCCGTCAACTGGGAAGTTAAACTCCCCGACTGGCCAAGAATTCCTTCCAGGATCACCAGCGGTACCTGGGCCAGCAACGCCTGTGAGACCTCATGCGTCCCGTGGCGCATCACCACGTGCCCGCTCTCGTGCGCCATCACCCCCGCAATCTGCGCCTCATTCTCGGCCGCCACGATGGCGCCGCGGTTCACGTAAATGTACCCGCCCGGAAGGGCAAAGGCATTGATGTCAGAACTATTTACGACTTTGAATGTCCAGGCGTATTCTGAATTGTTATTGGGCGCTAGTGAAGCCAGCCGCCGTCCCAGATCGTTGACATAGCGTAGCACCTGCGGGTCCGTTACGAGGAGAAGCTCCTTATCAATTTGCTCAGCATTCTCCTTCCCCAACTGGATGTCCTGCTGCATCTTAAAAAGGTTGAAGCCCGGCTTGGATTTCAGGCTCTCGACACCCCAAGCCATGCCAGGCGCCAGGAGAAGAAGCGCCAAGGTCGTCAAAGCCCCGAGTCTCTTGCCTGACCGTCGCCACTTGCCGCCGTTCATTTCTTTCATTTCAACTAGTCCGTTCCGTATGCGCTGGATCTGCCACCTCGCTTATCCCCGCAATCCTAATTCTACATGAGTTAATTGCAGGTTTCTGCTTTCCTTGTCAGGGCCGCATCAAAGTCCCCGAAACGTAACATCCCAAAGCGGCTCTGCCGCCTGATGTGCGGAAAGGCTTCGCCTTTCCGCACATCAGGCGGCAGAGCCGTTTCCTATGCGACTTTGCCGTGACTCTGCTTTCCTTGTTTCTCCGCGTGCCTTTGCGGGTATCTGTCCCATCTAATAGCGTGGGACATGGAACGCAGGACTTTCATCATTGGCGCGGTAGCGGGCGGCATCGGGCTGCTGGAGTACAGTTTCGTGTCTCGTTACATGAACAGCCTTCGCGCTCCCGGGGGCGCTTCCGTCAAGGCATACAAGCGTTTCGGCGAGCAGGCGGCGCTGGTGGCCATCACTCCGAATGATGACTTTTATGTGACCTCCAAAGGCACGACGCCGTATCTCGACGCCTCCAAGTGGCGGCTGAAAGTCGACGGCCTCGTCGCCAACTCTTTCACGTTGACTTACGATGAACTGTTGAAGCTCCCAAGAATCCAAAAGACGTTGACGCTGGAATGCATCTCGAATCCCATCGGCGGGAACTACCTCGGTAACGCGAAATGGACGGGGACCGCCCTCAAGCCCTTTCTCGAGCGCGCACAACCCACCCAGCAAGCTGCGAACGTGGTCATTTACGCGGCCGACGGGTTTTCCACCGGCCATCCCAGCGCCCGGATTTGGAACCCTGAGAATTTCCTCGCCTATCAGATGAACGATTCCGACTTGCCACCCGACCACGGCTACCCAGTCCGCATCTTCATCCCCGGCAAGTTCGGAATGAAGCAGCCAAAGTGGATCACCCGCATTCAGTTCGTTGATAAAACCTACCTGGGTTACTGGGAGTCCAAAGGCTGGTCGGATGAGTGCGAACGCCGGGCGCAGGCGCGATTCACGGACCTGAAGGACGGCGCGAAAATCTCGGGAAAAAGCTTTGAGCTGACCGGTTACGCGATTGGCAATCTGGATGGCGTCAAGGCGGTGGAAATCAGCTTCGACGACGGCAAGAGCTGGGAGAAAACCAACCTCTTCAGCAATCCCTCCCCAATTACCTGGAGCTTTTGGAAGTATCTCTGGGTCAACCCTCAGCTTGGCGCCTACAAGATTCGGGTCCGTGCCATCGATGGCAGAGGCATGGTGGAGGGTTGGGAACCACGAGATATTTTCCCCGATGGCGCCACCGGGCAGCAAAGGCTGAAAGTCGTTGTCACGTAGCGTCGCCTTTGGGAACGCATGAGCAACGAGCCTGAGCCTCCGCTTCAGGTGAGCGTGGGATCGCCTGCGGCGTAATGAGTGCTGGCCGTGAACCTCAGCGGCCTGGAAATCGGCTCCTCAATTAACTAGTTCGAATATGGTGGACGAAAAGCAGGTCAGGGAGAATCTGCTGGTGGTGCGAGCCTAGGAGCACTTGCCTCCCCCCGGATGGGGTTCCGGGTCTTGCGGCGGAGCGCAGCGCCGCCGCTATTTCCCAAGGTACTTCTCTGGTTCCTGATCGAACTTCGCCTTGCAGCCCTTGGCGCAGAAATATAAGGTCTGCCCTTTGTGTTGGCTGGTGGCAGCGGCCTTCTCGGAATCAATCGTCATTTTGCACACCGGGTCGACAACCTTCATGACTTCACCTCGAGGTTTGGAATCTTCACACGGTGGGCGGGGCGCCGCCGAGTTCCAAGTTGATTTCGCCGACGCCGCCTTCGACTTTCACCTCAACCGTAATAGGCGACTTTCCGTAGGCCTCGTTGACATAGGCGTCGCCATTTTTTATCAGGCCGCGGACGTTGATGGCGCCGATGCCGCCGTGTGCGGTGGCACGAACGCCAACGTCGCTGGGAAGCCGGACGGTAGCTCTGCCTACCCCACCATCGATGTTGGCAGTGAGGTTATTCTTCCAATCGCCGGTCAAATCCACGATGGTTTCCCCCGCTCCAAGGTCGACGTCCAGCCTGCTGAGTGAGAGGCCTCCCAGAGTGAGCCTGGCGCGGCCTGCGCCCTGGTCCACTTTCAGTTCCAATGGCACCTTATTGCTGAGGTGCAAATCCCAATTGTTGTGACCACTTCCGCGACCGTGAACTGAGCCTTGCTGACGGATCGTGAGTCGGCCCTGATCTCCGCTCACGTTGTATACCACCTCAGGTCTTGATGAAGGCCTGCTGTACGAGAAGTCAGCCTCGAGCAGCTCCTTTGCGCCAGAGCCCACGCTTAGCTCACCTGCGGACATGTCGATCTCGACTCGGGCCGACTTGGCATCACCCAGCTTGACGGTCTGCGATTCCGTTTGCGGTGGGCCGGTATCCCAATCCTCCGTATTGCAGCCGGCGATCAACCATAGCGGGAGAACCATGAGCAGAAGGGAAAGCCGTGCCATGGGTTTATCCATCTTACCTCCAGTGCGGCGTGAACATCATAGGCCGTGACCACATTTCAGTCAACTCGGAGCGGGGTGCCAGCCTGGGTCGCGCCAAAGTCCCCGAAAGGTAAGGCCCCAAAGCGGCTCTGCTCCGCCGCGGCGGAGCTGAGCCGCTCTTTCCGCGACTTTGACGCGACGCTGGGGTGCCAGAGCAGTGCCCAGCATACGCTCCAAGAAAGAGTTACGAAGCATGAGTGGGGGATATTCCGTGCGAAATTCGGTAGACCATGGGGAGTCTTACACCCCTATCTCCAGCCGAGGCAGGGCCCGCCTCGACCTGGAGCATCGCCACCAGTTTTGCTACGAGCGGACCAATTCGTAAACGGTGATTTCGGGGGGGGCGCCGAATCGGATAGGAACGCCGATGGTTCCGATGCCTCGATTGACGTAGAGCTGGCTGCTTGCTTTCTCAAACCATCCTCTGACGTAGGGAGTAATGAGGCGGCTGGGGGAGAGGTCCGGATGGACAAACTCGAGCGTCACCTGACCACCGTGGGTGTGTCCGGCAAGGCTGAAGTCAATCCCCAGCTCGGCCGCGCGGTCGAAAGTGTTGGGGTTGTGGCTGAGCAAAATGTTAGCCGTGCCGGGCGCCATCAGGCGGTCCACACCCTGAAGGTACTCCCGCACCAAGCGCTGGCCCCGTGGTCCCATGGGGGAGCGCGTCTGGTAGTCCACTCCGAGCAAGTTGATGACAGCACCCCCGGACCTTATGAGAGCCCGCTCGCCCCGCAGGATGCGAATGCCTTGGCTCGCGAAAAGGCGGGTGATGGAATCCTCCACCTTTGCCCACATCTCGTGATTGCCGAGGCAGCCGTAAACTCCGAAGGGGGCCTTGACCCCCGCCAGCGCAGCAACCACAGCGGATTGAGTGGAGGGGTCCCAGGTGACGAAGTCGCCCGTGAGCGCGACGAGTTCTGGCTTGAGCCCGTTGGCGACGCCGACGTAGCGTCGAATCTCTTCCGCGGGCATGAACGGACCGATGTGGATATCCGAAAGCTGGGCGATCCGGAAACCCTCGAAGACACTGGGGAGCCGGGGTATCTTGATTCGCCGATGAGAGACTTCGAGGTTCAGACGCTCGTAGAACATCCCGTAAGCGCCCGCAACGAAGGGGGCCGTGGTCATCGCCAGGGCCGTTTTCTCAAGGAAACGACGCCGCGTAAGTGACACGGGGCTTGGGAGCGGGATGGCGCGGCCGGCTTGGACGACCCTCTGGTAAACCCAACGGGCGGCGCTGGCAATCCGGTCCGCCAGCCCCAAAGGGATCGCGATAAGAAAACCCGCTAGGGAGCAAATAATCCACCAACCGAAGGGCGCTTGGAGCAGAGCGGCGCGTAGAGTGAGATGTGTGGCTTCGGAGCTTCGTAGGCCACCCAGGAAGTTATAGGCGAACAACAGAAGATAACACACCAAGCCCGCGATGCTAACGCGACGGCGCCAAGTGGCGCTCGGGATTAGGGATGTCACCCATTTTCGCATTTGCCGAACCCAGAAAATCTGGCTGGCAATTAAAATCAACACCACCGCGCTGGCGACTAAAAACCTCTGCAACATATGGAATCAGCCCTGGAAACCTCCACCCTTAGTATACAATGCTTTCCACTTTGCATTCTGATGTTGGCACGCGGCGGGAGCCGCATCTCTTGTGTAAGCGCCCCATGTGCGAGCGCCGCGTGTGCGAGCCCATTGACTTTCAACCGCGGCAGAGCTACTCTAAGGATTGGATTCAATCAGCCTTACTACCACAGAGGACACTTATGCCGTTTCAGATAGGGGATAAGGTTGTCTATCCCAATCAGGGTGTGGGTATTGTCGAACAGATTTCCACGCGAAACTTAACTGGTCAGCCCGAAATGTTTTATTTGCTTCGGCTCACCTCGGGCAGCATGCGGGTGATCGTTCCTATCAGCAGCGTGGTCAACGTAGGTCTGCGCCGGGTGACCAGGACCAGTGAGATAAGCACCATCGTGGACTACTTGCAGAGGGGGCAGAGCAAGTCTCCGCAGGATTGGAAGGGGCGGTTCAAGGCGAATTCCGAGAAGATGCGGAGCGGGTCGCTTCAACAGGTCGCGGAAGTCCTGAAGACTCTCATCATCCTGAACCAGGCCAAGCCTCTTTCCTTCCGCGAGAAAAAGATGATGGATCGCGCATGGCAACTCCTGGTTGATGAGATTGCCGTGGCGCGCGGGAGTTCGAAAGAGGCAGTCGAAGGCCAACTCGTCCGAGCCCTCAACAAATCTAATCTGAAGGCACCTCTCCCGAGCTAAATCTGTTTTTGAACCAGGCTGCCTTTGCAGCGCCTGGATTCCCGACAAGCCTGGGTTACCCCGAAGATGGGGGCGGGTGGGTGTATCTGCTTGCCTTTCAGTGTCATGGCAAGGACTGTTTTCAAACCGCCCCTGCAGGCCCGTCGACCCGGCTTAGCGCAAGATCAATCCCCCTTTCGGGCCAAAGTGCTTTCCACAACATTTTGCATGTCCTTGGAGGAGAGATACCATATGTTGTGTTTTTCGGCTTGACAAACCGAACGGGTTGGATTAAATTCCTGCAAGTCGAGTGCGGGGGCTGGTCGCGCTCGGAGAGGGGCGCGGCCAGAGAAGCCGGGCGACCCCAAGGCTCATTGGGACCACGACTCACCGCAATTCAGAGACTAACCGCCAGTTCCTACAGGAGGAGGCCAACATGGCAGAGAGGGATGCCGTTTCCATGGCAAAAGAAGCCGAGACTCCAACGAGGGAGAGCGCAAGCCAAGCGGGCATTAATGTGAAGCGCTTTTTCACCAAGCCCGGCGTTCATCCTTTGGATGAGATCGAGTGGGAGTCGCGGACGGCGTCCATTCAGAACGAAAAGGGGCTGGTGATCTTCGAGCAACGCAATGTGGAAGTGCCGAGCGACTGGTCACAGACCGCCACCAACATCGTGGCTTCGAAGTACTTCCACGGAAAGCTGGGCACGCCGGAGCGCGAATCGAGCGTGCGGCAGCTCATCAGCCGCGTGGCTGACACCATTGCCCAGTGGGGGGTGGAGGGCGGTTACTTCCGCACTGAGGAGGATGCCGAGAACTTCCACGAGGAACTGGTTCACCTCCTGATTCGCCAAAAAGCTTCATTCAATTCACCCGTATGGTTTAACTGCGGCCTGTGGCACAAGTACCATCGGAATTCGCAAGGCAGCGGCTGGTACTGGGATGCGGTCACAGGCGGCGTCAAGAAGGAGACCGAGGCCTATCGTCACCCGCAGTGCTCTGCCTGCTTTATTAACTCCGTCCAAGACAACCTCGATAGCATCCTGACTCTGGCCAAGACTGAGGGGATGCTCTTCAAATGGGGTTCGGGCACAGGCACGAACCTCTCACCACTCAGGTCCTCAGTGGAGCCACTGTCGGGCGGCGGTGTGGCCTCCGGTCCCCTATCGTTTATGAAGGGCTATGACGCGTTTGCGGGGGTCATCAAATCGGGCGGCAAGACGCGCCGCGCGGCCAAGATGGTGATCCTGAATATTGACCATCCGGATATTGTCGAATTCATAGAGTGCAAAGCCAAGGAAGAGCGCAAGGCCTGGGCGCTGGTGGACGCCGGTTACGACAGCGCCATCGACGGCGAAGCCTACAGCTCCATCTTTTTCCAGAACGCCAACAACAGCGTGCGGGTGAGCGATGAGTTCATGAAGGCGGTGGTGGAGGACAAGGAATGGGCCACGCGCCAGATCTCCACGGGCGAGCCGGCGAAGACCTACCGCGCCCGCGACCTGATGAAGAAGATTGCGGAAGCGGCCTGGCAATGTGGCGACCCGGGGGTGCAGTTCCACACCACCATTAACAAGTGGCACACCTCGAAGGCCACAGCCCCCATCAACGCCTCCAATCCTTGCAGCGAGTACATGTTTTTGGACGACTCCGCCTGCAACCTCTCCTCGCTAAACCTGATGAAGTTCCTCGCGCCCGATGGCAAGTTCGACCCTGAGGCTTTCCGTCAGGCCGTGGACGTGATGATTATCGCGCAGGACATCATCGTGGACAACGCCAGCTATCCCACGGAGAAGATTGCCGTGAATTCTCATGACTTCCGCCCCCTGGGACTGGGTTTCGCCAACCTGGGCGCGCTGCTCATGGCCTGCGGCCTCCCTTATGACTCGGACGCTGGCCGCGACTTCGCCGCCGCTATCACCGCCTTGATGCACGGCGAGGCGTACCTGCAATCCTCCCGCATGGCGGCTGAGCTCGGTCCCTGCGCCGGCTACCCGCTGAACCGCGATCCCTTCCTGGGCGTGATCGCGATGCACCGCCAGGCGCTGGGGAAGATCAACCCTCACAAGGTTCCCGAGAACCTGTTGGAGAGCGCCAAGAAGCTCTGGGACGATTGCCTGGCGAGCGGCATGAAGTACGGTTACCGCAACGCCCAGGTGACGGTGCTGGCGCCCACGGGGACCATCGGCTTCATGATGGATTGCGACACCACCGGCATTGAGCCCGACCTGGCGCTGGTCAAGTACAAGAAGCTGGTGGGCGGGGGGCTGATCAAGATGGTGAACAACGTGGTTCCCACCGCGCTGTTGAAACTCGGCTACACGCCCCCCGAGGCCGCCGACATCGTGAATTACATCGACCAGCATGGCACCATCGAGGGCGCGCCAGGCTTGAAGCCGGAGCACCTGCCGGTTTTCGATTGCTCCCTGAAGCCCGCCAACGGCAAGCGTTCCATCCACTACATGGGGCACGTGCGCATGATGGCCGCCGTGCAGCCGTTCCTCTCCGGCGCTATTTCAAAAACAGTTAATATGCCGGAGGAAGCGACGGCGGAAGAAATCGCCAATGTTTACACCGAGGGCTGGCGCCTGGGCCTGAAGTCCATCGCCATCTATCGCGACGGGTCGAAGCGCTCCCAGCCGCTCAACACCTCGGATGCGAAGCCTGGAGAACAGGTGCCAGGCGCCAGGGGTCAGGGGTCAGAAGAAGGCGAGTCCCCAGCCCCTAGTTCCCAGGCCCCAGCCCCCGGTGCCGAGCCCGCGGCGCCCACGCCCAAGCCCTACCGCCACAAGCTGCCTGACGAGCGCGATGCCGTCACCCACAAGTTCTCCGTTGGCGCGCATGAGGGTTACCTGACCGTAGGCCTTTACGAGGACGGCACGCCGGGCGAGATCTTCATCACCATGGCCAAGGAAGGTTCCACTGTGTCCGGGCTGATGGATTCTTTCGCCACCGCCGTCTCCCTGGCCCTGCAATACGGCGTGCCGCTTAAGGTGCTCTGCGACAAGTTCAGCCACACGCGCTTCGAGCCCAGTGGCTGGACGCACCACCCCGAAATCCGCTACGCCAAGTCGGTGATGGATTACATCTTCCGCTGGCTGGCGTGGAAGTTCCTGCCGCCCGACGCCCAGCCAAGCGAGGACGCCAGCGTGCAATCGCTGAACGGCAAGGAGGCGGAAAGGGCTACGGAACTGGCAAGTCAGTTCACGCACGCTACCGCGGGAGGCCCGCAGGTAGCGTTTGATTTCGTGCCGACCCAAGCGGGCCTGGCAGGCGTCGCCCACAGCGACGACGCGCCAAGCTGCTCCGATTGCGGCGCCATCATGTTCCGCAGCGGCTCTTGCTATAAGTGCCTGAATTGCGGCTCAACCAGCGGGTGCTCGTAACGGGAAGGTAGGCAGAAGGCAGTAGGCAGTGAGATCTCCAGCGGGCGCTCGAAAATTGAGGTGCTGGTGACGTATCCCCGGAGGGGATTCATAAAGTAGCGGGGGGCAACGCCCCATAAGCGTTAACCTAGCGGCTACACGCGCCCGAAAGCCCGCCTTGGCGGGCGGCATAATGTGGCCCACGGCGAAAGCCGTGGGAAAAGAGGAAGCTGCAACGACTTCTTAAGCCCCGGCAGGGGCGACATAGTCGTGGCGGGCCAAGTGGGAATCTTATGTCGCCCGCCGCGGCGGGCTCACGCTGTACTGTGCGCTGCGCGATCCCACGGCTTGCGCCGTGGGCCACATTATTGCGCCGCTGACGCGGCTTCGGGCGTTGCCCCCGGCTATTATATTGTGCCCCTGCGGGGTGGCGCTTCGCGGCAGGAGGTGAGCTTGAGGCTGGTCAAAGCACGTAAATCGTCTTACCTTGACGTCCATGCGGCTCTGTACGCGATCTGCTCGACGGGCAAAGGCCGCTGCTGGCATTGCGACCGAAAGCTACCTGCTGCGGAAGAAGCCCTCGACGTAGGGTGGCATGTGCAGCGAGTGGAAGGCGAGCGCGTGGCCAGCATCATCCTGGTTTGCCCGAAGTGTCGGCGCAAGCGTCCGGAGCTGGGCGAAAGTGAATTCCTGCCTAACCTCTTTCCACGCGTCTGCGACCCCGCCCACTGATCCTTGCCAGTACCTGCCCCCCGGCGCATCGTGCGCCGGCACCTGAAGCCTGCCCTTCAGTCCCTAGCCCCTAACACTCAGCCCCTAGTACCTGACCCCTGACACCTGAAACCTGCTCTTCAGTCCCTAGCCCCCAGCCCCCAGCCCCTAGCCCCTGACACCTGGCTCCTGACTTCTGACTTCTGCTCTTCTAAAGTTCTTCTTTTTGGTCTTGGTAGACACGTGTACGGGTAGGCCGTTACACGACCAGCTGAATGTCCGCGGCTCCGACAAAAGTCGAAATATGGCCAGACAGTTGAACCGCCCGGACTCAGTGCGGACCCGCAAATCACGGCTGAGGACAAACTCGGAGACGTCGAGGCCAGCTTCATCAGGCAGAATCCACACACGAAATGAAGGCGGCAACAGACAACGATACACGCACTGCTAATTCTTTTGCTCGATTGAGGGAGGCGGTTCAGTAGGTTCGCCCTCCTCCACCTCCTCTCCCTCCTGCCCCTCCTCGACGATGTAATTGAGGAAGCCGAGCGGACCCTTGTCGCCCAAGATGTAAGCACCGGAGATGTGTAAGGCCGCGTGAACGCCGGCGTCGAAACGTGCGGCGAGTACCCGTTTCTCCCCTGAGATAGCCCAGCAGACCGTGAGCCCTTCACGCGCGAGGAACTGTCTCAAAACATCCTCCTTTACCAGAAGAGCGCTTGGCCCCTCGGCGTGGGCAGCGGGGTCGAATGCTGCGAGTTGGCCGTCGCCAAGGACATAATCCGCTCCCTTGCCGCAGCATCGAAGGCCGAGACCGATAAGCAGCGCCTGACTGGGAAGTTGAAGCGTAAACCCCTCGTCAACGGAGCAGTCAAAGCCGCTGCTTTCTTGCACATAACCAAGTGCCGCCACGAGGAACTTCATAGGGCAATCCTGGCCAGGCTGGGTCCACCCGGAATCTCCGATATCCGGACCCTCAAAGTGCTTAGCGGCTGGCGACCAACCATGCTCACCAAGGAACAGCCGGTAAATCTGCGGGGGTACCGGCATCCTGAGCCTTGACAAGTCCACGTTGCGTGCCCATCGTATGAAAACCTCCGCTTCATCGGCCCGAATAAGGTAACTAGTGATACTGTATGAAAGTTCCCGTCGTTCGACATCCATCCAGTCCAGGTCGGCTGGCACGGGTTGGTCCCACTGGAAGTATCCCTGTAGGTTGAGCCAGCATGACAAGTCCTCAGTTTTCTTTACGGCCAAAAGCTCTTCAATTCTCGGGAGATTGTCCGACCGAATTACCCACTGCTTGGGCTCGTCTGGGTCCGTCCAGCCATCGTAGGTGGACCGCGCCCACCAAGCCGGCGCGTGCGCATCCCAGAACGTGCCGCCGAGAGAAGATCGCAGAGTGCAAGATGGGTCGATGTCACGGAGGTACTCCTGCCACGGGCCATCGTACGCGTGGTCACCCTCGTCTTCGCGGAACTTTTCCCGATATTGGAAATGGTCAGCCACCAAAGCCATGATCTCGTGGTAGGCGATCCACTGATATTTCTTGCCTATCCGCTCAGCCTTCCGTGCAGCCCGCCCGTGGTAGCCGATCGAAAACCGGTCAAACCTGCCGAAGCGCTCAGTGGTCCAACCGAGGTTAAATACCCTCCAGAGGATATATCGTTGGACCACCCGTAAGTCGAAGCGAGGTGCGCGTCGTGCATTGGTGCCCTCAGCCTCTTCCGTGAGCAGAGCATTCAGGTCACGCCAATGTTTGTCTGTAAGGACCTTCTCGACATTAAGGAGCGCAGCGGCCCGTGCCTCTTGTAATTTTTGAAGTTCTGAATCTGGCTCGTCAGCAGGCGCGGACCCGCACTCCTCGTCGCCCCCAGTGTTCCCACCCGCATCTTCTATTAACCTTATGCTCAATCTATTGAAGGATAACCTTCTCACCTCATCGTCGGCTGCCGTGAAATTGTCCCAAGCTGACTTTTCCTCCTCCGAAAATTCTCTTATGATTGCAGCCTTGCGTGCGTACGGCGATTGCCATTCAGCTTCGCCTCGCCTCAGCGATAGCCAGTTCGTCAAGCCCGAGTTTGTACCGATCACGTATCGAGCGAAATCATCGCTCATTACGGAACTCCCGATCCGATTGCGTGCCCATTCGGTGTCTCCACTATCGTGGGAGCCGCGCGACCAGTCCGGCAAAAGGGGCTTGATTTCCTCCTCCGTCGGGATGCTTGGCCACTGACTTTCGTAGGGCGGACGGATACGCTCCGGGACGATATCGATATTCGCGCCAAGATAGATCGCGCGCTCGACAACACCCCGCGCATAATCGCGCAGTAGGATATGTGCCGGAGGCTTGCCCGCGAAAACGCGAGAGTACACGTATTGTGCGAGGGCGGCGACTTCCATGGGCTCCTGGCAGCGCATTGACGTCCCATATGCGACGGCGTAGATCCGTTCTAGGATGTACGGGTCGTCGACGTCCGCGAATCTTTCGACCATACGCAACAGCGAACCGAGCCGGCCGGTCAGAAGATTCACAAGGGCCTTGGTGGCGCGGTCCCGAAGATAGCGATTGCTGGAGCTGAGCATCCAAGAAAGCACGGCCGCGCACAGGTCGACCGCGGCATCATCTAGGACCGTGCTCGACGATACCGACCAAGCCCAGTCCACGACTCTGTGTACCGCTCCTGAGTACTGCCACGATTCATGGAGGAAAACGCTCCACCAGGCATCCCGGTCCGGCATTGAGCACTCTCGCAGCCGCGCGTCAAGGAAGTTGCCGTTGAGCGGGTGTCCGGGTATCGTCGATAACGTCATAAGCACGTTCAACAAATCATGCACCTCACGGCCCTCGCGGATGGACTTCGTTAGCAAATCCAAAGTTCTGGCAGGGAATGCGGTAGGAGCACGCCATATCAGACTCCGGAGGAAAGCCTCAACAATCCCCCAACGTTCCGCGATACCCGGCGCCAACCGGAACAGTTCTATGCCGGTTCGTTCCACAACTTGAACGCACATGGCCTCAAGAAGACCTGACGCTACATACTCTGTTTTGTTTGAAAGGAAAGCGAGCGGCCCACCTGCACCGAACGCCGATTCGGGGGCTTCTAAATCGAGATGCGCATCAAGCAAGCTCTTCGCAACGAGGTGGTCTGCCAAGCGATCATAGGCAACGTAAACCACATCTTCAGGTATCGACTCCCGGTGCCGGACAGCGTCTTCGACCAGAACACCCTCGCCAATCAATCCCCGATAGAGGGACCGCTCGAAGTCGCGCCCCGGAAGCAGGGCGTTAACAACTTCTTCAGCCCTGCCTAAGGTTAGCCAACGACCCGACATCGCAGCCCCGGCGAACCGCTCGACCGCCTGGCGCACCAGCGCATGTTTTGGATTAAAGCCGAGCACCGAGCCGAGACGGTCATTTATTGCTTCAAGGTAAAGGTCAAAAACAGCGGTGACACCCTGAAATCCACGAGGCAACCGACGCTCGCCTTTTGCGTTCAGCCCCTGGCAGAGAGTCTTGAGAAACAATGGGTTTCGGAATTCCGGCTCAAGGAGAGGGGTCGACGGAAGCTCGAGACCATAGTGCACGAAGAACGTCCTTGTTGCGTCGTACTCACGGTCCGCAAACCCTTCGTGTGTAACCGTCACTGCGTCAGCACGAATTTCCTCAGGAATAACGATTTCCTCATAGGAAGATCGAACGGCTAGCACCACGCCGATCCACGGCGACCTTCCAAGATGCGCGAGAAATGCAGCCAAGTGATTTGGCCAGAGGAGTCTTCCCGTCCCCTCATTCATGGCATCGATCATCACGAGCGCCCGGCTGTCCGCGGCCTGAGCAGCGGCCCCGAGCGCGCCGACGAACTCCTCTGCTGAGAGGCCCTCAAGGTCAAGCTGTTGCATCACCTGCGTCCAAGGCGGGTCCAGACTGACAAAGCGTTGACCCATGAGCAGCACGGTCGGTCGGCCCGCTTCGACACGCTGTCGAGCCGTGTCGCAGAGCAGGTGGGTTTTACCGGTTCCAGCGGCACCAGTGAGGATCATTAGACTCCGGCCAGCGACATCCTCCGAATGTTGCAGCACCTCCCGAGTGCGCTCCAGATCGTCGGACAATTCCGAAAGGTACTGATGGCACCTTCTGATCTTGTCACGATCGGACGAGCTTAGGATGTCTCTCCCGGTTGTAGGATGCTCCGCATCGTGTGCCCTTTCCCGTTCTTTAAGGAGTCGTTCAAGTTCATCGGCCGAAGACTCTGCAGAGGCGACACGCTCAGCGATCCGCCGGAACGGGACAACCCCTATGGGCTGCACCGTGAGTGTACCCAGGTCAGTAAGCACCGCTTGAACACGCACCGAAACAGCCGATAATGAGGCGTCCAGGGCTGCATCAGGGTTCTCTGACCCGGAGTAGCGAACGGATTCCAGTTTCTTACGCAAGCTGCGAGCATGTGCTTTCACCTGGTCGAAAAACCGGTCTGTCCGGCCGAAAGACTCGAAGTCGGTTGCGATTGGCAGTTCAACGTTAATCTCAGGTGTGTATCGCGGGCCTGCCGTCTTGACGGCTTCCTCCAAGCGGGCGTGGAACCAGGACACGTCGAACGCGCGTGCGTCGAACCAGAAGCGGACCATTCCGACATGTTGAGGGAGCGCTAGGCGATCGAGTAGCTCGTGGCTACCCCAGTAGACGAACTCAATGGTTGTGGGGCGAGCTGACGCCCAGCCGAGCCACTTCTGCACGTGGTCGTTCCAGCGCTCTCTCGCAGACTTGCGGTCCTCGATCCGGGCGTCGGGTAGATCTGTCGGGACGCAGACAAAGTACCGAACAAGCTGGGGATGCTTCTGCAGTGCGGTCTTGACCGATTCGTCGAGTTGAGACCACTGCGAGTCGCCAAAAGAATGAAAGTATTTGGCCTGCCATCCCCACTCGCTTCCGTCACCAAGGGTTGCGAAGCACTCGACCCCCGCGTCGGGCGGGCCGTTCCGCTCAAATCTTGAGCCCGCCGGGCTTTCGTGGCGCGCAAGCTGGGTACATAACTCCTCGAAGCCTTGCGCTCTCGACCCATTCAGCGGACGGATCGCACTCCAGTCGACATTAATCGTACTCATGGCAGACCTCAGCGGCAGGTTGCGTCAGACCAGCTTCTTCCGCGCGGTCGGCGTGAACAACCCAAGCGGCGGCAATACCGTCGGCCGGCTTAGGGCAGCTTGCCCATTCGGGTGCGTTCACCCCAACGCTACTTGCACTATTCTAACGATAACCCGCGTACAGCGGCAATCCCACCGGCCCGGCTTTAACCCAAATAGGCGTCGCCGCAGCGGGGCTGTCAGCTTTCATTTCGTCGTATAGTCGGCAAACCGTAGATGTGGTCCGCCCTATCACATTTGGGGATTGAGCCTGGAGGGCGGCGCACTGGGAGGTATCCTTGCCGGCGCCCGTCCAGCTCTACACAAGTTAATGGTCCAACGCGCGCATCGAGAGGAATGCATCTCCCTGGGACCTGATCCTCACCCGCGTAGCGTCCTGTCCAGCCTGGAGCGGGGTAGCGCAGAGTTTGTGCAGTTCAAACTCTGCGGCTCTTATTTTGGTGAACGTCCATTCGTTGCTGAGATGTGGACTCGATGCTGTTCGGCGAGTCTTGTTTCGCCGAACGCCGCGCATGATGATCGGGCTTGGCCCGCGAAGAGCAAAGAGCCGTAGAGTTTCTGAAAAGCGAAACTCTGCGCTACGTGCTTTCTCACGCGGGCGGTCTTTTCGCAGCCCCGTTAGGGGCGGAAGATTGTAGCCCAGGGCGCAAGCCCTGGGGGAGGAGCCCTCACCCCGCCTTCGGCACCCCTCTCCCGCGCGGGCGGGAGAGGGGACGGGGGTGAGGGAGGGCTCGCCGACCCACGGCTTGCGCCGTGGGCTACATTCTTTCGCCCGCTCCGCGGGCTGACTTATTAAACGAACTTCTTATTCAGGACACCAACCCCCAGCCCCCTAGCCCCGACACCTGACCCCTGACACCTGAAACCTGCTCTTCAGCCCCCAGTCCCTAGCCCCTAACACCCAGCCCCTAGCCCCCAGCCCCCAACACCCAGCGCTCTGTGCCAGCCAGCAGCCCCCTTGACAGATTCCAGCCCCGTGATATACTAGCCTAGTGTGGTTTGCAGTTCCACTTCCGCTGCGGCCGAGAGCCGCTGGAGTGAAGTCTTTCGCCGCTGTTTGCCATATCCATCAGGAAGGAACCCCCTGCGATGACGAAACCCAAAAGGACAGCAATTGCAGTCTCCCCTGCCATGGTGCACGAGAACTTCTTACGCGCCCGCGAGGCTGGGCTGGTGATGCGCGAAGCCGACTTCCGCCGGCGGTATCACACTGTGAAGCACGGCCTGAGCGCCGGCGTGTGCTCGATCGAGGAAACCGTGGCGGCCCTGGGCGAGGACCCCGCCGAGTTCAAGACTTTCGCGCGCCTGATCGAGCGCACCTTCGTTCCCCACAACTTGCCCGAGTACGAGGTGGTGCTGCGGCTGGCGGAGGCCATCTGGCGACGCCTTCGCATGTACAATGCCGCGGCGCGCTGGGAAGCGGACGCCCTGCGTCAAGCCCTGAGCTCTGGCCCCGAGGTGACGAGCCTGACCGTCGATGAAACGCGCCTGCGCGCCTGCGGCGTCATGACGCTGCTCGTGAATGAAACCCACCTCTCCCGCAGCCGCTTCCAGCTTCTCGCTGAGGTGGAGCGGCAGTTTCGCGCCCTGCTGAAGATCCGCAGCGGGGGAAAGGCCAAATTCCATTTTATCTCGCGCCAGACCCGCAAGGAGCTCAGGGAACTCGAAGAGGACGAGAGATTCTGGAGAGTGATCGACCGCATCGATGAAGGTGGCCCCGAAATCGAAGCGATACTCGAAAAATTCCGCCCGGAATGGGAACGCCGGTAAAGGGGTAGCGCCGAGTTTGTGCAGTTCAAACTCTGCGGTTCTTATTCTGATGAACGTTCATTCGTTGGTTCCATGTGGACTCGATGTTGTTCGCCGAGTCTTGTTTCGTTAAACGCTGCGCACAATGATCAGGCTTGGCCCGCGAAGAGCAAAGAGCCGCAGAGTTTCTGAGAAGCGAAACTCTGCGCTACCTGCTCTTGTCGCGCTCAGTTCGTGGCCGTCTTCTGTTTCTGCGCCGCTTCTTGCTTCAGAGACCGCCGGTAACTCGCCAGGAGCTTCTCGCGGTTCTTGCGTAAGTCCAATCCGGTCGGCCTGCCGGGATAAGGTCTGTTGCCTATCGTCCCCTTCCAAAGGATGCGGTTGTAGACCGCGGAATCGACGCGATCGGCGTCCGAAAAGTCCATTGCCCGCGAGACCCGCGCCCAATACTCCGGATTGTGCGTCGATTTGGGCACTACCAAGCCGGCCGCCTTAGGAGGCAGCGGCAGACTCGTATTGTAGAGATAGGTTGAGGGCGCGGCGGTAAATGTCCAGGAGCTCGGCGTGGTGTTGAAGATGTCGGCCATGGGCCGGGCGAGCGCGTCATTCAGGTTTAGCGGCTGGAGGCCTAGGACCTCCTCCATGGTGCGCACGAAATCGACTGTAGTGTACGCTGTGGAAACCACCTTTTCTTGCTTGACATAGGCGCCTGCTACAAAGGCGATAGTGCGGTGCGAATCGACGTGGTCGCCGCCATCCTGCGCGTCGTCTTCAATAACAAAGATCAAGGTGTTGTTCGCGTAGATGCTGTTCGCGATCTTCTGCACCAGCAGGCCCACCGCGTAGTCATTATCGGCTTCCTGGGTCTCCGGCGTATTCACCAGGTCAATCGCCGTGCCGAAGTTTCCGGTGTGATCGTGCATGAAGTACACCAGGCTCAACGAGGGGAGTCCACCTTTGGCGTAATTGGCGTCGAAATCCCGCTCCCACTCGGTGTAGCGGTAATAATCCGGAAAGTTGTTGTCAAAACCACGGAAGTAAGGGTCGGTATACGGAAAGAGGGAAACATTCGAAGGGGTCGCCACGACCGTGCCGGTGGCGGCGGGGTCGTGCGCCAGCGGAATTGCGCACGAAGGCTCGTTGTAGCAAGTACAGTCCACAAAGAATCCGTAGTTGCGAACCGTAAGGCCCGCCCGCAGCGCGGCGTCCCACAAATAGCCGGTATTCACTTCGTTGTTCGGCCCATCCGGCGCGGCCACGTCGGTTTGGCCGGCCATGACGTCCGGGTCGTCCGGGGTACGAGGATCAGCGGCGATGCGCTGGGCAACGGTCGGAATCGCCACGTTCACACTGCGGTTCGTACCCGTGCTATCGATGCTCAGGCCGCGCGCGGCGTAGGTCAAGGGATATTGACGTTCGATCACGTCTGGAGCGCGGGCCGAAGTGGTCCACGGCCAGCCGTCATTGCTCACTTCGGCGGTGGCCATCATGTTGTCGAGGGTGACGAACGTTTGCGCAAGGTTATGCTGATTCGGCGTGATGGCACTTCCCCACTGAACCAAACTCGGATCGCCATTGCCGACCGGCAGGTCGCCCAAAACCTGGTCGTAGGTCCGGTTTTCCTTAATGATGAAGATTACGTGCTGGATGCCCTGTCGCACGGCTTTCATCACCGCGAGGTCGTCCGCGCTCTCGGTGGTGGAGAAGCGATTATTGGTCAGCACCTGCGCTGTCAAGGCAGGAAGTTGCGACGACAGGTTGGCGGTGGGAAAGCTCTGCAAGCCGGCTTTGGTCGCCTGGGGATTCCACTCATTCATGGTAACGCAACTGGGGTACGTCGGCGGGCCGGCGCCATAGCACCAACTGGGATCCGGGCCCGTCGGCGATTTGCCATTGACCACGTATGCCCATTTGCCGTCGGGGCTGAAGCTCACGGAGTTTGGATACCAACCGGTGGGAATGAGGCCCACCACCTGATCGTTCTGGTCCGTGCCGGTCAGCGGCACAACGGCAATGCTGTTCAGATTGCCATTGGTCACCCAGAGCTGAGTCCCATCGGGGGTGAGCGTCACGCTATTGGTATTGGCGCCCGTCAAATGCTGCTGCAAGGCGGGCACGGACGACACGACGGACGGGGGAACGATGACAGGGATGGTTTCCAGCACCGTGTTCCACTTCGCTTTCTCACCCGGGTTCGTGTCAATGACATCCACCGTATCGGTCTCGTCTTCGGCTACGTAGAGGCGCGTCTGGGCAGCATTCAGCGTCACCTTGTTGGGTTGGCCTTTGACGGGAATCCGGGCTATTACCGCCGGTGTTCCCCCGTCCAGATTCACCACGTCAATCTCGCGGTCGCGCAGGCTGGAGATGTACGCCCAGGTGGTTGTCTTGCTGCCCGCAGGAAGCGAGGGCTGGGCGATGACGACCCAAAAAGGATATTCACCGCCTGGGGTGCCCGGCGCCGGCGAACTTGCGGCCTTGCCCGGGCGTAGGTCCAGTTCCCCTACGTTGGTTATCCCACCCGGTTCCTCGGCCGTGAGACTGCCCAGCGGGGCCCAGTTTCCCAGGCCGCCCGTGAACACCGTAATCGAGTCGTTATAGTAATTCGCCACCACCAGTTTCTGGCCATCACTCGAAACCGCCACACCGGCGGCACACGGCTGCACGTAAGTCAGGCTGTTTACTACAGATGTTGGCTCCGAGGGAGCCACGACGAGGCCGATGCCGCCCGTACTGTGGCCCAAAGTCAGCTCCGGTCCCGGCGACAAAGTAGACGGGGCCGGCACCCAGGTTTGGTTTGAGGCCAGAGTAAATACGTGGACGTTGTCGTACTGGGGCTGGCCCGGGTCTGGATATCCGTTGCTCCCAAAGGGGAAGTCTCCCATACCGCTCGACACGTAGAACGCATTCTGCGATGGATCGAAGGCGATGCCGTTGTAGGAATTGGGGATCATCACAGCTTGCTTGTAAACCGGCGTGCCGGTCGAGATGTCGTAAACGAACACGTACTCGCTCGAGGGAGAATTAGCCGGTAGCCCGCCGGCCGCCGGGGATTGGCCCGGCGCTAACTCTACGATAGGCGGCTCGGGCACGAAGGCCATGGCGGTGAGGGCGCTGGCGTAAAAGATGCGATTGAATCCGCTGGTCAGAACCAGCAGGGTGTTGCCGCTCACTACGCTCGAGACCGCTTGCCCCGCCAACCAGGGATTGCCGTTTACTAACCAAGGGGTGACCAGCGGTTGGAACTGGGAACCCTGGGGCGCCAGCGGCGTAATCCACTGGTTCATATTGGGGATGAACTGGACGCCCGCGGCCGCGGCATTCACCGTGATGGTCAGGGTCGCCGTGGTGCTGCCGGTCAAGTTGGAAGCCGTTACTGTGTAGCTGGCCTTGGCGGCCACGGCGGTGGGGGTGCCGGTGATAATCCCCGTGTCGTCGTCCAGGCTCAGGCCCGCCGGAAGGTCCGGGCTCACGCTGTACGCGGTCACCGCTCCGCCGGTACTGGTGGGGCTGTTCGGCGTGATCGGCGTCCCTACAGTGTAGACCGCCGTGCCGGTAGTGTAGGCCACGCCCGCCGGGGCCGCGTCTTCCACCGTGATGGTCAGGGTCGCCGTGGTGCTGCCGGCCGAGTTGGAAGCCGTTACCGTGTAGCTGGCCGTGGCGGTCACCGCCGTGGGGGTTCCACTGATGATGCCCGTGCTGGTGCTCAGGCTCAGGCCCGCCGGAAGGGCCGGGCTCACACTGTACGCGGTCACCGCTCCGCCGCTGCTGGTGGGGCTGTTCAGCGTGATTGCCATCCCCTTGATATAGACCACCGTGACGGTAGTGTAGCTGAGTGCCGAGGGCGGCTGAGGGGTGATAACAGCACTGGGGCCGCCACCACACCCGCAGAGAAGAAGTAATGCTAGGGTCAAAATGAGACCAAGCCATTGAATAGATCGCATAGAAAGCTCCTTTTCAATTGTCACCGGCGCCATGACATGGCACGGTGTTTCGCCACGGGCCAGATAGGAACAGTAGTTTCCACTCGGCTGTTCGGCAGGATGACACCCTGGGCTCCATTGCCTCTGAGTCCAAATCGTAGACTCACGGTGAAGTTCTCCATGGGCTGACTTATATTGAGTCACCCCATGCATCCGTTCTTGTCATCGGCGGAGACAACTATAAAGTTAAGTCGATCTTGGCGAATTCGGTGGGCGCTTCTCTCATCAAGAGGTGAAGCCTGACACCACAAGGGAGCTGATAGTCCTTTTGGGAAGAACGTGAGGATGGAAACTTCCTCATAGGTGAGTTGCCGCCGGGAAGGTACGTGATCAGAAATCCGGCGTTCAAATATTGCCCCCGGCGGGAGCGCGAATTACTTGGAAGGTGCGGTGGCCGGTGAATCACTTCCCAGTAACGCGGCGCGGCTCAAGCTGACGTCCATCTCCGTGTAGGGCGGCAAAATCACGTCGCGACCGTGGCGGGTAAGGAGAAAGATTCCTGTCGCGCCCATTGCCGCAAGCCTGGCCACGCCGGCCGTGGAAGCATCGGTGGCGGTTGAACTGATCGCCTCAATGATCAACTGCGTGGTATCGTCGCTGACCTTGGAGATCCCCCCGGTCACACCAAAATCCAGCAGAAACCTCGCCTTGCCGGGATTTTGGGCGTGGATTCTTCCCTCGCAATCCATTGTCATGTGGGTTCCCCTGTCCACCTCCGCGGCGACAGGAAAAGCGGCAATCGCGGTCGCGGCGCCATTCGGCAAGGACAAATGAGTGAACAGAAGGTTCAGCGAGCCAGGGCGGTACAAGCGGCGGGGCGGGACGCGCTTTGCTAATACCCCTTGCAGAATGCTGCCCTGGGGGATGGCGATGGCGGCGCCCACGCGGACGGGCTCCAGCAACACGGCCCGGAAAGTTTGGCCCTGATGGTTTTTGGCCGCGCTGAGGCCCTCAAGCAGGACCAGGGGCATCCGCGTCCCGTCGGCGATGGTGCAAGGCTCCGGGCAGGCCGCAGGAGCGCCGGCGTCCTTTCCCGCGCGCGCCTCAGCCAGCGCCGGAAAAGTTGTGCCCTTAGGCTCTGCTTGCAATGTCAGTACCCAGGGCGGAACAGGTTTCTGTTGCTTCGATTTCGGTGCGGGCCCGCTTGCATCTGCCGCCGCCTTCCCCCCCTTGGCCGCCGCCTTCTCTGTCTCCGCCCTCAGCTCAGCGCGTTGCGTCAGAGCGATGAACGTCGCCCGCAGCGGAACCTGACCCCCTCCCGGCATCAACACGTTCACCGACCGGAATCGCGCCACCACATCGTGCCGGGGCGCAAAAAGGTGAATCAAAAAGGGCCGGTCGTCCACCGCATAAGCTTTCTTTCGCGACTCGATCTGATCCACCACCAGCCGCACCGTGCTACCCTTGGCAAAAACCTCCGTACCCCGCCAATAAACGCTGCGCGCGAGCTTGCCCTCCAGAGTCCTTCCCGGCGTAGTTTTTTTGAGCTGGATGCGGCCTTCCATGGCAATCCAAATCACCGGAGCCTGACCGTCAGCGCTTTGCGAATACGCGCCGGAAACCGTCGCCCAGGCGATAAGTGCAGTGCACACAAACTTCATCATGAGTTGTGCTCGCAAGGTACCATGTCCTCCAGGGGTGCATTGCCGAGCTGCGATGATATCACCAGTCGGTGTGCCGCAGGACGCTTGGTCCACCACGCCCGCGAAATGGCCGAAAAGGGACAGTCGTTTTCACTCGCCGGTTCGGCAGAGTGACACCCCGGGTTTCATTCCCTCTAAGTCAAAATCGTTTCTAGACTCTTCTCCATGGGCTGACTTATATTGACTCGCCAAAAGCATTCATTCCGCTTATCGGCGGAGACAACTGTAGAGTTGAGACCATCTTGGCGAATTCGGTGGACGCTTCTCTCATCAAAGGATGTGTGGCAAATCGGGGTGGTGGGTCAATTTGATGTAGAGGCGGCTTTGCGCCGCCATTTGGTGATCCCGCCTTGCGGGACCGCCGCTACCGCATCAAAATGACCCACTACCCAAATCGGTTCAAGCCACGCTGAGGAGGCAAACGGGTGTACAATGCGGGGGGTTTTGGAAGTCAAAAAGGATATCCGAGTTCAAACAGCCAGGAGCGCGCCAAGAGCTTAGCAGGATGCTGAAAAACCTTTGTGAATGTTGTCATTCCGAGCCCTTCGCTGTCATCCTGATCCCTTCGCCTGTCATTCTGAGCGAAGCGAAGAATCTCCGCAGTTGGCTCACGGTAAACTCCGCGAGGAATCTCGTTCTGCAAACCCCGATCTGACCGGGGCGAGATTCCTCGTCGTCCGCCAATAAGAATGGCGGACTCCTCGGAATGACAGGTTAGACGGGTTTTTCAACATCCTGTTAGAGAAGAGGTGGGGATGGATTTCATCAACTGCTACGAGGATGTCAGTCGTGCCGACGCGTACGCCACACTCGAGTTCGCCAACACCTTTTACCTCGCCTACCGCGATCTTCCGGCCATCATGTCAGCGCATGTGACCGGCACAAAGGCGCTTGATTTCGGTTGTGGCACTGGCCGCTCAACGCGGTTCCTGCGGAAGCTTGGGTTCAATGTGACGGGCATCGACATCGCGGAGGACATGCTGCGTATCGCACGCGCTCTGGATCCTGCGGGCGATTACCGCATTGTGCCTCGCGACGATTTGAGCGAGTTCGCGCCGGAAACTTTCGACGTGATAGTTTCACTTTTCACCTTCGACAACATTCCGAGTGCGGCCAAAGTCCGGATTTTTTCCGACCTCAGGAACCTTCTGCGTCCGGCCGGAACCATCGTCAGCGTCGTCTCATCCCCAGAAATCTACACGCATGAGTGGGCTTCGTTCACCACCAAAGATTTCCCGGAAAACGCCGCAGCTCGCAGCGGCAGTGTGGTGCGCATCGTCGTTACCGACCACCAAGACCGGAGGCCCGTCGAAGACATCCTCTGGACCGACGAATCGTATCGGGCGGTCTATAGAGAGGCAAGGCTCAGAGCGATCCAAGTCTTCAAGCCGCTGGCCAAAGGTGACGAGCCCTACTCGTGGGTGAACGAAACCAAGATCCCTCCCTGGGTGATTTACGTCTTGAGAGGAGAGACATAACCGTAGCGCGGACCTCCGTCCCGCCCTGGCGGGCGGTCTGCGGTTCTTTCTTCGTGCAACGAACTCCTCACCTCTGCTACGATCACACCCATGCGACTTTACCAAGGCCTCTTTCTCCTCATTGCTCTAGCCGGTTCCGTATTCGCCCAGGACCTCAAACCGGTTGCTGATCGCCTCGCCGCGCAGAACGCCCTCTTCGACGAGCAGTACGAGTCCGACCTGCGCAACTTCCCCGAGCGCGCCACGGCGTTCGGCGACTATCGCTACAACGACAAGCTCGCCGATCGCTCACTCGCGGCCATCGCCCAGCGTCACGAAACCGACCGGACCTTCCTCAACCGCCTTCAGGCCATAGCCACCACCGGTTTTTCCGACCAGGATCAGCTCTCCCACGACCTCCTGGTTCGTGTCCTCCAGCAGCGCCTCACCGACTTCGACCTGAAGGAATACGAGATGCCGATCAACCAGGAGAACGGCGTCCACACCGGTCTCGCCGATCTGCCGCTTGCCGTTCCTCTCGACTCCGTGAAGCACTATGAAGACTACATCGCCCGGCTTCACCAGATCCCCCGTGTGCTCAGCGAGACCACGGAGGTCCTGCGCGCCGGCATGAAGGACAACCTCATGCCCGTGCGTTTCCTCCTCGAGAAACTCCCCGTTCAGTGCCAGGGCATCAT
>Ga0326728_10006040_pt1 | contig 33161 bp, 20 predicted proteins | sample MB3enrmetagenome_FD_207602 | JGI IMG/M metagenome (GOLD analysis project Ga0326728, IMG submission 207602) | Lab enriched peat soil microbial communities from McLean, Ithaca, NY, United States - MB31MN | ecosystem: Environmental > Terrestrial > Soil > Wetlands > Peat | place: USA: New York... | reverse complement strand
CTCCCGCGGGATTGCCCCCACTTACTATCCATGCCCGCACCGGTTACTATGCGCCTTTGCAATAAAGCGATTCTCGCGGTTTTTCTGGCCGCGGCGGCGCTCCCGCTGCCCGCGCAACCATCGCCCGCCCAGGCTGCTCCCGCGCAAGCTCCTCCCCAAATGGTATTTGTTCCAGTTACCGTGACCGATCACAAGAACCGGGTGCTCACCGGCCTCGTCGGGGAGGACTTTCAGATTTACGAAAACAACCTCAAGCAGGAGGTTGCTTCGCTTGCCCCCTTGGACGCACCGGCCTCGATCGGCATCCTCTTCGATCTTTCCGGTTCAATGACATCGAAGCTGACCCAGGCGCGCGAATCGATCCTTAGATTCATCGGGGTCTCCAACAGCCAGGACGAGTTTTTCGTGGTCGGCTTCAGCGAGCACCCGGAGTTGCTTGAAGACTTCACTGATTCGGTTGTAGACATTCAGGCTCGACTGGCCAATGTGCGGACCAGCCACCGCACCGCCATGTTTGATGCGATCTACTATGCTCTGGCTAGAATGAAGGACGCACGATATGAGCGCAAGGCGCTGCTTGTGGTTTCCGACGGCGGAGATAACGCGTCAAAGCACAGCGAACCCGAGGTCCGCACGCAGGCGCAGAAGTCGAACGTCGAGATCTTCGCCATCTGCATCTTCGATCCCTACGCCGCCACTCCCGAGGAACGCACCGGGCCGCAATTCCTCAGCGACTTGAGCGAAGCCACCGGCGGACGGCTCTTCCGCGTGGACGATGTTGCCGACATGGGCGACATCGCCGAGAAGATCTCCACCGAGTTGCGCAACCAATATGTGATCGGTTACCGGCCCAAGAATCTGACCCGCGACGGCAAATGGCGTAAAGTGAAGGTGAAGGTCAATCCTCCCGCGGGATTGCCCCCACTTACTATCCATGCCCGCACCGGTTACTATGCGCCTTTGCAATAAAGCGATTCTCGCGGTTTTTCTGGCCGCGGCGGCGCTCCCGCTGCCCGCGCAACAACCGCCCGCCCAGGCTGCCGCCGAGCAGGCTTCGCCGGACCAGGCTACTCAGCTCACCGTGGATCGCGACCCGGTGCGCTCGCCGGATGCCGAGCCAGGCGCCTCTGCCGCGTCCGGCCCGCTGCGCAAGGAAGGCGGGGGCTACGTTCTGCACACCGATGTGGAGGAAGTGGCGCTCAATTGCACGGTGCTGGAGGGCAGCCGGCTGGTTCCGGACCTGAAGAAGGAAGACTTTACCGTCTTCGAGGATGGGGTCCAGCAGAAGCTCATCAGCTTCCAGCACAGCGACGTTCCCGTCTCCATCGCCATGGTGGTGGATAACTCCGGGTCTATGTATCGCAAGCGTCCGGCGGTGAACAAGAGCGCACTCGACCTGATCCAGGCCTCGAATCCCCACGACGAGGCTTTTGTGGTGAACTTCTCCGACGAGGCTTACATCGATCAGGAGTTCACTTCGGACGTGAACAAGCTGCGCGACGGGCTGAGCCACATCGAATCCAGGGGCGGCACGGCGCTCTACGATGCCGTGGCGGCCTCGGCGGACAAGCTGGTGGCCGACGCCAAGCGCCCCAAGCAGGTTCTCATCCTCATCACCGATGGCGAAGACAATGCCTCGACCCTGAACCTGGAGCAGACCATCCGGCGGGTGCAGCAGTTGTCGGGACCGGTGATCTACTCCATCGGATTGCTGTTCGGCGACGAGATGAGCCATGCCGAGGTGCGCCACGCCCGCCGGGCTCTGGAGATGCTGTCCACCGAGACCGGCGGCATGGCCTTCTTCCCCAAGTCGATCGAGCAGATCGATCAGATCGCCGCCGAAGTGGCGCGCGATATTCGCAACCAGTACACGCTGGGCTACCACTCCACCAAGCCGACCACGGAACCGGGTTTCCGCCGCGTGCTGGTGACGGCCGAGGCCAAGGGGATGGGCAAGCTGACCGTGCGCACGCGCACGGGATACTTCCCGGTGGTGCGCGTCGGCAAGCAACCGGCGGCGGCGGAGAAGAAGTAGCGCGGAGCTGCGGTTATCGGCGTCCCTTCTCTGCCGGGACAGAACTGTGCCGACGGCGCAGCGCCCCGCATCCGCTTTCTGAATCTCTCGGCCCGGTCGCCGAATCCTCATAGAATGAGGCCCTCCATAAAGACTTGGCTCGTCCTCGTTTGCCTGGCCTCGACGGCTTATGCCGCCGCCGATAAGCCGTGGACATGGAAGGACGGCAACGGAGTTGCGCGCTCGCAGGCGGAACTGGATGCCGTTCTCAGCGAAAACACCAGATGGGTGAACACGGAAGGACGCCAGGGGACGCACGGGGCGCTGATCCAAGCCGACCTGCATGGGGCTGAGCTGGCCAACCGGGACTTGAGAGGGCTGGACCTTACGGGCGCAAACCTGGACGACGCAGACCTGACCGGCGCTCAAATGAACAGTCCCGATCAGGGCCTGACGGACCTGACCCAGGCGAGCCTGCGTCGAGCGCATCTCAGTGGGGCGCATCTCAAGGGAGACTATCTCGGCGGGGGAGATCTGCAGCACACCGGGGCGGACCTGAGCGGCGCAAATCTGACCAATGCGGACCTGGAAGACGCCGACCTGACCAACGCCATCCTTAAAGGCGCGATCCTTGAAGACGCGTCCCTTACTGGCACCCAGTTTGAGAACGCAGATATGAAGGGCGTCTTGTATCAGCCCACGGACCCTCCCGCGCCTTCGCTGATCGGCACGGCACAGCACCTGGCAGACCTGCGCTTTACCGACAACCCGGAGCCCATGGTGAGCCTGAGAAACGATCTGGAGGATGCTGGCTTTGAGCAGTCGGGACGCGAGGTGAACCGGGCGTATCACCGTCACGGCGAGAATCCGTTGCAGTGGCTGCTCTTCGACTGGACCTGCGCATGGGGGGCCGATCCGCTGCGCCCGCTCGTGATCGTCGGATGGCTGTGCGCGCTTTGCACGCTGATCTATTGGAGCGCGCTGCACTTTGAGATGAAGGGGGCCGGGCTGTACCTGATCGCCGGCGGAAAGAGCAGCGCCGGCGGCGGGCCCGAGGAGCGCGCATCCCGAATCGCCGTGGTTCCTTCGCGATCCGAACCGGTGAAGGCTGCGAATGCCGGCCGCTCATGGGCATGGCGCAGGCTGAGGCGCAGGTCGGGGCTGGAGATGCAAGCGCTTCTGACCGCCTTCTTCTTCAGCCTGATGAGCATCTTCACGCTGGGCGTTGAGGGATTCAACGGCAGCCAGTGGATTCGCATGATTCAGCCGCGCGAATTCGATATCCGCGCTCGCGGCTGGCTGCGCACTGTCTCGGGAGTTCAGGCGCTGCTGGGGGCCGGGCTGATTGCCCTTTCGCTGCTGAGTTACTTCGGACATCCGTTCTGGTAGATTGGCCGCTTCCCACCCTTCCGGTCGCCGCGGCGACAACGCGGAAGGATGGGGCGCCCAGCTTAGCACAACATAACAGGCGGTGATTGGGTTGACGTGAACGAAGAGGCAGCGAGGCGGTCCATCCTCCCACAAGGAACGGACCGCCTCTTTGCATTCCGGAGTTATTCACTTTGGCTGCCGGAAACTCATTCCTCGCCCTGGAAAGGACTCAATTACAACGTCCGCTTGAACAGCGGCGTGGCGATTAGCAAGGTGCCGATGCCGAAGACGAACAGGAAGAGCAGGTCGAATTGAATGGCCGCGAAACCGCCGTCCTTGAGGACGATGGATTTGAAGCCATGGATGCAATAGGTGAAGGGGTCAACGACCGAGAGGGCGCGGAGCCACCAGGGAAAAGAGGCGATGGGATACATGGCGCCGGAGGGATAAAAGAGGAGCATGTTCAGGACGCCGAACATGGCGCGCGGGGTGAGCGGGTCTTCCACCCGGACCATGAGCAGAAACATCATGCCGTTGAAGGCGATGGCGGTGCCGAGGATGAGGGCGAGGAGCTGGAGCAGCACCCATGGTTGGAAGATGATGCCCAGGCCGGCCAGGAGGGAGCCTATGACCGTGATGCAGATTCCGGCGAGAACGGCCTTGATGGCCCCGGCCATGTTCAGTCCAAAGACCAGCTCGAGCTTTGTGATCGGAGTTACCAGATAGCCCTCGTGGACGCCGCGGGCTTTGTCGTCGATGTATAACATGCCGCCGCCGATCATCACGGAGATATACATGGCCAGGGCGATGCAGGCGGGGAGCAGGAACTTCATGTAATTGACGTAGGGATAAAGCTCGACGATCTCCAGGGCGATGGAGTTGGCGAGGCGCGGCTGGATGGACGGGGTGGTAAGCGCCGTGACCAGCGACTGCATCTCCGCCTCCAGGCTGCTGGATGTGAACAGGTCGGAGTTATCGATGACAAAGCCGATCTGGGGCGCATCCTGGGCGTAGACGCGGCGGGAGTACTGGGCGGGAATGATGACGGCGGCATCGACCTTGCCCGTGCGGACGTCGTCGCGGGCCTTGTTCTCGTCGGTGTATTCGACGGTGGTGAAGGTCTTGATGTTGACGGCGATGGAATCGAAGCCTTCGCGGATTTTCACAGCCTGGGGCCCGTGATCGTAGTCAACCACAGCCACATGGGCGCCGACGATCTTGCCGCCGAATGCATTGCCCATGATGAGCAACTGCAGGATGGGCATCATCAGGGACATGATCATCAGGGTGGGCGAACGAAAGAACTTGCGCATCTCGCGCTCGACAATGGCGAACATTCTGTTCATGGCTGGGCTCCCGGGCGGGGCGGCAATGTGAATACTGGAGGCTTGACCTGCTCATCGCGGAGCTGGCGGCCGGTGTAGTGGACGAATACATCGTCGAGGGTGGTGTTCTGGACGCTGAGGGAGGTCAGTGTTTCGCCCAGGGAGGCGGCCAGCTCGACCAACTGCATGGTGGTTCTGGAGCCGGAAGAAGTGAGAACGCGATAGAAGCCGGCGCTTTCGGCCTGGACGCTGGTGACGCCGTCGAGTTGCTCCAGCCGCTCCTGCCACTGGTCGGTCTCGCGGTCGAAGTGGACCTCGACGACGTTGGCGCCGGGGACGCTGTGCTTGAGTTCGAGAGGTGTGCCGAGGGCGACCAGATTGCCGTGATCGACGATGGCGATGCGGTCGCAGAGCTTGTCGGCCTCTTCCATGTAGTGGGTGGTGATGAGCACGGTGAGGTGACGGGTCTTGCGCAGGTTGTCGAGCATCTCCCAGACGGCGATGCGGGAGACGGGATCGAGGCCGGTGGTGGGCTCGTCGAGGAAGAAAATGTGCGGATTGTGGACCAGGCCGCGGGCTATCTCCAGGCGGCGGCGCATTCCGCCGGAGAGGGTCTTGGTTTGCGCTTCGCGCCACTTGGTCAGGTCCACGGCTTCGAGGACTTCGGCGATGTTCTTCTGGCGCTCGGCCCTGGGAACGCTGTAGAGCTTGGCGTAGATGCTGAGATTCTCCTCGACGGTGAGGTCGGGGTCGCTGGTGATGGCCTGGGGAATGACGCCGATCAGGCGGCGGACGGCATCGGGCTCGTCGGCCACGTCGTAGCCGGCCACAATGGCGCGGCCGCTGGTGATGGGGACCAGCGTGGTCATCATGCGGATGAGGGTGCTTTTGCCGGCGCCGTTGGGGCCGAGCAGGCCGAAGATCTCGCCGTCGGCGACCGAGAAGCTGACACCCTTGACGGCCTCAAACGAGCCATACCGCTTGACGATCTTCTCGACGGCGATGGCGGTCTGCGGGGCCGGCCTGCGCTGGGTTTGGGCGGTCACTGTTTCACCAGCCTGTTCTTGGGAATGTAGACTTCGGCAATCATTCCGGGGACGAAGCGCTCCTGGGGATTGTCGATGAGGAGCTTCAGCTGCACGGTCTTGATATCGCGCTTGCGGCTACTCACGTCGCGCTGGGTGGCGAAGTCGGCCTGGGCCGATTTGACGATGATTTTGCCCTGGATGGTATTGCCCGAGGGCATAACGACGCGCAGCGAGTCGCCAAGCTGGACGGCGTCGGCCTGGGTCTCGGGGAGGGGGGCGTAGATCCAGGTCTGGGTGAGGTCCATGATGGTGGCGATGGGCGCGCCCGCCGCGACCACTTCGCCCTGGCGGGCGGCGAGGACGTTGACCTTGCCGCTGACCGGCGCGAATACCTGGGAGTAGCCGACCTCGACGTTGGCCTGCTCCGCAAGGGCGCGGGCGTTTTCGACCTCGTGCCGAGTCTCGTCCACCGTTCGGGCCGCGACGGTGGCCAGCAGTTCATGGGCGCGGGCCTGGCGCAGCGAGGCTTCGGCGGCGGAGAGGTTTTCCCGGGCGGTATCGACGGCTGCCTTGGCCGCCTGGAGGCTGGTGGCAGCCTCGTCTTTGGCCTGCTCGCTCATGATTCCCTGCTGGGCCAGAGCGACGGTGCGGCTGGTGTCGGCCTGCTGATGTTCGTAGTTGGCCTGGGCCTGGGCCAGCGAAGCCCTGGCGGCCTTGACCATCGCCTCGGCGTTCACAGCGGCGCTCGACACCTCGCCACGGGTCTGGCGTTCGCTCTCGACCGTCTCGCCGAGTTTGAACTTCTGGCCGCTGGCGGTGGCTTCAGCGGCCTTGCGCGCAGCCTGCAGGTCTTCGCTCTCGATGATGGCGATAAGCTGGCCGGCCTTCACGTCCTGGCCCTCGTCCACGAGCAGCTTCTGAATGCGGCCGGGAATCTTGGAGCTGACTACGACTTCGTTGGCATCGACGGTGCCGATCAGTTGCAGGTCGCCGGTGGGCCGGACAGTGACGAAGTACCAGATCAGCGATCCCACGGTGAGCAAACCCAGGATCATGAAAACTCGATTGCGTGCGTTCATTCGTGCCTCACCTTGTCCGTAATCGTTACGTTCATTTCGATCTTCCGTTTCAGAGTTCGACGCTCGGGGAAGGTGATCTCAGTTCCGTTGCCATGAGTGCGTGTGAAAAAGCCCCGAAGTCGCCATTCAACCCAAGTATGCCACAAGATGTTAATTGCAATTAACGTTCTTGTTTAATTTTCGTTATCATGATTTCTCCTTCCGCGGCTCTGCAACCCCGGGCCCCATCTCTTCGCCGGGTTCCCGGGGAGGAGGCTGACGAAGAGACGGCGGGAGGCCAGGCCCGGTCCCGGCACTCGAGGGCATTGGAGTGGCCGCCAGCACCCGCCCGGCTAATTGCGCGCCGTGCCGGCGATCGTTGAAGATTGTCTGCCCCAGGTAATCGATTGCCGCTTTGCGGCGAAGCTCCAGCGTCGAGCGCTCCAGCGGATGAAAGCCAAGCGCCAGGCCGATCAGCGGAGCGGACAGGAAATAGAAGACGTTAGCCCCCAGCCCGGCATACAGCATCTGCATCCAGTCCACCGGAATCAATTCGCCTTCTCGAATGCCCTGCTCCACCACCTCGCGCACCCTGAGCCACAAGGGACCAAAGAGCCTCTCCGCAAGGAGCGCCAGCGCATTCTCCTCTCCCCGGTGCAGGCGGACCATCTCCTGTTGCATCAGGTTCGCGAACCCAGGATTGGAGTAGACGCGGTCAAAGTGGTTCAGCACGATCAGGAGGAATCGTTCTCCGGCCGAAGCATCCGCGTCCAGAACTGCCATGGTTGCTGCCTGCACGCCCTCCGCAACCGCCTCAATGGCTGCCGAGTACAGCGCCTCCTTGCTGCTGAAGTAGTAGTAGAGCAGCGCCTTGTTGACGCCGGCGGCCTCGGCAATTCGCTCGGTGCGGGCTCCGGCGAGCCCGTTTTCGCTGAACTGGCAAATGGCGGAGTCTAGGATGCGGGCGCGGGTGTGGTCGGCGCGTTCGCTCTGCGGGCGGGATGGAGGGGCAAAGGTCATTTAACTAACCAGTTAGTAAAATAGACTAGAGAGCGGAGATTTGCAAGCTGTTTCGCGAAGAATTCAACGGAAAACAACCTGTGCGGGGCGCTTGCCGCGGGCCGGTCACTCCCACTCGGGCATCCTCCCGGTTGTCACTCAGGACGTTCCCGGCCTCCTCCGGCAGATTGCTCTCACCCTCGGCAACCATCAATGGAACATCCCGGCCTCATAGCTCCGTCCGAACAGGGCGGACTGGGATCCCGTCTCTTCACGGGAGCGCGAATCCGCTTACCGCGGCTCTGCCACCCAAAAGGCCGGATCGATGGTCAGTGGAATGCCGGTGCGCCCAGTTTTGGTACAACAACAAGCGGTCAGAGGCCTGGAGCATTTTCACAGTTGCTGTTTTGGGATGGAAACGGATGCAAAAAGATCGCGAGCGGAGGAAACCGGTGGTATATTGGTTCGCAGCCGAAAGGCAAAACGGGAATTCCGGATTAACGGATTTCGAGCCGACTCGGACGTGGAGACCTGATGATGTTTCAGAGCGTCGAGGAGAATGAACCGGACAAGAGACGAATCACCTCAGGCAAGATATTCATTGTGTTGGGGGTTGCGGCTTTAATCGCCTACGTCGTTGTCGCAAAATTCATCACAGAAGACCGCTGTTACGCAAACGTGGTGACAAGGGAAAGCAATGGTAGTGTCGAATTCACTACCAAGGTCGTACCTTGTGATTGCCTAGCGGGTGCAAAAGATTTCTGGACTGTCTTTCACGCTTGTCCGATAAAGACGATTCAAGTTGGCAAATGAGCGATTTGAATGTTGGCATTGTGCCATCCCACCCTAGCCGCAAAGACAAAGACGCGGCGAGGGCGGGGCACCCATATCCTTACACTATCCGTGAAAATGCTCTGGCCCGCGCCGGACAGCATTCCGCTGCGCGCATTGCCCCGGCGGTTCATCATTCCCAACGCAAAAGGAAGCTGCAGGACGCGCGCAGCCTCCACCCGGTCCGGGATAACCCGATGCCAGGCCGAGGCTGCGCTCTATAGAACCTCAAGGATCTTCCCCCTGAGATCACCGGAGGTCGAAGCGATCGAGGTTCATCACCTTGCTCCAGGCCTCCGCAAAGTCATGCACGAATTTCTCCAGCGAGTCGCCGCTGGCATAGACCTCCGCCAGGGCCCGGAGCTGAGAGTTCGAACCGAAGACGAGATCGACCACGGTGCCTGTCCACTTGAGATAGCCGGTCGCCCGATCGCGCCCTTCCAGCACGCCCTCCGAAGTAGCGGACTTCTGCCACTTCGTGTTCATGTCGAGGAGATTGACAAAGAAGTCATTAGTCAAGGTTCCGGGCCGCTGGGTGAAGACGCCATGCTTGGACTGGCCGAAGTTTGCATTCAGGGCGCGCATGCCGCCGATCAGAACCGTCATCTCGGGCGGGGTGAGCATCAGCAGGTTCGCCTTGTCCACCAGCAGCTCGGCCGCCGAACCCTCCAGCCCCTTGCGGATGTAGTTGCGGAAGCCGTCCGCCGCCGGCTCCAGCACGGCGAAAGAGGCCACATCGGTCTGCTCCTGCGTGGTATCCGTGCGCCCTGGCGAGAAGGGAACCTTCACGTCGTGGCCGGCCTTCTTCGCAGCCTCCTCGACGGCTGCGCAGCCGCCCAGAACGATCAGGTCAGCAAGGGAGACCTTCTTCCCACCGGATTGCGCCCCATTGAAATCCTTCTGAATCGCCTCCAGCGTCGCAAGAACCTTCGCCAGCTCGGCCGGCTGGTTGACCTCCCAACCCTTTTGGGGCGCCAGCCGAATGCGCGCCCCGTTGGCCCCGCCGCGCTTGTCGGTGCCGCGGAAGGTTGACGCCGACGCCCAGGCCGTCGTGACCAGTTGGGAGATGGAAAGTCCGGATGCGAGTATCTTCGCCTTCAGGGCGGCAATATCCTGGTCGTCGATCATTTCATGATCGACCGCGGGAACGGGGTCCTGCCAAATCAGCGGCTCCTTGGGAACGAGCGGGCCAAGATACCGCGAGATTGGCCCCATGTCGCGATGCGTCAGCTTGAACCAGGCCTTGGCAAAGGCGTCTGCCAACTCCTGCGGATTCTCGAGGAAGCGCCTGGAGATCTTCTCGTAGGCCGGGTCGAACCGCAGGGAAAGGTCCGTCGTGAGCATGAATGGGGCGTGCCTCTTCTTGGGGTCGTGAGCATCCGGCACGCTACCCTGCGCAGATGCGTTCTTGGGCGTCCATTGTTGAGCGCCGGCGGGGCTCTTTGTGAGCTCCCATTCATAGCCGAAGAGGTTTTCCAGGAAGTTGTTGTCCCACTTCACCGGGTTCTTGGTCCATGCGCCCTCCAGGCCGCTGCTGATGGTATCGACGCCTTTACCGCTGCCGAAGCTGTTCTTCCAGCCGAGCCCTTGCTCTTCGACGGGGGCGCCCTCAGGTTCGGGACCGACATACTTATTCGGATCGGCAGCGCCATGCGCCTTGCCGAAGGTGTGTCCGCCGGCAATGAGGGCCACGGTCTCCTCGTCATTCATCGCCATGCGCGCAAAAGTCTCGCGAATATCCCGCGCCGCGGCAACGGGATCCGGATTGCCGTTCGGCCCTTCCGGATTCACATAGATCAGGCCCATCTGAACCGCGCCGAGAGGATTCTCGAGCTGACGGTCGCCGCTGTAGCGCTCGTCTCCCAGCCACTTGCCCTCAGGTCCCCAGTAAATGTCTTCTTCCGGCTCCCAGATGTCCGCGCGCCCGCCGCCGAAGCCGAAGGTCTTGAGTCCCATCGATTCGATGGCCACGTTACCGGCGAGAATGATCAGGTCGGCCCAGGAGATCTTTCGTCCGTACTTATGCTTGATCGGCCAGATCAGCCGGCGGGCTTTGTCGAGGCTCACGTTGTCTGGCCAGCTGTTCAGGGGAGCGAATCGCTGCGCTCCGGAGCCCCCGCCGCCGCGGCCATCGGCGATACGGTAGGTGCCAGCGCTATGCCACGCCATACGGACAAAGAACGGCCCATAGTGGCCGTAGTCCGCGGGCCACCAGTCCTGCGAGTCCGTCATCAAAGCATGGAGGTCCTTGATCACGGCATCCAGGTCGAGGCTCTTGAACTCCTCGGCGTAATTGAACGCTTCGCCCATAGGATTGGACAGTGGACAATGCCGGTGCAAGTGTTTCAGGTTCAGTTGATTGGGCCACCAGTCCGCGTTCGTTGGGGCTCCAGCCGCTGTGTGTTTCCTAGCGCCGCCCGAGACTGGGCACTTTGCTTCGTCTGACATGGTTCTCTCCTTTGGCTGGTTGCATTTCACGACACAAACCAGTGTAGAGTCTGGCCACCGGCCGATCAACCGAGTCTTGTTAAAGGATCAGCACTGCCCAGGAAATGTGAATCCCTTAGCCCGCCGCCAGCAAGCATCTCAGCAACTCGCCGCCCATGTAACTCGCAGCGTCAGCTCCGGCTGGAGAGATTTGCTTGGCCCTTCGAACCTGCCTTCTCCAGATCGCTCTGCCGCCATGCCTCGTGCGCAAATCCCGCCACCAGCGTGAGCACAAAGAGTCCCAGCATCGGGTAAGACAGCATCAGATTCAGGTTCGTGAGAATCTGTCTTTGGTCGTTCTTCAAGTGGAAGATTTGCCCGGCGGCGAACTCGCCCGGCACCCACAACAGCGCCGCGGCAAACGACCAAACCCAAAATCGCGCCAGCCCATCCGTCAGCTGGGTTGGCAGATGCCTTCGCCAACAGGTAAGCGGCTTTCCGATTCCGGCCGCGGCAACGCAGGCTACGATCAGCAGCGAGATAGGTCCGAATCCTCCACCGACGAGCAAGAGGACGACCGAAAGCAGAAACAGAATCGCGGCGCCGTGCCTCCTCTGAACGAACGCGACCAACCAGAGAACGATGGCCAGGCCGGCCATCATGGCCGCGATGCCCGTAACCAGAAAGTTAGGGATCAGCGTCATCGCCGGTTCGTGGCCAAATGGGAATGGCAGCTCAAACCCCGCAGCCATGATCCTGAGGCTCTTCGTCGCGGCATTCCCGTGCATCGCTTCAAAGAAACCATGTTCCATCCCTAGAATCCCCGCATAGACGGCGAAAGCCGTGGCGGTTGCCCTTACCGCGTTCACGTTACGGTCCATAGCGGTTCGACCTTGCGGGCTGGGCTGCTTCATTCTCCACCTGCGTGTTTCCCTGCGTGAGACAGATCATTCCATCGGGATCGATGGCCTTCAACCCATGAATCGCATCAGCCCCCGCGGCTTCAGATCCGCATCGAGAATCTGGCGCGGTTTACCCATCGTCTTGCAGACCGCCTCCGCCGCCAGGTGCCCGCTCCGAGCGGCGCTCTCCATCGTCGAAGGCCAGCCGGTCGCCGTCCAGTCTCCGGCCAGAAACAGATTCGGCCAGGGCGAAACAGCCGCGGGCCGCGCAGCATCGATCCCCGGAGGCACGCCGAAGGTCGCCCGCACCTCCTTTACCAGCGCCACCTTCTCCAGCTTTGCCTCCTTCACGCGCGGGAAGAACTCCGCCAGCTCCCCGACCGCCTGCCGAATTGCCTGCTCGCGAGGCAGCGCCGCAAAGGCCCGGGTGGAACTTACTACCAGTTCGATATAGTGCCCGTCGCGCCCCGTTTGCAATCGCGACTGGTTATACATCCAGTGAATCTCCCGGTCCAACAGCACGGCGTGATCGAGCTCCGTCACTTCGCGGTCAAACCACAGGTGCACGCTACAGAGGGGCCAGTGCTCGTGCTGTGCAATCTTCCGCCCCAACTCTTCTGCCTCGGCGTTTGGCGGAAGTCCAGTCAGCAGCTTGCCCATCGCCTCGAAAGGGAGCGCCGCAATTACATAGTCCGAGGTGAGCTCACCTTCTCGCGTCTTCAGTGTCCACTGTGAGACTGCATCGTCCCATATCCCACTCTCTACAGTCGTGGTCAGAAGCACCCCTCCGCCATGCGCCTCGATGAACGCAGGCACACCCGCGTATAGCTCGCTCAAGGGAACGCGGCTCATCCCCATGCTGCCCGCCTCGGCCGAGTTCAAGAACAGCTCGCGAATCACCTTGGCCGCGTAGGGCACTGCAATGGAGTCGATCTCCGCATTCAGCGCGCTGGCGATCACCAGCCGCCAGAAGCGATTCAGCGCCCCCTCGGTCTGCTTGTGCCGCCGCAGCCAATCCCCGAGCGACTCCGCCGGATCGTCCAGTGCGCCCGGCCGCAGGATGGCCCGCATCGCCCGCCCCAGCGCCAGCTTGTCTTGCAGGCTGAAAGCCTTCGCACTCAGGAAGCTGGGAGCGCTGTGCAGCGGAGCGGGCAGCCGCAACGGCCCCAGTTCAAACGGACCCAGCCGCGACCTTCGCCCTCCCGGCTCGATCATCGTCATCTCGCTGGTCCAGTGAATCCGGTCCGCGACCCCGATGCGCCGGTAGAAGCCGATGAGATTTGTGCAGCACCCAAAGAGCACGTGCTGGCAGTTGTCGATGACCTCGCCAACGCCTGGATGCAGATACGACGAAGCGCGCCCGCCCAGGTAGCCGCGCCGCTCGACCAGCTCGACGCGCAACCCGGCTTCGGCCAGCGCGCAGGCCGCGCTCATGCCAGCCACGCCGCCGCCCACCACCGTGACGCTCTTCTTCGAACTCTGCTGCAAGCCGGTCAACGTTTCTTTTAGCCTCTGAGCAATAACCATATCAACAGCCTGGCCTGAGATGGCAGGGCCTTGGTTTGAACCTCAGCATTGAAGGGCCTTGGGCTTCGCCGGGGATCAGGCTACTGGACAGCTTTCCAATCGGTGGGAACCTCAAGAAGGCGCTCGGAGAGCCGGGCGATGTAGCGCACCGCCTGGATCATCTCCTGATACTGAATGCGGGTGGGGGCGATGACGGCGACGGTGCCCAGGCTGGCGCCGCCCAATCGCGCCGGAGCGCCGATCAGCACCAGGTCCTGCATGGCGGGCGAGGCCTGGTCCAGGCCCACCACCACGCGCACCTCCTGCTGGCGGCCGTCCACGTACGCGGTCAGCAGCTCCACCAGCCGCTGCTTGGCCTCCAGCGCCAGCAGCATCTGTCGCAGCCGCTCGCGATCCAGCTCGGCGGTGATCAGGTTGGCCATTCCATCCACAAAGAGAGCGGGCCCGCTCTCGCCGTCGGCCAGAGCGCCCTTGCGGCAGAGCTCCTCCACGGAGGCCAGCATCCGGGTGTAGGCTTCGCGCTCCACCTCCACGCGCCGGGCCACTTCGGCGCGGATGCGCTCAACGGGCCAGCCGCGGAAGTTCTCGTTCAGGTAGCGCGCCGCGGTCTCCAGCTCAAGGTGCGTCAGTTCGCGGTCCAAAGTCAGCACGCGGTCCTGCACCGCGCCGGCCTGGGTGACCAGCACGGCCAGAACCCGGCCTGCGGAGAGGCGCGAAAAGTGAATGTGTTCCAGTACCTGGCCCGCTGTGGAACTGGCCAGCGCCACGCCCAGGCCGCTGGAGATCAGCGCCAGCACGTGCGAGGTGCGCTCCAGGTACTCATGGCTGCTGGCCACGCCCGCGAAGCTGTCCTCGATCTGCTCGCGCCGTGCTTCACTCAGCCGCGAAGCCGCCAGGGCCGATACGCCGAGGCCGGCCGCGCCCTGAGGCATGGGGCTGCAGGTCTGCGCGCCCGCGCCCACGTGGCCCGATTGCGCATCCTGCCGGGTGATCTGCTCTACGTAGTAACGGAAGGCCGCGGCGGTGGGAACCCGGCCGGCCGAGGTGTGCGGCTGCTCGAGCAACCCGGCCTCGCCCAGCGCGGCCATCACGTTGCGCACCGTGGCCGAGCTCAGCCCCTCGCGGTCGGCGAAAGAGCGCGCCACCGCCTGCGAAGCCACCGGTTCACCGGTAGCGATATATAGCTCGATGATGGCCGTAAGCACCAGCCGCTCTCGCGGACTGAGGCGCGCATCGGGCATATTCCCTGCTCTCTGTCCCGGCTGCCGCGGCGCAATGGAATCCGTCCGGAGCCGGTCCCAGACCCGCGTGCGGCAAACTAACCGCTCGTTTATCTGGCACTTGCGCCAGAAATTGAGCATAGTCACCCTCCATAATACTAGGCAGCGGTGAATCCTGCTGTCAACACAACCGGCTCAACTCAAGATGAGCGCTCACCGCGGCGGCGAGGTTGCCGCCGGCGGGTTTGCGACGGCAGGCCCAGGAGTTCTTTCATCCGGCGCTGGGTTGAAGCCGGGCAGCACGCGCGACTCTGACCGAAGGACGTGATAGTCCTGAAAGGAAACATCTTCCAGTTCCGTCATATACGGCCCATGGGTTCTGGTGAAATCACCGAATGGATTGTCTTTGTGGACATGCGTCACTGTCCGGTGTCTCATGATGGAGACGCTTCTCAGCGGACAGGTATAGGTCTTCCCTCCGATCTCCACCGGACCGTACTCAACCATGATGTCGGCTCGGATAATTGGGAGAGTGGGATTCGGTTCCGCCTGCATGGTATCGATCACGATGCCGGCTCGGGCAGCCGGCAGCTTCGGTTGCAGGTCCGCCACTACGGTCAGGCGAAGAATGGCCCCACTGACCGGATTGATCACGATCTCGCCGTGATACCCTGTCATGTGTCGATAGATGCCGGTTCCGTCGCCGTATGGAAGACAGCAGTAGGTTACCTCATATTGCGAATCTTCTTTCGGAACCGCATAGCGGAAGACTGCCCAGAGTCCGCCTTCGCCCTGCTCCCAGCGGCTCCAGGTTAAATTGCCGCTGGCAACCACCGGCTTCATCGCACCAAGAACAGGGCCAAAGGTTCCTTTGGTTTCCATGCTCCTGTATTGCCACTTCGAACTCGCCGCGATTTCCCCGTTCGGATCCATGAGATTGTAATTCCGCTGCTTCCCGTTCTCCTCTTCCGCATCCACAAAATCGAAGCCATCGCGGTAGAGCACGGTGGCGCTGGAGCTGTCTGTCCTTTGCAGCGATCCAACGACGAGCTTGGCGTTCCGCGGCCGGTCGCCTCGGGGCAGAACTTCCTTATAGTTGAACGTCGTCCGCGTCGCAAAGAAGTTCGGCAACCTTGGAATCTTCCTGTTCAGAAAGGCGCCGGTCAGCGAAATCATCTGCTGTTGCGCGGCCAACTCCGGCGGGGGATCGGCGGGGATCTCCGCCGGGGGAGGGTCGAGGAAGGCCGACATGTCGGCCAGCGCCACCAGCGCATCCCAGGCCTCTGTCCCCTGCAAGCGCGCCATCCAGGACGAAAGCCTTGAACTGCTCATCCGTTCGGTCAGTTCCATGCCCGATAGCCGCCGGGCCAGCCTGGCATTCGATTTGCCCTGGGCAGCCGTCAATACCTGCTCCAACTGCGCGTCGGTGACACGCGTCGCCCCTTGCTGCGCCGTGGCCAGGACCGGCAACCAAAGAAGAAGCAATAGGCCTGCACGTTGCGCCTTGTTCATAGGCCTCACCTCGCGGGAACCCGCGCCGGGTTCTCCGCTCAGAGCTGCACGGCTCCGGCTGGCTGTAGTAAACGGTGCTGGTCCGCGCCACCAGCCCCGGCCGGACAACTGGCTGTGGTTGCATCGAATCCCAGTGAAATCCGGGCGGCGACTCTGCCCCTCCACGCCTATCGGGTCATAATAGGAGCAGCCTGGACGACCTGCGATCCCATGGCGGGATAACTCCAGCCCTGGGAGACGCGCATGAGCGTCGATCATTTCGAAGCCTTATCGCCTAGCTTGCATGCTGGTCAGTGATTTGACCTCCGGCAACAGGCGCCGGTTAGGTTGAAATGAACCATCGAAGACTGGAAAGAGGAGTTTTGAACCATGATGCGGCGATTAACAGTGAGAAGGGAATTGGCAGTATTGTTCAAGCTGAGCCTTGGGATTCTGCTGACGGGCTGGACCTTGCTTCAAGCCCGTCAGACGCTGGCCCAGGAGCCGGCTCCAGCAGCTTCTGCCGCCCCGGCGGCGGCGCGGGAACCGGCCCCGGCGACCGAAGTCTCCCCTGTGCCTTGGCCGGTCTACCCACACTGGCAGGAAGACCTGGCGGCATGGCGTGCGGCGCGGGAGCGGGAGATCGACGCCCCGGACGGCTGGCTGACGCTGGTGGGGATGGAGTGGCTCAAGCCCGGCGTCAACTCCGTGGGCGCGGCTGACGACAACCAGATCCGCGTGCATGCCCAGGCTCCGGATCACATCGGCCTCCTGACGGTGAGCGGAAAGCAGCCGGGCGGCCAGATTGTCCGTTTGCAGGCTCCCTCCGGCGGCTTTCCGCCCGATCTGATGATCGACGGCAAACCGGCGCAAGAGGGCCAGCTGACGGTGGAAGGCCCGTCGCCTTCGACCATCACCTGGCACGGCGTGACGATTGCGGTGCTCAGCCGCGGCGGCGGTTATGTTGTACAGATCAAGGATGCCAACTCGCCCGCGCGGGCGGCCTTCAAAGGCCTCAGCTGGTTCGTTCCCAACCCGCGCTACCGCGTCCAGGCAGCCTGGACCCCTTATACGCCGCCGCGTATCGTCAAGATTCCCACCGCTCTGGGCACGACCATCGACCTGCCGTCGCCGGGGTTTGCGGAATTCCTGCTGGATGGCAAGCCCCTGAACCTGGAGCCGGTTACCGAGAAGGGCGCGGAGGGGACGCTGTTCTTCATCCTCAGGGACGTGACCAGCGATATCGCCAGCTATGGGACGGCGCGCTACCTGCACACCGGACTGCCGGATCACGGGCTCGACCAGCCTGGCAAGCTGATGCTGGACTTCAACCTGCTGGAGAACCCGCCCTGCGCCTACACAACCTTTGCCAACTGCCCCCTGCCGCCGGAGCAGAACCGGCTGCCGGTGGCCATCGAGGCGGGAGAAAAGCTCTACCCGCCGCAATGAGATTTGCACGGCCCAGGGTTTCATCGGCGGAGCCCCATGGGGCCTTGCTCAGGACAGGCTCCGCGGCGTCCGGCAAAGCCGAAACCGCATTGAATGCAGCTTCAGCCGAGGTTGCGGCATCTCCTTCAGTGAGGGTCACAATGATCTATCTGACGCGGCGGGCTACCTTCTCCGCCTCGCACTACTACTGGAACGACGCCTGGACCGCAGAGAAGAATGAGCAGGTGTTCGGCCGCTGCTCCCGGCGCGCCGGGCACGGGCACAACTACGCGCTGGAGGTTACGGTGGCCGGCGAACCCGATCCGGTGACTGGCTTTGTGGTCGATCTCAAGTGGCTGAAAGGTGTGATCGAGCGCGATGTGCTCGATGCCTGGGACCATCGCCACCTGAACCTGGAGGTTCCGGAGTTCTCCGAGGGGAAGCTGATTCCGACCACGGAGAACCTGGCCATCGCGGCCTGGAGGCGGCTCGAGCCCGCCGTGACGGCAGCCGGCGGCGCGCGGTTGAGCAGGATTCGAATCTACGAAACGCCGGAGATCTTCGCCGAGTACCGGGGTAATGTATGACTGCCGGCCTGGAGAGAGCCTGCTTTGGCCGCCGCTACACCATCTCCGCCAGCCACCGGCTGCATACGGATGCGCTTTCGGCCGATGAGAACCGGGCGGCGTTCGGCAGGTGCAACCATCCCCACGGGCACGGGCACAATTACGTCGTCGAGGTGCTGGTGGGCGGCGAGGTGGACCCCGAGACCGGCATGGTGGTGAATATGGCGGCGCTGGACGAGGCGGTCCGCAGCCGGGTGATGGAGCGATTTGACCACGCCAACTTGAATCTGGACCCCATATTTGCGAATCTCGTGCCCACCACGGAGAATCTCTGTAGGGTGATCTTCGAGTTGCTCGATGGAGCGATTAAGCCCGCAGAGTTGGTGCAAGTGCGCGTGGAAGAGACCGAGAACAACTTTTTCGAGTACTCCGGCGAGTGATTCGATTTTTCGGGATTCAGACCGGGGCGATGCGAAGAGCGGAAGCAGGTCCTGTGACCGCGGTCGCCCTGGCGGCCTCCGATCGGGATGACAAGGTAAGCAAGAAGGATTGCAGTTCGCCCTATTCCCCAGGGCGGGAGGAGTGAGGATCATGGCGCAGCCGATTGCAATGAGCAAGAGCGTTCGCAGAGCGGTGCGGCTGGACGAAGGGCTGAGCGAGTTCAGCACTCAGGAGATGCTGCGCGAGATTCTGGGCCGGTTTGGCGAAGATCCCGGCCGCGACGGCCTGCTCGCCACGCCGGGCCGGGTCGAGAAATCGATGGCCTTCCTGACCAAGGGCTACCGCGAGGATCCAGCGACGATCCTGCGCGGGGCGCTCTTCGACGAGGATTACGACGAGATGGTGATCGTCAAGGACATTGAGATCTTCTCGCTCTGCGAGCATCACATGCTGCCCTTCTTCGGCAAGGCGCACGTGGCCTATATTCCCAAGGGCCGGGTCATCGGGCTGAGCAAGATCCCCCGCCTGGTCGAGGTCTTCGCGCGCCGGTTGCAGATACAGGAGCGGCTGACGCGGCAGATTGCCGACGCCATTCACGATGCCATCGCGCCGCAGGGCGTGGGCGTGGTCATCGAGGCGCGCCACCTGTGCATGATGATGCGGGGCATTGAGAAGCAGCACTCCTCGACGGTCACCTCGGCCATGGTGGGCTGTTTCCGCCAGAAGGAGACGCGCCTGGAATTTCTCTCGCTGGTGCGGCAGCCCGCCTCGGGCCAGGCGTAGCTGCCGTCCTGGAAACGAATCCCCGCGCCGCATCCGATCGCCATCGGCAGTGGGCTTTGTCCGGGGACCTGGTGATTTCGCCCAATCGGTATCCCCGCTTCTGGCCGGTGGAAGATGGCGGCATTGCGGGGATCGCGGGCCTGGTCTTCGACCGCCCTTGAAGAGGCCGGGATCGCCGATTACAGCTGGCGTTGCCACCGCCATACGTTTGCCGGTAGACTTGTTAGAGCCGGAGTGGATTTGCGCACGGCGGCGGAGCTGCCCGGGCACAGGACGCTTTGGATGGTCATGCGGTACTTTCATCTCGCCCCGGCCATCAGGCCTCGGCGGTCGATCGCCTGGCAGGTTGCGGAAATGGAAGGGACGCTGAATCGGAAACACGAGCTTACCGGATCGCGAATGAAAGATGCTTTACAGACGTAAGCACAGGAACAATAGGGAGTTGATTAGCGGAGAGGTGGCAGAGCCCGGTTGAATGCACCTGACTCGAAATCAGACATAGTCGCAAGGCTATCGGGGGTTCGAATCCCTCCCTCTCCGCCATAAGCCATGTAAAATCAACATGATACACGACCTTTCTACCAAGCATTCTTAGTAAGTTCCGCAATTGCCAACTTCTCGGTTTTTCAAACTGGAGAAGGTCCTGTGGCGAACAAGACAGCGACCCTGTACATCTCGACGAAGCTGTCCAGCGGACGCTGGACGGTCAAGTCCATTCCACGCAAACCCATAGACCTTCAGCCTCCTTCCGACTACCGGCTCTTCCGGTATTCCGAGAACAAGTTTTGCTCCGGCGCTTATACTTCCCATCATCGGCGAGGAAGACCATCGCCGCATGGCCGGAGAACTGAGATTGCCGCTCGAATGCGCCCAGCGCCGCCGGTTCAAGGGGATAACCCTCGCCGATCCGTTCTTGGTCCTAAGCAGGTGGATTCTCTTGCCCTTCAAATCCACCTGGAACCAGGCAAGCGAAAACTGTTCCGAGCGCCTCATTCCCTCATTATCAGCGGCTCGAATGGCTCCTGGATCCACCGAAGCGAAAAACCAGGCCCGCGCCTAACTGCACGATGTTTTGCCGATCATTCACTTGATTGGGAAATTGCGTGAACAAATAGTCGGCTTGGATTATGCGTAAGCTCAAGGCACCATTTAGAGGCACGTCCAGACCTCCGCCCGCCCGGAAGGCAAACGCATTGGAGGAGTGGCCTGCTGTGCCCGCAAGAGCGCCGTCGGCGTGCGAACCGCCGAGCAACAACTGCGCAAATGGCGCAACCCGGCTGCGGCTTTCTCTTTCTTGCGAAAGGAGCCAGAGCCGGGGTCCGGCCATGTACGTCACCATCGTAAGGTCCTGGCTCGAGGCGCGCACGGCGCCAGCCTCGGCCGCCAGGGCAATGCGCGGGTTCAGTTGCCAGGCCAGCGATGCGTCGCCGCCGTTCAGAGCAAAGCAGCCGCACCCGCCCACAGGCGCATTTGCATGCATCCAGTCGTACGTCAGCGCCAGTTCCTTGCTCGCCGATTGCGCAAGCGCAGGTACCGCCAGCCACAGAATCAAAACCACCCACATCCAACGCAACCGCATCTGTCTTCCTCCTAGTTCAATGGCGGGTTGATCGTACCCGCGCTGCCCGTTCCGACATTTCCTGCTCCGCCATTTGCCGTGATGTTTGCCTTGGGAATCCCAAGCGCGCCGGAGTAAGTCAGTGCGATTCTCCCGCCGCCGCCGCCGAGTTCGCTGACGCCGCCGTTGGCCTGGATCGTGCCTGCGCCGGAGAGGGTCGAGGTGGTGATGGCGACGGAGCCGCCGGAGCCGCTTCCAGCCCAGTTGCCTTGCCCGCCGGTACCGTTGGCAGAGATCGTGCCGTCATTGGCGATGTTGGTGGCGTGGATCGAGACCCAGCCTCCACCGATGCCGCCAGGGGTGTTGCCGGCGCCGCAGGAGCCGCCGGAACCCAGCGCTGCCGGACTGGTCATGCTTCCGTAAACGGGGTTGGAAGTGCCTTCCCATTGCGCTCCCAGTCCACCGTAGGAACCGGCCGAGCGGTAAGTCGAGCCGGCCTGGTTGCCCAGAGTCAGGCCGGGACACGCCTGATTCGCCCCGCTGAAGCCGCCCAGATAACCCAATCCGTTGGCCGTGATCGCGCCGATGGAGGTGATCTGCAGCGTCCCCACCGTCAGGTCGAGATGCGGCTCGAAGGTGGGCGTGGCCGCCATGTGGCTGAGCACGCCGTATTCGTCGATCTTCATCGTGCCGGTAACCAGCAGCAGATCGCCGGTCGTCAGGTAGCCGCCCCGGCGGAAGAAGACGTTGTCGAAGCGGTTGACGCCGGCGTAGGTGTCGCCGACGGCCGCAATCGCGGTCAGGTCGGGCTTGCCGGTGGTGTCCACGGTGATGGTGGTGGCGGTGTTGGAGACGATGAAGTAGGTCTGGCTCTGGCTGATGTTGGGGTTGATCTCCAGACCCACCAGCCCGTTGACGGCCAGCGGAACCGCGCCGCTGGTGGTCAGCGTGTTGGCCGTCAGAGCGGCGCTCGGCGCGAAGCCGATAGGCGTCAGCGGCGTCCAGTTCGGGGCCGTTGCGCCGGTGACGTTGTCGTCGATGTACAGATCGCCGTAGCTCTCATTCCCGAGTTGCAGCAGCACGGTTCCGGCGCTGGCCGCGCGGATGTTGCCGTGCCCGCCGAAGGCCTGGATGTTGCGCAGGCCGTTCAAGTCGTCGCCCGATGCGCCGAGCGTGGTGTAGCGGATAGCGACGCGCCCGCCGGAGCCGCCCACTTCGCTGACGCCGCCGTTGGCCGCGATGGTGCCCTGGCCCTGGAGGGTGGAGGTGGCGATGGCGATGGAGCCGCCGGAGCCGCTTCCAGCCCAGTTGCCGGCGCCACCGCCGCCATTGGCCAGAATGGCGCCGTCCACGACGACCGCATCCGCGGCGGTGATCTGGACTAACCCGCCGCCATTGCCGCCGACTGAGTTGCCCGCGCCGCAGGAGCCGCCCGAGCCAAGATAGATGGGAGCCGAGGGCTGTCCGTGCGGCGGGTTGCTGCCCGGTCCGTCCGCCCAGCCGCCGTAGCCGCCGTAGCTGCCGCCGGAGCGGTACGTTGCGCCGCTCAGGCCACCGAGCGTGATCCCTGGGCAGGCCTGGTTGGCTCCGTTGAAGCCTCCCTGGTAGCCGCGGCTGGAGACGTCGATCGAACTGGTCGAGTCGATCTCCACGCGGTTGGCCGTGATGCTCAGCCCAGCCGTCGAAGCGGTCGAGTGGGTCAGGATGCTGCCGCCGGTCAACGAGAGCGTTCCACTCACATGGATGGGCTGGTCGGCGACGACGCGCGCGCCGTTGAGCAGCGAGATGCTGTCGAAGACATATCCCGCCGGCACGGTCAGGCTGGTGTAGCCGGTGGCCGCGTTGTAGCCGTCGATGACCAGCGCGCCATTGCCGGAAGCCAGTTGCTTCAGCAGGACGGTTCCGTCGGCGCCGGTCCCGATGTTGCCCGCGCCGCCCAGCGACTGGATGTGGGTGGTGTCGAAAGTGGCGAGATCGGTGTAGTTGACGGCGATTCTCCCGCCGCCGCCGCCGAGTTCGCTGACGCCGCCGTTGGCCTGGATCGTGCCTGCGCCGGAGAGGGTCGAGGTGGTGATGGCGACGGAGCCGCCGGAGCCGCTTCCAGCCCAGTTGCCTTGCCCGCCGGTACCGTTGGCAGAGATCGTGCCGTCATTGGCGATGTTGGTGGCGTGGATCGAGACCCAGCCTCCACCGATGCCGCCAGGGGTGTTGCCGGCGCCGCAGGAGCCGCCGGAACCCAGCGCTGCCGGACTGGTCATGCTTCCGTAAACGGGGTTGGAAGTGCCTTCCCATTGCGCTCCCAGTCCACCGTAGGAACCGGCCGAGCGGTAAGTCGAGCCGGCCTGGTTGCCCAGAGTCAGGCCGGGACACGCCTGATTCGCCCCGCTGAAGCCGCCCAGATAACCCAACCCGCTGGCAGAGATCGCGCTGGTCTTATCAACGGCCAGGCTCCAGACGGTCAGGGCCATGCTGCTTTCGACTGTGGGCGTGGTCGCCGGGTGGGTCAGGGTTGCGCCATTGAGCAGATCGACGTTCTGGAAGGAGTGAGTGCCGGTGACGGTGAGAGTTGTGCCCTGCACGCGGATGTTCTGATTGTCGTAGCTCGCATCCGTGGCGCTGATCGTCGTGGGTGCGGTGAGGGTGGTCCACACGGTCCCGGCGTTGAATGTGGCCGTTTGGTCCGCGGTACTGTGCGCAGGCTCGCGGTTGCCCGCAGTGTCAACGCCAATGGAGTAGAACTCATAGCTGCCGTCCCCGCCCAACTGCGTGGAGTCGAAGGTCATGGTGCCTGTGGCCCCGGATTGCGGCTGGTATTTGCCTTGCGGACTGGAGGAGTCCATGTAGCGGTTGAAGGTGCCGATGCCGTTGCGCCGGTAGTAGATTTCAACGTGGTCGAGTGCGCTGAGACCGCTGAGCACCTGGTAGGTAACGGTGGTAGAGACGCTGGAGCCTGGGTCGGCGACCGCGGTGATCTGGGTGGTTGGCGGCAGGACCGCTAGGTTGGCGATTACGTTGACCGAAATCGGTTGCGCGCCTGGGTAGGAGACGGCGATCTGCGCTGTTCCATTGGTGACGGGGGAGACCATGCCGGAGCTGTTCACCGTGGCGATGGAGACGTCGCTGGAAGCGAAGGAGACGCCGCTGGTCAGCGTGCTGGCCGAGCCGTCGCTGAAGTGGCCGGTGACGGTGAGCGCCTGCGTCTGCGTGATCGCAGTGAAATTGATAGTGGCCGGATCGGCGGTGATCGAAGCGATAGTCACGATGTTGACGCTCACCGGAACGGTAGTTTGCTGGCCGAGGCACGAGACGGTTATGACAACGCTGCCGCTCTTCAACGCCACGACCCTTCCGGCAGCGCTGACCACGGCCACGGTCGTGTCGCTGGATGTGTAGGTCGATTGCGTGGTCAGGTCGGCGGTGCTGTTGTCTTTGTAGTAGCCGGTGACGGTGATGTCGTGGTACTCGTTCACGGCCGTGAACGTGGAAGAGGTGATGGTGGCCGCGATGTGATCTAGCGCGGGTGGCGCCGGCACGACAGCGGTGGCGGCGGCGCTTGGCTGCTGCGAAACGGTGTAGTCATAAGCCACCAGTTGCAGCGTGTCGCCGCTTTGGCCGGCAAGCGAAGCGCTGAAGTTGCCGTTGGCGTCGGCATAAACGGTGACGGTGAAGCTGCGCGTTGCGTTGCTGACGTCGACACGCGCGCCTGCGGCGGTTAGGCCGGTGACCGTAGTCTGGCCGTTCGCGGGCACGGTGACATTTGCCACAGTGGGGGCCGCGGGCGGCGGGCCGTTAGGCAAAGCGACGACGTTGAAGTTTGTCGCGAGCGTGCTGCTCACTCCCAGGTCATTGGTTGCCTGCGCAACAATCTGGTGTGTTCCCAGCGAAAGGGCGCTGGTGGAAACGACAAACGAACTGCTTCCATTGGCGACCGGACTGCCATCGAGCGTGAAAGCCAACGAGGCGATGCCCACCTGGTCGCTGGCGGATCCGTTGACCGCGAAGCTGCTGCCAGCAATGTAGGTTGCGCCGTTGGTGGTTCCGCTCAGCGCGATCTGCGGCTTGTTGGGGTTGGTCACGAGGTTGAAGGTATACGTGGCGCTGCCGGTCTGTCCCAGTCCGTCGGTGGCCACGGCGAGGATGCTGTGCGTGCCGAGCGCCAGCATGAGCGTATTCAGGCTGGCCTGATACGGCGGAAGATTGACGGTGGCGAAGGACACTGTGGCGCCGTCGAGGTAGTAGTTGACCGATCGCACACCGCCGGTGACCGAAGTGGGAGTGAGCGAAACAGAGATGCCTTGCAATACGCCATTGGCAGGCGGAGCGGGAAGCTGGATAGTCGGCGGAGCAGCCGACGAGGCGATCGACAGCCCGACAGTAGCGTTCTGACTGTTCCCGGCCACATCATAGGCGGTGCCCATCAGCTGATAGTTGTCGCCGGCGACGAGCTTCGACGAATCGATGGTGAACAGGAACGGAGGCATATCGCCGCTGAAGACGACTTTGCGATCGATGAGCGTGTATGTGGTGTCGCCCGCGGTCAGATCCTTGATGCGCATTTCGACGCGCGCCACGCCGCTGCCCTGATCGGAGGCATATGCGTCGATGACCACTAACTGGCCGGGAAGAACATACGATGGATCGACCGATGGTTCCACGGTCAGGGTCAGCGTGGGCGGAGTCGTGTCGTCCAGCGCCGTTCCCGTGGTGGTGAAGCGGCTGGTCCATGCGTTGTAGAGCGCGGAGCCGAAGGTGGAGGCCGGGGTCGCGGTTACGCTAACCGAGTACTGCGTATTGGAGATCAGGCGGTCGTTGTTGGCCGTGTCGTTGTCCTGCCAGATGGCGACGGTGTTGCCGTTCACTGTGGTAAACGTGAGCTGGCCGGGGACGATGTTGCCGGATGGGTCATAGACGTTGAAGCTGCCGTTGGCGCCGGTGGTGATGGTGGTTGTGTCCATCAGCTGGCTGAAGAATGCGGTTACCGGTGAGTCGATCGCCACGCCCAGCGCATTGGCGCTGGGGACGATGCTGACGGTGGGCACACCAGCGGGCGCTCCGGTTGCGGGCGGCAGCGTTCCGGCCAGGCAGCCATTGGCTCCAACCAGAACCTGGAGTGAGATGTTCTGATCGGAGACGCCGAAACACGAGCTGACCGCGCCGCTGACCAGCGGATCGATGGTAAAGGTGGCGCTGACGGTCTGGCCGGCTGCTATGTCGCCCAGCGTTCGCGTTTCCGGGCCGCCTGGCTGTGCACAGGAGGGCGAACCGGCGCCCTCGCAATCGACCAGGTTACCCGCGGCTCCGACGCCCAGGCTCAGGCTGGCGTAGAGTGCGTCGGTCTGGCCGGTGTTTGTAATGTTGACCTGCAGATCGTACGGCGTTCCAATCGTGACCGTGTCCGGTTGCAGCACTTGAACTTGAAACGTCGGCGGCCCGTTGACGGTGACGCTGCTCATGGCCGAGCCGTTGAAGGGCACCGGAGTTCCGATGCCCGGTCCGGCGATCGTTCCGCCGAAGCTGACCTGCACGTGCTTGACGCCGATCGCGTCGCCGCGGATGATGAACTGCTGTTCGGCCTGGCCGGGCTGGCCTGCGCCGCCGGGAACGATGTCTCCGAAGGTGTTGACGCCGGTGTCGGGCGCGATAGCCGTCAACCCGCCGTCGGGAAAGGAGATGCTGGCGGTGACGTTCTGAAGGGTGAAGATGCTGGAGGTGTTCATCAGCAGCAGGCGGACGGTATAGAACTCCTTAAGGCTTTTTATGCTGCCTTCGATGATGATCACGCCCGGAATGTGCGGCGGATTGCTGATCTGGTCGGTCGCCGGAACCGGCTGATCGAAGATCACGATCTGCGGAGGCTGGTTCTGAGACCCTCCACCCCCACCGCCTTCTCCGCCGGGCATCTGGTAGGTTTCATAGCCGGTTTGCGTGTTGTCGATCGGCGTGGCCACGGGCAAGCTGATCTGAACAGGCTGGGAGCCGATGGTCAGCACGATGTTGAAGTTCGAGACGTTGTAGTTGGCCGGGTTGTCGAGCTGAATGGTGCCGTCCGCAACCAGTTGCTTGACCTGCTGCGTGGTTAGCTGCTGGGTGGTCACCTGCGATACCACCACCTGGTCGAGCGAGAGCTGAGTGACCTTCACATCCTGTGTGGCGCGGTCGCCGGAGCTGTCGACCGCCGTTACGGTGATAGTGTTGATGGCGTTGCCGGCCAGGGGAAGGCTCAGGTCGAACGCGCCGCCGGTTCCGGCCACGGTCTGGCTCTGCGAACCGGAGGGGCCGGTTGCGGTAACGGTGATCTGCGCCCCGGCGCGCCCGGCAGTGCAAACAGTAAGCGCCAGGCCCAGAAGGGCGAAGGTACGGGCCAGTTTCGACAGTCCCTGATTCAGGCCATTCATCTCGATCTTCTCCATTGCCGCCCTCCGGCGCGCCGCTTTGTTTTGCTTACTGCACGACCTGCGTTGTAACCGATCCAAGGGGCAGGCCCGTGGCGTTGTAGTAACCGCAGCCGTTGGTGGTTGTGGTAGCCGCCTGCACGCCGTTGACCGAGATATTCACGGTCTTGCCAGGCAGCGCATTGTAGTTGCTATCTGTGGCCACTCCGCTATAGGCCTGCGTAGCGATCGTGCTGCCGGTTACGGTCACCTTGGTGGGCAGCGATCCGCCGGCCTGGAAGCCGCTTGTGGCATTGGTGAAGACCGTGAGCGTGTTGTCGCCATCGATCAGATTCACGCCGCTTACCGTGAAGTCGTTGTGGTTGCCGGTGAAGGTCAGCGGGTAGGAGTCGGTTCCGTTGACCAGCAGGTTTCCGCCGCTCGAAGTAAAGTCCACCGACGACGGGAAGATGGTTCCGCTAACAGTTACCGTCGACGTACTGAGTTGCGCGCCATTGGCGGGCAAGGTAATGTCCACGCACGGCCCGGCGGAGGTCGAGAAGCAATGGCCCGTGGTGGTTATCTGTTCCGTGTAGCTGCGCGAGGGGTGGTTGATGTGAACCGTGAGCGGGGACTGCTGCGTGCCGGCCACGATGTTGAAGTTGCCCGAGGCGTCGGTTTTTGTGCTGATCGAGCCGCTGGTTGTATCGGCGGTTACGGTGGCTCCGCTCAACGGGTTGCCCTGCGTATCCACCGCCGTGCCGCTGAAGCCGAATTGCTGGTAGTAAAGGTTGTTGTTGTCCACGAAGACCATACCGCGGTTGTCGTCGGTAACGCGCAACTCGCCGGGATTATTCAGGCCGGTGAGGAAGGTGTAGCCCTGAATCAGGAGGTTCGCCTGCTGGGGATCGGTAGGAACCGAGACAGGAATGTCGCTGACTGGAATGCGCAGGATGCTGCCCGCGGCGCCGTCGGCAACAAACAGATACTCATGACCCGCGTCCTGGCAGGTGGCCAGGCCCGTGGCGTTGGTGAAGAGCGTTCCGCCGGTGGTGATCGACGACGAGCCGTTCACGCCGCCCTGCGTTCTGACTACGTAGCTGCCCTGCGAGATGTAAAGGGTGCTGTAGTCGCCGCTGAAGGCCATATCCGTTGTAGTGGTAAAGCCAAGCTGATCGCTGGCGGCGGGCGGCGTGTTTCCGCTGGTGTCGGTTGAGGCCCAGGGCTGGCCGACGGTGTGCGATGGATCCCAGTTGCTCAGTTCGCCGCGTTGCACGGCTACCTTCTTGATGGTGTTGGTCGCGGCATCGGCGACGTAGAGCTGCTGGCCCACGCCGTCGCCCTCGTTCTTCCCGAGAACGATCTGCTGCGTTGAGACTGGGTTGGCCGAACCCAGCAGCTGGGAGTAGTAGTTCACCGAACCCACGAGGGAGCGATTCGGAAGCGAGTCGACCGGAGTGGTTCCGGCCGGATAGGGCGGATTGGGGTAAGGCGGCGCATAGGGCGTGTCTGTGGGCTCCAGAAACGCGGTCAGGCGGAAGAGCCGTCCGCCGAATTCGCCGTCCGATGCGCTGTTGTCGGTGTAAAGATTGAGATTCTTGCCCAGCGCCAGTCCGGCCTGTCCGGGAGTCATGAATCCAGGCTGGTAACTCGCGCTGGCGATCTGCCCGTTCTTGCCGTCGTAGCGGAAGACTACGCCGCTGCCCTGAGCCGGCATACCTGGGAGCTGATAGCTGGGAATGCTCATGTAGATCTTCGAGTTGTCGATCGGGTCGGCGGCCAGATCGATGCGCCCGAACTGGCTAAGCCCGCTGGCCTGGCCGCTGATGTAAACCGAACCGATGTCAGAGAGTTCGCCAACCTCGAAGTACGCGTTGTAGGCGGAGAGAAATCCCTGCGCGGGATTGATGAACGCTTCGCCCAGCCCGTTGGCGGGAGCTACCGTTGCCACCTTATCCAGCGCTCCGGAGAACCATGGAGTAAGCTTGTTCAGGTCGATGGGGCTGGCGGCGATCATGTCGTCGATGAAGCTGCCGTCGCCTTGGATGCGGATGCAGTCGATGCGATACTGGTTCAATCCGGCGTTGGGAAGGGGCACGACGAACTGATAATTGCCCGAGTTGATCGGATTTCCGTTCGCATCGGTTTCCGGTTTGGGGTCGGTGAGGGTGATCCCGAGGCTGGTCCCACCCAGTGAGCCCGACTCGATCAGCGTCAGATCGTAGCTTCCGCTGGTCGAGGCCTTGGGGTTGATGGGACTCAGGTTGTTCGTGTTGGGATTTCCGTACCTCCACAAGCGATAGAAGTAGCGCACCGAGGGGTCGTTCTGATTCAGCTTGTCCATAGCCGTGGGCGAGAAGATGACCTTCGCCGCGGGTATCACAAGCGAGGAACCAGTAATGCCCCCCACGGTCGTGGTGCTTTCCACGACTTTGGCTATGTGCGGCGGGCTGGGCGCAAACGACTGCTCAATGATATTGACCGAGTAACTGGCCGTTGTCGGCGCAACGCCCAGAGCTGAAACCGTATCGCTAATGCCGGCATCCCACACCGGCCCCGCCTGAATATCCACGGTCGACCACAGATTCGCGGTCGTGGCGCTTTGCTGGTTGCTGGGAATGAAGGTGCTGATGTTGGTCAGTTCAAGCGCAAGCTGGGGATCGCTCTGCGACATTTTCACCAGGTCGGCGAAGGCGACCTCGGTCGCGGCGGGCAAAGCCTGGCTGGGAAAGCTGCTCTGCAAGAGCGCATTCATCTTTGCCAGCGCCGTCTCCGAGTGGTCGCTGTAGTACTGCTGGAGCAGGGTCTCAAGAGCAGGCAGCTGGGTGGGGTTGTTGTCCACCGATGTAGAGACAGTATTGGTCGGCGTGCTTCCCAGCAGCGTAGATAGCTGCTGCCAGGTTGTGCTGTAGGAACCTGCCACACTCTGCGCACCGGCGTTTGCCGCGCCCAGACTCACGCACGCCAGAGCGCCTGCAACCAGAAGTATCCTCATCGATTTACCTGTCTTCATGCCGTCCTCCATGCTCAAGAAACCTCTGTTTCTCATCGCTCAATTTCCCTGGTTGTACATCTGCATCATCAGACCGCTCAGGGCAATGTATGCCTGGAACTTGTTGAGCCGCGTGTCTGCGGTCAGCGTGGGCGGATCGGGCGAGATGCTGGTGCCCTGGTTGAAGAGCAGAATCACCACCGCCGAGTTGGGATTGTAAGGATCGGCCCAGGCCTGATTGACCAGTGTCTGCAGCGCGTTGAGCATCTGCAGATAGGTAGGCGGCGTGCCGCTCCACTGGAAGGCGAAGCGCATCTGATAGAGCAGCTGGATAAGGCTCACCGATTCGCCCGCTGCCATGTGCTCCGCGTAGAGGTTCACGCCGTTATCCTGCAAACTCAGCTTGCCCAGCCCGGCGACCTTGGGGTTCAGCTGGTTTCCATGGGAGTCCAGAACGCCCATCTCCGTGCCGCCGACCAGCGAGATCGTGTCCACGATGGCGCTGCGGGCATCGGCCAGGGAGATTGCGCCGGTCACCGTGCCGATGTTTCTTCCCAGCAGGCTCACCAATGAAACCGTTGGCGCGGCGGTGGGGTCGAAGACCGTCGGATTCAGCTGAATCGTGCCCAGATTGAGGGAGGTGCTGGCCTTCGCCATTACTGGAGTTGTGGTAAGCGCATAGTTCGCGGCGTTGACCATCAGCGTCTGCGCGCCCGCCGGAACGCCTTGCAGATTGAATGCTCCGCTGGCGTCGCTGGTAGCTGAAAGCACGGTTCCCTGAATCAGAACCGTGGCTCCGGCGACCGCCTGCGAGCTGGATGCATCGACCAGTTTGCCGCTGACGGAGCTCACGCCCGTAAGCACATAGAAGGCGTTCACTGAGACGGCCGTCTCCGCTCCGGTGACGATACTCACCGCGCGAGTGCCGGTGGCCGCCAGGGGATCGATCGTGATGGAAGCCGTGGCGTGTGTTGCGTCGGTCACTGCAAGTGAGTTCACGGTGATGCCGCTGCCGAAGCTGGCCACGCTCTGCCCGCTTGAAAAGTGCGTCAGATACGTTGTGTCGCCGGTCAGCGAAACCGTCTGCGCGGCGCCCTGCTGCCCGCTTGCCGGGCTCATTCCCGTGATCAACGCCGAGCTTTGCGCCTGCTGCGAAGTTCCCGCGCCGTTCACCGTTCCGGTCACATGCTGCATGGTGAGGAATGACGGGCTGTCGATGGGATTGACGGCGAGCGTCAGTTGTGTGCCGCTGCCGTTGCCGCTGCTGCCGCTGCCCGCCGTCACGGTGATGGCCACCTGCGCGCTGGCCGTCAGTTGGCCATCGGAAGCCGTGACGGTGACCATGTAAGGAGTGGATTGCGCCTGTCCCTTGACTGGAGAGAAGGTGATGGCCCCCGCGGACTGAACCAGAATGGCGTGCAGCGGAAGCCCAGTCGCCGACAGGGTCACTGGGTCGCCGTCCGGATCGGATGCCGCGACGGGAATCGTCAGCGTTGCGCCTTCGGCTACGGTCGCCGTGTTCTGCATCGTGACTACCGGAGGCCGGTCGGTGGCCGCAACGCCGATCTGCACGACGGATGTTGCAGTCAGCCCATAGCTGTCGCGCGCGGTAAAGCCGACCAGATAATAGCCCTGTTGTCCATAGGCCGGCGTAAAGCCGTAGGTTCCAGCGGCCGTCGCTCCCGGCGTGACGTTGAATGTGGTGTTGGCGACCGATGGACCGGCAGTCAGAGTCACCGCCCTTCCATCGGGACTGGTGGCCTTCAGCGCGATGTTCAACGCCGTGCCGCTGCCCGCGGTAGCCGCATAGGGCGCTGCCGTGGTAAAGCTGATCACCGGCGGATGCACTGTCTCCTTGACCACCGTCACTTGCGTGGAAACCGGTGCACTGGTCACTCCGCTGCTGTCGGTAACGGTGAGGGTAAAGGTGTAGCTGCCGGACGAGAGCGAAAGCGTAGGCTTGGCGGTGGAGCTCGGCGTGGGCGTACCCGCCCATGTATATGTGGCGATGCTGCCATTAGGCGAGGAGGAGGCGCTGCCGTCGAGCGTGACCGAAACCACTGTCTGTCCGTAGGGGAGCGTCACGTTCTGATCGGTGCCCGCATTCGCCAGCGGGACCGCATTCTGGGCGGCGATGGTGACGGAGGCTGCCGCCGAGCTTTGCGAGCCGTTGGAGACGATCAGTTGCGCCTTGTAGCTTCCCGGCTTGTCGGCCACGAAGGTCGGCTTGGCCGCGCTTGCGCTGCTCAGCGCCGCCGCGCTGCCCGCGGGCGTGGAAACCAGCGTCCATGCATAGGTCAGAGTCAATCCGCCGGGATCGGTCGATGCCGTTCCGTCCAGTTGCACGGTGGCTCCGGCGTTGACCGTCTGCGGCAAGCCCGCGTTGGCCTGGGGCACATCCAGGGTGGTGATGGTGACGGAGGCCGCCGCAGAGCTTTGCGAGCCGTTGGAGACGATCAGTTGCGCCTGGTAGCTTCCCGGCTTGTCGGCGACGAAGGTCGGCTTGGCCGCGGTCGCGCTGCTCAACGCCGCCACGCTGCCCGCGGGCGTGGAAACCAGCGTCCACGCATAGGTTAGCGTCAGTCCGCCGGGATCGGTCGATGCCGATCCGTCCAGTTGCACCGTGGCTCCGGCGTTGACCGTCTGCGGCGTGCCCGCGTTTGCTTGAGGGACATCCAGGGTGGTGATGGTGACGGAGGCCGACGCCGAGCTTTGCGAACCATTGGAAACGATCAGTTGCGCCTGGTAGCTTCCCGGCTTGTCGGCGACGAAGGTCGGCTTGGCCGCGCTTGCGCTGCTCAGCGCCGCCGCGCTGCCCGCGGGTGTGGA
>Ga0326728_10006039_pt1 | contig 33161 bp, 24 predicted proteins | sample MB3enrmetagenome_FD_207602 | JGI IMG/M metagenome (GOLD analysis project Ga0326728, IMG submission 207602) | Lab enriched peat soil microbial communities from McLean, Ithaca, NY, United States - MB31MN | ecosystem: Environmental > Terrestrial > Soil > Wetlands > Peat | place: USA: New York... | reverse complement strand
CAGTAATTTCTTTGATCCTGCCCTCTGCAATCTTATCCATATTTTCTTCGAGTAACTTCGTCATATCTGGTTTTGTGATTGTAGGGGAGTATTTTTCAAGGGTATCCACTACTGCAAAAGAGGTATTTGTGGGCTGCACGGGATTTCCGTGGATATATGCCCTTGAATAAAGTTTGCTGATTATCTCATGCCTTGTTGCCTTTGTCCCAAGTCCCAGCTCTTCCATGATGTTTATAAGCCTTCCCTGCCCATAACGACCAGGAGGTTGGGTTTCTTTATCTAGAATCTCTTTTTTCATTACTTTCAGGAATTCTCCTTCCTGGAGTTCTGGAAAAACCCTGTCTTCAGGAACATTGTAAGGATAGTACCATCTCCAGCCAGGTTCAATCAGGCGTGCTCCTTTTGCCCTGAATTCTTCATCATCGATATCAATTCTCAAACTCATGGTTTCCCATTCACTTGGTCCAGCAAATGTTGCAAAAAAGCGCCTGACCACCAGTTCATAAACGTTCCATTCTTCCTCTTTAAGGTCAGCCTCTTTTGCAAGGGAAGCAGGATAAATAGGAGGGTGGTCAGTAGTTTCCTTTTTGCCTCTCATAGGAATAAGTTCAACTTTCTTAAGCAGGGCATTTGCATACTTTCCAAAAGATCCATCTTTGAAAATTTCGATCTGTGCCCTTAGATCCAGAGTATCGGAATAAACCGTATTATCTGTCCTGGGATATGAGATGTAACCATTAGTATAGAGAGATTCGGCTATGCGCATAGCTTTTACAGGGCTGAGTCCAATTGAGTTTGCCGCATTGATAAACCCTGTGGTATTAAAAGGAATGGGAGCTTGGTCAATTTTTTTCCCTTTTTCAATCTGCGTTAATTTTGCTTTTTTCCCAAGTTTCTTGAACACTTTAGCTGCCTCCTTTTTATCCAGGAAGCGACGGGTTGAATGCTGGGCAGAAAAAATTTCCCCTTTGGTGCATTCAAATTCTGCATGGATTTCCCAGTAAGGAATAGGAATAAACAGATTCCTCTCCTTTTCCTTATCAACTATAAGAGATAGGGTAGGAGACTGTACTCTCCCCACGGAAAGGAACATTTTCCCAAGCCTGCCTGCAGCAAGGGAGATATAACGAGTAAGGGCTGCTCCCCATACAAGATCAATAACCTGTCTAGAGTGACCAGCATCAGCGAGGTTGAAATCAAGATATGTAGGGCTTGAAAATGAAGTCACTATTGCTTTAGGGGTTATCGCACTGTAACGGACCCGATCAAAAGGCACATCCGGATTTACTTTTTTTATGATATTGAGGGCTTCGGCTCCAATCAATTCTCCCTCTCGGTCGTAGTCAGTGGCGATTGTAACTCTACTTGCCTCTTTTCCCAAAGTTCTAAGAGCTGTTAAAATTTTCTGGTTAATAGGAGTTGTTATGATTTTGGCGTCTATAAGGGCTTTGGCATCGACTTTCTGCCAGTTGTTATATTCACTTGGAAAATCGATGCCTACAATATGGCCCGAAAGCCCTATAACTAGTATCTCTTGCTTGTCCTCATCAGATCCGATCTCATACCTGTATACGTCCACTCCGCTGACTCTATCTTTCGTTGGGCTTTTTGGAGCCAGAATCGCAGCTATCCTCCTTGCTGCTATATTTTTCTCCGTTACAATAAGATGCATTTCGATCTCCGTTGCAATAAGGTGCATTATAGAACTCAGATAAAAGTTTTTTAAATTTGATGGAGGAATACTAGTGTACTTCGAATTCCTACCAGCTTAATTCTTAACCTGACTTTTATTCCTTGAAGTTTCTTTTTACGATATAAATTTTTGGATCAAATTCAAAGATAAACTGTCATCCGTAATTAAAATTAGATCCAAGTATCTTCAGTCTGTCCTTTTTCCTCTCTTGATAAAAACCTCTAGAGGATCCCAATAAACATCCGATTTTCACGCGATATTTGTATGCTATTTATAAGTATAATGACAAAATTAAGGAGTTCATCTAAATCCTCTCTACTCAGATTCCTTTAAGCTTATTTCATAATCGTTCAATCAATCTGGAAACAAGTTATGTGGCTTCTTGAGGGCCTTATGCTCTATTAGCGCTTTCTATCTACTACCTAATTCAAGCATGATCATAGGTTTTCCAACATTCAGGCTAGGAACATCTTCAAGGAATCCAATAATCCCATTAACACAATTAACATATTGAGAACTTGCTATAAGAGCTTCTGTGGAATATAACCTATTCCACTGAAGACCAGCGAAAATTTCGATAAATTCCGGTGTATTTGAGTATCGGATATTTTAAATCTCTTACCAATAATCTTTACTCATGAAAAATCTTACTTATTTGTTATTAAAGAAGAATAAAAACATCTCCAGTCAGTTGGAGAAAAACTTGCTGAGATTGATTTCTTAATTGATTGGAAATCTGTTTGTATCATTTTTTAATCCATATATTTTAACAAAGCAGTTTCCTCAGGTAGACCTGAAGCTGAACTAATAATTATTTTTAAAGTGATAGTTTTACAGATGTAGAATGGTCTTTCTAGCTTTGAATTTAAGAAACAATGAATTGCTTAAATTTCTTTCAGAAAATATCTTGGTTTTCCTGAGTACATACCCGACAGTACAACAGTCTGGTCATTCAAAAAAAGAATTATTTGTAACTGGAAAGGAGACATATGGTGACAGTTGAAAAGCTAACTGAGTTGCTTTGATTTGAAAATAAAAAAGGAAATGATTCAGGACTTTATTTTTATTATTCAGATCCTGGAATGCAAAAGCGGATAAACCTCGAGAAATGAAGCAAAAAAAGGAGAATCAGAGACGGAATCAGAAAAAAAAGGGAGATAAGTTATATTTTGGATATAAACTATACAGCATAATATACAGGAATTATGAGCTGATCAGAAGATTCAAAACAGCAAATGTATCACTACATGATTCTAAGGTAGAATTATCAGAAAAAATCGAGTCAAATACGGAAATTAGTGATAAAGATTTGAATAGGATTCATGCGAAGTAAAAAAATTATGATAAATCGGAATTTTCTTGATATATTTTGAGAGGATCCCAGCAAACCTATGATTTTCATGAGTCATTTATGCAATATTTATATGATTTCCTCAAATTTGCACAGATACATAATTTGTTTGCCTATTTTTCTCACTACTATTCATTGAGAGTTAGATCAATTTTTGAGCTAATTTCGTATCTAGCAAACAGATGGCATTCTTGCGTACATCTGTGGAAAGTGGGAGCTATAAACATATGACTAAATGTAGGATTCCACCGCAACCCTCTTGAGGTTATAGATCTATTAAGAAAAAGTTGTTATGTTAAGAAAAAGTTGTTATTTTATAACTTATGGATCTCATGGAATATATGAATCTTATAGTATATCTGAATCAATCCATATAAATCAAAATCATAAATTTAAATTTATTTCTTTTTTGACGCCGTCTATTCTTTCATAGGACCTTGAAAATTCTTTTTTATAAGAATTTTTCCACTCTTCTACAATTTTAGGAGGGATATTTTGGTTATACTTTATACGGACTCCCTTTGAATAGATATCCCAAAATATATTCATCAAAGTTTCAATGAGGAGTTGTTGTCTTTTTTCAGTTTCTGGTATGCAGTCTAGAATAAGTCTTGTTGTATCATCCCATTCAAGATAAAGATCTATAAGTTCCTCGAAATCTTTTTCGGGGAATTTAAATAGGAGTTTATTTAAAAAAAATTCTAACTGCTTCTTTCTTGAACAAAACAGTGTGCTCTTAGATTCTACTGCGCTGATGTATTCTTGAAAAAGGGTGTTAAATTGATAAGGAGAATTCAAATTATATGATGCTTTTTTTGCCTTTAATCCATATTCATTCTGGTATCTAAAGTCTGCACATAGATATCGTATGGCACGATCAATAATAGACTTATCCTTGCTTTCAATATTATAATTATTTCTTGCTTGGTGAGGTAGCATTATGAACTCTTTAATTTCATACTGATTTCTAAAGTTAGGGATTATATTCTCTAAAAGTCTTGTTTCTGAGTAATAACCAAATTTGTAACAGTAGGAAGGATATTTGATATCAATTCCTTGTTTTTTAAGCCGTATATCAAGTATGGCCATAAGTTTAAAAAAATGCAATTTTTTCATTATGGGTTTACTTTCCGGATTAAATTTTTTTAAAATAGAATCTATAGAATATACGAGTAGCTGATCGTTTTTCTGATCAGAAAAAATTTGTGTCATTTTACCAAGAGTATTCTACGACCTTTAATATTAAAAAAGATTCCGTTATTATAATTATTTATTTTAAGGTAGCATCGCAAATTTGCTCTAAATTCCAAGAAAATGGCTACGTTTTTTTGATTTGTAGCTATAGAGGCTTTAAATAAAATATAGGTATAGTCTCAGCCTAAATTTCCCATTACAACTTTTTTGTGTTGAAAGAAATAGAGTGCCTAATCAATTAGGTCTTATAGGGCTTTGGTTATGGGTCGGAGCTTTAAGCAAATTAAGAATTATGAAAATCAAAGTTTATCATGAATTGGTTTGGAAGCTACTATTGATGTTGCACACCACCAAAGGTATCTATTTTCGTCGAAAAAAATTACGTATCTATTCGATAAACTATTATTAATACCAAACTTTATAATTTTTTTACTAAAGTTGATAGTCTTCTAAATAAGGCTTCTAAATAGGATATCTCTCTTTGGCAGAAATGCGGTATTCAGACACTTTATAGTTATTTGAGAACAAAATATATATGAATTTTATTTTTGTTTCATGGAAGAGTAAAAGATAATTAACGTTGAATTGTTATTCGATTTTAAAATTTTTTATAGACAAGTAATTTTTATTAAAAACAAATTTTTGTATAATTAATTTAAAAACTAACTAGTTAGTCTATACATTGTAGTGTATTTTGTAGTGTTGAAAATTTGCTGTAAATTGGGAGTCGTATTTTGCATATGGAATCGAATTAGGTTTTCTGATATGAGATTCTCTTTTTTTATTTTTAAAGTTTATGTCATAACTTTCCAGATTATTAAGATATATATTTCTTAATTGCACAGAAATGTATTTAGTATATTTTGATGTCAATTAAGTATAAATAAATAACTAAATAAATAAATATTTTGTTGATGTACCCGGAATTGGAATTTCCACTAGATCAGTCGACGGTGCAGATTCCACCATCTCCAGCGCTTACTGCTGCAGCTGTCACTGATAGTAAGAAACCAATTACTAGCGAAAGAATAATTGTCTTTTTGATTTCCATAAAAAGGATTTCGATAAACTCCAGTTTTTATTCAATTGTTTGTACAGTCCACATAAGCAGTTTGTTGAAATCAGAAGTTTATTGAAATTTTACCTATTTTTGCTCTTCGATGCATAGTTTTTTGTAGTAAAACATTCGCATCTGACTTTTACAAAAATGTATAATTTTTATTTGGAAATTACACATGAATTGTATCGAAATCACATATTTCCCAAAACTGCTTTTTCGCTGTCTAATTTAGTACACTTTTTTGATGTGAAGATAGCAGCAAGCTCATACTACATTTTTATCGATTTCATTGTACTAGTATACTGTTCAGCAACAAGATCCGTTATGGCCATTTCCGCAACAAGGGAAAAAGCAAAATGTTAGATCTTGACGACTCAACAAATACTAAAAAAATATTATTAATATTTTATTGTTTTTTGATTGCAAAAATTTTATGCTGGATTTTTTTTGTTTATAAACTAAGTTTTATAGAATTAATTTGAAATAATTAAAAAGATAATTGAATATTGTAGTGTAGACACCAGTACGCACCACAAATTAAAAGAAATGAGAAATAACTGGCAGAGATTTGAAGAAAGAATTATTTGGAAGATATTGATTTTATTTTGAATTAAATATACTGGTGTAAGTATATCTTCGATTAAAGAATTACTTGGAAGATGTTATCTTATTTCGAATTAAATATATTTGGGCAAGTATATATTCACATTAATGTATTTGAGCCTGCAGTAAACACAACTTTTCCAGATTTTTCGATATCTTCTTTAACACGCTTGAATTAGTAGCATGTTTAATTTTCTACAAAATTTACTCTCTATCCCGGAGTCTTTTTTATGATTACTGTTTGTTTAAACTCAATTATGCATGCTTTTTTCTACACTTTTAAGTTTGTGAGTGTAGGTACTATTTAATAAAATAGTAATGGAAAGTTTACGTTGAAAATATACGTATGTTTTACTTTAAAAACTATATATAAATGGAAAAATCATAACCTTTTTATTATTCTTTTGGCTTTTAAATTGATTAAAGTTGATTGCTAGTTGAATTAATGACAAATTTTGGCAATCATAGAAAATACTAAAAAAATCTCAAAAATAATGAAAGAATTTTTGTGAGCATAACTGTTGGCTCAGCATCCTTATTATATAGTGAATAAAGAGAATAAAGAATCGATCAGATTTTACAGAACTTTCGGTACACTATCATAAAAACTAAATGAAAATTAAGTAACTATTAAACTACAAATCGGATTTATTTAATCTGTTTAGATAAAGTTTCTTTATTATACCAAGTTTTGAATCATGCAGATCAATTTCAATCGCTTTGTCAAATGCTTTCATTGCTTCATCTGCCTTGCCTAATTTAACTAAAGCATCTCCTTTGCCATCTCGAGCTATTAAATTCTGCGGGTTAATTTCAATTGCTTTGTCAAATGCTGTTAGTGCTTCATCGGATTTATTTAGGTCAGGCAAAGCATTTCCTTTATAAAACCAAGCATCTAAATCCTGCGTCGCGCCTGCGATACTATCTAGGATCAAAAAAGATCCAAACAACGTCGAGAAATAATCTTTGCATAGAACTATTAAAAATATTTTTATAGACTTATTGAATCTAGCTCTGAGCGCTAGATTTTTTTTCTCGATTAAATTTTATTAAGTAATTCAGGATTAATCTAAATGGAATATTATATAATTTTTTAAGTCTGTCTGTTACTAGGTTAATCATGCCAAGATTGATTACAAGTTTTGTAGTTAAAGAAATGCATGGTTATTTTTGCTGTATCTTTCTTTAAGGCTAAATTGCCTTGATTTTTCATTTCATATTAATATAATCTTTATTCCATAAACAAAAATTTGAGAAACCAATTTTTTAAATAATTTTAAGCTCCCTCAAATAACAATATACTTTAAAATGTATCAAAATAGATGATTAATTAAGGATCCGACATTATTATCAAATCTCAAAAATATCTGCTATCAAGAAATAATAGCTAGACGCTTGTGCACAAAGAAACAGATAAACAAGTAAACAAGGAAACAAGTAAATAAGGAAATTGTTTAAATAGAATTCAAGATTTCAAGGAATCACTTATGAATTCTACAGGTCATGGGTATATTCCCCTTTACATCTATCATGCCGGGCAATGTGACCCAAAAAAGTGCACAGGAAGAAAAATGGCTCGCTTTGACCTTGCTCGCCTGTATAATCGGGTCTCAAGGATGCCGAGATCAGCGATTATGCTAGACCCGATTGCAGAAAAGGCTCTGTCACCTGCCGATTTTTCCATAAAAGGAATTGTCGTACTTGACTGTTCCTGGGAAAAAGTGGAAAGTATTTTCCCAGAACTTAGGAAGTTAAACTTGGAGCACAGGGCTCTTCCGTACCTACTTGCGGGCAATCCTGTGAATTTCGGAAGGCCCTTCAAACTTAACTCTGCAGAGGCCTTAGCAGCGGCTCTTTATATTTTAGGATGCAAAGAGCAGGCTGAAAAAGTCTTGTCCAAATTTAGCTGGGGGCACAGTTTTCTTGAGTTGAATAAGGAACCTCTTGAAGAATATTCGACTGCTAAAAACAGTACTGAAATTGTGGAAATCCAGAGACATTACATCTAAAGATCCTCAAAATCCTTCACACTGGAAGACGAAAACGCTTCACTATGAGAACATGGCTCTTTTGTAGATGCTGGGATAATGAATGATAGTTGCTGCAAGCTCCTTGGGGTGAGATTCTCATATAGTGAAGACTTTTTCCTGGGAAGATCTTTTTGATGACATGAAAGAAAGAGGTTTAAAATAGATGTCAAGTTAATCAGTTCGTACATGCACAAAAGGATACAGAAAGCGGTCAGAGAGTCTTTTTTGGATTAACCTGGCAGAAGTATTATTTACATCTGATAAGACAAGTTCCCAAGAAGGTACATAAAAGAAGCAAAAAGAAGTTTTTGAGAGGTTAAAAGAAGCATTAATAGATCATCAGAAACGCATTTTAGATATTAACTTTAATAACTTGTCCACATATGCTGTTTTCTTGGACCAATGAAAAGTCAACTATCAACCAACAGTTTGGTGTAACAGCTACTCATATCCACAATCTTAATCCCCATTATCTTTCATATTATAAACTGTTTTTTTGACTATTATCCTAAATTGATCCATTTCTATCTTTGGTAAATCTAGATTTTTCATTTTGTTTAATATCCGAATTCCTTTTTCTCTTGATAGTATATTTTTATGGCTAATTCAATTATAACCCCATCAGTATAAAGTGCATTAAATGAAATATTTGCACGATCGCAAAAGTTCTGCTGCAACTACGTAAGGATAGGTTATTCTTGTCATCTATTCACTATGTACAGCCACAGCAACGTTGCACGCCCTGCAATGAAATGGTATTCAAAGATTCATTAGGACAAGTCACATTAGCAAACTTGGTTCTGGTTCACACTTCCCTGCTAAGTAAGGACATATTGCGCTTGATATATAATCTATATCAAATTTTATATAACGATCTGAAAAATATTATGTGTGCCTCAGTTGTGGGGAAAAAATTTTAATCAACTGAGAAAATAAAGTATCTTAATCAAGTTAAGAAAAGTATCAGTTTATGGTACTATCTACACTCACTCTTATTTATATGTTTCGATGAATCTGCTCTATTATTATTTTATTCAAATTCAATTTACAAGGGAATTTATAAATTAAGGAATATTTCGATAAACTCCTAAATTTTGTCACTTAAAGGCATATGAATGATTCTTGGAAATTAGAGGTTTATCGAAATCCTCTAAGTATCCATCATTCAAAAGTTTACACACATTTTCATAAAAAGCGATGTTCTTTTTTTTATTTCCCTGCTAGCCAATCAATTACTCAAATATACTTATTCGTGGCAGAAATACTATATAGTGCAACTTCCAAACTCTTTGGTTATATGCAAAATCTGGAAATTCCCCCCCTAATAATTAGCCACCAAACTTTTTTTCAAAACTCCTTCGATTTAGTTCCCAGGATGTCTTTTTCCCCCTACCTGGAAGGGAATGATATTATATTTATTTCTGGCCTTCTACATGCAGGTAAAACGTCTCTTCTTAGACAAATTGCCAGTAACCTACAGGGCTCAAAAATCTATATTGATTTTGAAGACATCAAGATTCAGGAAGTAGGATCCGAAAGTTTTCAGGTCATTGAAAAAATTGCAACTGAAATTCACGAAAAAAAATCCTTGAGAAATGAAGCAGAACAGATTTATTATTTCCTCGACGAAATACATAATATCCCAGGATGGGAAAGTTGGGTTGATAGACTTAACAGGCAAGGGGCAAAAATTTTCATAACATCTTCTTGTTTAGGCTTAAAAGAGCAGGAATTTTCTACAAGGTTTAAAGGCAGAAGTAAAATCATAAGGCTTTTTCCATTCTCATTTAAAGAATATATTCTCTTGAGAGGTACCACAATACCAGGGTTCAAATTTCTTACACCTTCTCAAAGCGATGAAATGTTGTGCATGTTTTTACAATATTTTGAAAATGGTGGCTTCCCTGCTGTGATCAAAAATAACGATTTTCACCTCTGTCTAAAATATTTTGAAGATATCCTACAAAAAAAAGCTGTAAAAGCTTGTCATACTCAGGTCATAAGTGGATTAAAAAAGCTTTCTATATTCTTGATATCAAACGTGGCTTCAGAATGCCGTTTGGAAACTTTAAAACAAGCAAGTGGGATTGAGGACAAGGAAATTATATGTACCTGTCTGGATTATCTGGAAGATAATTTTTTGCTGTATCGTATCCCTAAACTCATTCCCCCTCATGAAAGCAGCTTGGAAATGGCTGTTAAGTATAAATTTTATGTATCTGATACTGGTTTCTTTAAAGCGGTATACCCAAATTACCCAGACAACCTTGGGCTAAGATTTGAGAACCTTGTGTATCTCGAATTGCTCAGGCAGGGAAAACAGATATTTTATTTAAGGAACATGAATAAATGTGATTTCCTCATTAAGGAAAAAGATAGCGGAAAAATTTCGGCTGCAATCCAGACAACGATTCATTTAGGAAGTCCGGTAGTCAGAGAAAGAGCAGTTCTCGGACTTATGGAAGCTATGGAAGATTATGGGCTTGAAGAAGGACTAATTTTAACTATGGACGACGAAGAAGTCCTGTTTATAGGAGGCAAGGATGAGAAGAAAAAAATAATGGTTAAATCGGTATGGAAGTGGATGCTGGAATAATTGGTCCCAGTTCCAGCACTCTACCGACTGGCTCATATACTCATAAAATTCCTCTTATTTTTCAATATTTTTGCAGAAAAGCAAAATTTAATATTAACTTCCTTTATTTTATAATATTCTTCTCAAATTTAGTTAATGGAGGAGTAAAATATCTTCAGTTATAAATTACTATGAAATACGTAGTATCAGCTTATTCTGAGATGTAATCATATATGAAGTCGACTGTTGAGCAAAAACAGTGCTTTTTCTGTGCTATTTGGTCCAATGAACACAAGCACAAAAAAGGAGTATTACCTACTATTCTTATCAAGAATATATACACTCCTATCGGATCGATTCTTACTGTTTAATCATTGTATAAAAAATTGAATTTCATGATATTTCCATTAAGCATGAAAGAAGGTTTCTGGTACCTGATTCCCAAGGACTATAGGGGGTTACAGCTGCTAGATCCTAGTAAGTCCTTATATTGCAGCAAAAGTATTATGGATTACTTGGGGGAATTTATTAGATACTCCTATAGAGTTTCAAGTTCCATTGTTTTAGACCTATATATTAAAAAATATACTCCAAAAAAAGTTAAAAAATAGTTTAGCAAAAACTACTATAAATACATATATTATTTACAGTTTTTGTTTACTTATAAATGAGGACCTAATTCTTCTGTTTTGAAGTTGTGATGTAATCATCTAAATCCTTTTTTAATATCAAGCTGAAGCCGAATATGATAGTGCCATTTCGACCTTATATAACACATAGATTCTAATAATATATATGTATTTTTTCGAATTTAAGTAATAAATATTCTATAATTTCGGCTAAAAATGGAAAAAACATAGTTTTTGTTACAAAAAACTGTGCATCCAAGAGCAAAAATAGGTAGAATTTCAATAAATTTCTAATTTCAACAAACTGCTTATGTGGACTTTACAAGCAATTAAATGAAAACTGAGGTTTATCAAAATTCTTTTAAGGAAATCAAAAGGACAATTATTCTTTTGCTAGCAATTGGTTTCTTACTGCAATTGGTTTCTTACTATCAGTGACAGCTGCAGCAGTAAGCGCTGAAGATGGTGGAATCTACACCGTCGGTGTATCGAGTAGAAATTCCAATTTCGGTACATCAACCCATTTTAATTAGGTTAGTCATTTAAGAATATTAAGCAATAGTGAGTAAATTTTAAAAAAAATTAAACATGCTACTAATTCAAGTGGGTTAAAGAAGATAGGAAGTGACCTTTGAAGAGTTGTGTTTACTGTAGACCCAAATACAGTTAATTCGAATATATACTTGCCCAAATATATTTAATTCGAAATAAGACCAACATCTTCCAAGAAATTCTACTCTAGGAGCTATTTATCTCATTTTTTGATCCGGTGCTTATACTACAACATATTATTATCGTTGTAGTTATTTTAAATTAATTATATGAAAATCTGCTTCTAAATAAAAAATAATCCTGCATAATATTTTTTGCAATATCAAAAAACAAATATATATTGATAATTATTTTTGGTTTTAAAATATGTTATTGGAAAGTAAATTTTATTTCAAAACTATTTTTTGTGTAATTAATTTAAAATAAGTGCATACTAAAAGTCAATAAATTATGTCCATTGAAGTGACGATAAAGGATGGCCAGAAGCATTTAGAATTTACAGAACTTTCGGTCACTGCCAGATCTATATAATTATTTTCTCCTTATATTTCTATTTATAATTGGTATCTTGGTTAATTAGTTCAAAGTGTTCCATGAGCTCCAAATGCTCTATGAGTCCACAAGCTCCAAGAGTTCCATAAGCTCCAAGAGTTCCATAAGCTCCAAGAGTTCCATAAGCTCCATAAGTAATAAATCCGCAATGTTTTCTTATTCTGGATGAAACTTAGGAAATTCAGAGATTTTAGCACAAAAACTATGCATAGAATTATTCAGAATAGAAAGATAACTTTGTTAGCATAACCATTAGTTCAGAATTATGCTTTGTTGCAGTTAAAGAAAAAGGATATGGTAAAGGTCCCATATCCAACAGTCATCATGATGATAGTGATCGATGATCGTGGTTTCAATGATGGCCGTTGTCTCCATCTTTGTGTTTATGGTCCCCATGGCGATTCCACCAATGTTCATGGCTCCCATGATGGTCGTGGTCCCCATGATCGTGGTCGTGATCTGGTTCAGCGCTCGATGCTGCAGTTGCCAATGACACTATAAATAAGACTACCAGCAAAATAGTCAGCACCTTATTTATTCTACTAACTTGTTGTTTCAACATTCAATTCGCCTTTTTTTTTAAAATTTGATATAATTTTAAGACACTTAAACTATCCATGCTATATAATATAGCTTTATAACTTTCTTTTCGGCTAGTTATGATCATATCTTTATCTATTTAGCTATTAATAACATGTCTTTCCTAGTCTTCATTAGTTTCAATATCTGCCCCCCACTCCTTTCGCATCTTTCATCACTCCATTTCCAGTACCTCTGGCCATTTCTTTTGCAGCTTTTAACTGTCCAATTTTACGATCCACAGCCACTCCTTTCGCAGCTTTTGGTTAAGATAATTCAAACTTCTGGACCAAAACTATACCGCTGTTCAATTGTTTTATCATGCACGCTCTAATTTTTGTAACTCATTCACTGACACTATGTTGCCAGGGTTAAGTTTTATTGCTTTATAATAATCAAGGATTGCTCCTGCCTTATCACCTTTAGCTTCGGCAATGTTCCCCTTTGCACCCCAACCAACGGAATTGTTTGAATTAAGTACCAAGCCTTTATCTACATAATTTTCTGCGTCATCGTTTTTGCCTTGCATAGCCAACACTAAGCCTTTAGCGACGTTGTAATTTGAATTATCAGGGTTTAATAAAAGTGCATGGTCAATTGCTGCGTCAGCTTCTTTTATTTTAGATTCTTGAACTAAAGCAGTTCCTTTATAAAACCACGCTGCTGAATCTTGTGGATCTAAGCCAATTGCTTTATTAAAATTTGATATAGCATCATCATATTTTTTGGCATTATTTAGATCCACTCCTTTTATGACGAAAGCGTGTGATTCGTGCGACGCAGATACGATACCTACTAGCAGCAAAAGAGCTAGTGTTGTCATTCCAAAAATTTTGAGTTTTTTATTTACCAAAAATACCACCAACTATTATTTTTGAATATGTTTATCACGACTACCAACGCTGATACTAGTATCTCCAATTGGATCCATAACGCGATCAATGATAATGCCAATGGCGATGGGAACATGGTCATAACGATGGTGATGATCATCTTGATCTCAATAACCTGTGCTGGCAGTTGTCGCTGTCTTAGAGAATAACAATACTAAAAATTAGAGTACAATTAGTTTCTTAGACATAATACTGATTATATATAACTTATATAAAAAATTTTGGCAGAACAAATGCTTTTAATTTGTTAGGCTGTTCTTATAATATTTCTAACTCAGTGAGTTGAATGGTGCGTTATTTTTAACTCTTCTGTAATGCATAATTATGTAGTAAAAGCAAGTTATGATAGTCCTACAGATGCTGCAATAAAGGGCTTTGAATTATTAATAGAGACAGCGGAATGCTAGCAATTTGTTGCAGCTGCCGCACAAATTATGGCGAGAACATTAATTTAAAAAATGAAGTCTAGAGACTTACTTTAGCGTTTCAAGATACTCCAGATCCTATTGAACTTGCACAACTAAGAGCTAGGTATGAAAAGTTCGAAAGACATAACGAAACATTGAAAACAGAACTGGAAGATCTCAAATCGATGCAAAATAATTACATGATGCAAATGGAGACTCTTATAAATCAAAAGGCTCTAGAAGTTCCAGGGAAAAAAAAGCCTTTCTGGAAGTTTTGATAAGCCCAGCTCAATTCTCAAAACCGATCAAACTTCGCTAAAATTATTTTCTAAGTATATCTGCTTCCTTAACTGTTATCTCAACATTTTCGTTTTTGTTCTCTGAAACAACATTTGTTTTCCGGTACACACATCTGCAGAACTCGTTTTGGAACCACCTCTCAATAATCCACATCAAACTTGGCAGTTCCCAGTTTTTTGCTGATTCATTAAGTCTTCCCAAAAGTGTTTTTGCGGCATCAGCATTCCGCTTTTGAATGTATTGATAAAACTGATAATACTTCCCAGATTTCTCTGTCTTGCCTTTTTTATGCCATAAATTGAATGTCTGATATGTAATTCCGGAAGCTTCGGCAGCGAGAGAATAGGTAAGTCCTAAAGCAATATTGTATCCAATTCTTTTGGTTACATCTTTAGTTAATTTACAAGGGCGTGCCATAAATTCACCGTTTTTTATACATTGTAATTAATATTAGTGAATATTGTATTTAATATTTAGTTAGTTTTTTTCTGCATAAAAGCGGGGTTATACACGTCAAATCAAAAGTGAACCATTCTCAGACGTTTTAAGACATTTTTGTGACTAACTAGTACTTATCCCTATTTAACTCTCAATAAAAGTCTCACTAGATAGACAGAATAAGTCATTTTTTGGGCTAAAACGGAATCCCCATAGTTTTACTGCCAAAAAACTGGGGTATCTCCAAGATATTTTCCATATACTTTTATTTCTTTAGAATAATATCTATATGGTTACTTAGATTTTTATGGATAGAATTCTGCATATTCATAATTTTTAGTTTATGGTAGTACTATGTAGGATATATGCAGAATTATATAATAAATTAAATCTAGTTATATTTATAGGATTATCCCAAACCTTCAATTAAACCTACTCATGGGCTGCAGGAACGAGCCCCTGCAGTTCATAAAACCAACTTTTTTTTAGATTTTGGATAGTCTGGTCACCTAAACGAATTAAGTAAATGAACTCTCATTTTGGAATTTGAGCATATAATCGATCAATATTATCTATTTGTGTTTATATAACCCTGCAAAAGTTTGCTGTAGAACTGGTGCAAGGGCATTAGGCAGCCTAAAGATCAGACTTACATGATTTTGATAATACTTAGTTCAAGTTAGAATTATATATTCTTCAAAGTATATAATAAATTAAATTTAATTCTAATTGATATATAACCCCATATATCAAAGTAGATAAGTGACCGAGCTGTAAGGATTTCACCCCACAGCTCATTAGAGCAACTTTTTTGACATTTTAGATCAGCCAGGTAACCTAAGGTAATTAAATAAAATAAAAGAAGACGGATTGTGGGGCGATTTAACCCATTTTCTTGAGTCGGGTAGTATTTCTAAGGAACAATCAAAAAAACCTAATATAGGGGCTGAGATTAGGTCGTTCTTTAGTTCAAATGGATAAAAAGATTATCAATATTCCAAAAGCTCATAAAATAATGCAAAATAAATCTTATTTTGAAATTGTAATATAGAATCTCTAAACATTATATCTTGACGATTATATCAATTTATGAATGTTTGCTGCTAATGGTGCTGAAATGAGTAAGGCAACCAAAGCCCACACAATCAGCTATTCATTGTTAATCTTCTAGGTCAGTTCTTGACATAGATCTATTAATTTTCATTTATTTTGAATGATATAAATTAAGTAGATGAGAACAATTATTTAGGTTTTTAGATAAGAAGTACATATTTAGGCCGAGTTAAGTTAAAAAATGAAGGGGCTAAAATAATCCTATGATCAAAGTTATAGGCTTTTATTTAAAGCTCTTTTAACGGCATAAACCACAGCTCTCGCTATATAATTTAATGAGGTGAAAAATGAAATGAGGGGAAAACAAATGAAAATTTAAAAAGACAATTGCTATTTTATTAGTAGCTTTTTTTGTAGCTTCTTTTGGTCCAAGCATAAACTGGTCGCACAACAGGTCGGAGTTTCCGCCTTTCCTCGGGCTGGTGACAGCATCAATACTTTTTTACTCACTTGTATGATTCTCCATACACTTACTAGTTTGATTGTCAACAAACTTTTTATTCTATCATTTCAAGTTCATGCAGCCACTTGGATACCTCATTTTGCGCATTTTTTACATCTCTGCCTCTGATTGCCAAGCCTTTAAGAACACCGGAGTTTGGACAAAGTTTCTTTATGTCCCTTTCACTTCGGCCCAATCCGCTACCCTCGTGCGTGCAAAAAGGTACAATGGTTTTTCCGGAAAAATCGTATTCCGACAAAAACGTTGCAACTGGCCTGGGTATCGTACCCCACCAATTAGGATGGCCAATGAAAACTACCTCGTACGACTCAATATTTTCAATTTTTGTTTTCAGCGTAGGTTTAGAACCTGATTCTTGTTCCTGCTTTGCTTGTTTAACAACCTCATCGTAATTGCTGGGATACGAATCTACAGTTACAATTTCAAAGATAGAGCCGCCGACGTTTTCGTGGATTTGATTGGCAATTTCGCGCGTGTTGCCGGAATGTGAAAAATAAGCCACAAGAATTTTTTTTGTTGCAGATTTTCCTAATTTTCTGTACCTCACAGTAATCCTCCTCAATTTTTTGAATTGTTTTACTTATCTATTAATTTTTACTTGTAGGAGGCAAAATAAATAGCAATACATCTTCAACGCTTAATTCATACCGGGTAATTCCTTACATCTCTTGCATTCTGCTTTACCGGCAGTATAAGACCAATTTTCTCTTAATAGCGCAACGTATCTGGTGATGAATTAAATTGTTCACTTCCTTCTGCAATCGTCATGTTTCACTTCCTTTAAATTGAGTCTATCACTGGAGTTTACTTCAAGTCAAGTATTTTTTCAAAAACTTTTTTGGATGGCGGCAAACAGAATAATAATATGTCTTTTCATTTTTATATTTCTTTCTTTATCGGCCTGTCCTCTTTTCCAGTGCTTCCAGAAAGGTATTTTAGCCCAATGTCGCGGAAAGGTAAAATAAGGAACGAATTTTATAAAAATACCCTCTTACAATTATTGATTTCGTCATCTGTTAACTGAAACGAACCTCTTATAACAAAGAACTTAGAATCTTCGTAACATTGAAAGAACAAACTCTTTTATGAAACTCATATCTCCCGTGAAGATTGATATGCTGCCATTTTATAGAAAAATATCCGTTTATTATTACAATAATTTGCTATAATAACGCTTGAATAATAATATACAACAGTAAGATCAAAAATCTCATATTCACATTATCTTTTCAGAAGGAAAAATGAGTATAATCGGCTACAACAGGGTCAGTATGGACAAGTAGGACTTGGACAAACAGAAACAGCTTCCTTTGTACCATTATATTTACTCTGGTATTACTTCATTTAAGCATCTTATTGCATTTAATGTTCTAGGATACCCTATATACGGCAATAACTGCGTAACTGCACTAAGCAATATTTCTTTATCGTTTCCAACATTTAAATTGCCTTGTATATGTCCTTTTAACTGCGGCTCACATCCGCCCAAGGATAAAATCATAGAAAAGGTTAAAAGTTCTCTTGTTTTTACATCTAGTCCCTTTCTAGTATAGTAATCACCAAAACAATTTGCAGATAAATATTTTTGAATATGAATTTGATTTGCTGGTGATTCCTCATACATTTTATCAATAATTTCTCCAAATATTGATTTTTGTAATTCTAATCCTTTTTCATATCGTGTTTCTGGTGAAGTTGTAGATTGACCTTCTAATGGTAATTTTATTCCTCTGTTTTCCAATATTTCATTTGTGACATGTATAAAATCAAATGCTTTCGCAATTCCAACATATGGTACAGATTGATATACGATTTCCTTAACCTCAATCGGAGTTACACCGACAGTAAGTGCACCACTAAGCATTACTTTATATTCACTTAAAGTCTGGCTTGCAATCAATGATGCTAAAATAACCATTAACCTCGTTTTTGTATCTAACTTCCCATAACTAATTACTTCATCAAAAGCAAAATTGTCGAAAACTTCTATAAGTTCCGGATCCGTTATTTTTAGTGTTGATTTATGATTGGGAAAAATTCCTCATGGTTTTTGCTTGCTGTTTCACTTATATGCATAATTTAAATACTCCTTTTATAAATGATTTTTCATCTTCATTTTGTCGATAATGGCGCTGCAGCGTCAAATGTCTTAGAAACGTCTTTTAAGTGCTCTGTTATCTTCAGATGCTGAGGGCATACCTTTTCACATTGTTTACAATCTATGCAATCACTAGCTTTTCCATGATTTGAAGTAAGGTTCATATAATAAACAAACTGACTTGAAATATTATCGCACACAGCACGCTTTGCGCTATTATATAATGCAAAGTAATTAGGTATTGCAATGTCCTTAGGACAGTCTGCTACACAATATCTGCAAGTTGTACAAGGGATAGCAGTATCTTCATTTATAATATCAATTACTTGATTTACAGTCTTGTATTCTTCATCGTTGAGAGGTTTGAAGTCTGTCATATTGGGTATTATCAAGGACTTGATCTACCGTAGACATACCGCTAAGTACCATCATAACGCCTTCCTGACTGGCAGCAAATCTTATTGCCCAAGAAGGGAATTGATGCATCCGGATTGTATGTTTTCATCAATTCTTCTGCTTTTTCAGGAACGAAGGCAAGATTTCCACCCTTGCAGGGTTCCATTACAATAATAGGCTTATTATGCTTTCTTGCCACTTCATAGCATCTTCCTGACTGAATACCTGGGTTATTCCAATCAATGTAATTTATTTGCAGTTGAACAAAATCCAGTTCAGGGTGAGCAGTTAATATTTCTTCAAGTAATTCCGGTGTGTCATGGAAAGAAATGCCAAGGTTTTTTATTTTACCTTCTTTCTTCTTATTCAAAGCAAAACCGAAAGTATCGTATTTGCATGCCTGCTGATAAGCACTCACACCAATATTGTGAAGCAAGTAATAATCAAAAAACTCAACGCAGCATTTTTCTAATTCTTCATTAAAAATTTTTTCTTGGTCTTCAATTGCGTGTAAAATTCTAGGAGGAAGTTTTGTCGCAAGGGTAAATTCATCTATGTGATGTCTTTTAACCAAAGCTTCTCTTATAGCGTCTTCACTCTTAAAGCCATGATAAGTATATGCTGTATCGAAGTAAGTAAATCCTCTTTCCAAAAACATATCTACCATTTTGTTTAATATTTCTGTATCAAATGATGTTTGGTCATCTTTATCCAGAAGCGGTAATCTCATGCATCCAAAACCTAATTTCTTTACCATAGTATTCTTCTCCTTTACATTCTTAAAATTTTGAAACCGTTTTGAACAGCCATGAATGATTCTTATGGTTTATTGATTCCAATCGCAGCGTGTTCCATATTATTTATTTATAAATTTATTTCACTAGTGAGGTCGAAGTGGTCCATGAAAGATTGATAGATGTTTCGTGACGCAAGTACCGGATTCTTCACAATCAGTTGCCGGATAACTACCGATTATGATTCCAAGATTATGAATTATCTTCACTTATCAAAATGATTATTTGCTTCCCGCATACTGCCGCAGATGTCCACATGAAACGGGCAGTTCTTTTCGCATACACCACATTCAATGCGTCCTTTGTATTTTTGCTTAACTTCAAATAATGGTCTTTTGCGAGTTCGTCGCCGGCTTTTGCCAGATCCAGATATTTGTTTATGGAACCGATATCGATTCCGGATGGGCATGGCTGACAGTGGTTGCAGTAAATGCAGGTGCCCTGTGTGTATCGGTGCTGTAAGCTGCCGATAACGGAATCTGTTAAAAAAATAAGAATTTCCAGCGACACCGCAAGATAAAATTCATTTTATTTTAAATTGTTATATTCTTCATCCGTTATGGGTTCCAGCCATTCGGAGTCTCCCTTTTGGGGATTAGTACTTATCGCGATATGTACAAACCAGCTATCCGATGTAGTACCATGCCAATGTTTCACATTTGGATGGATTTTTACTACATCCCCTTCCTGAATCGCCTGTACCGGCTTTCCTTCTTCCTGATAATATCCTTTGCCGCCGGTAACAAGCAGAATCTGCCCACCCGGATGTTTATGCCAATTATTTCTTGCTCCTGGTTCAAAAGTTACATTACCTATCGGGCAATTAAAGGTGCTGTCATTAGAAACCAGCATTTCAAGCCATGCTGTCCCTATGAAATAGTCATTCGTAATTTTTTCGCCTTTCGGGAAGATTATACTTTCACTTAAATTGTTTGATTTATTCATATTGTATTCTCATTTAAATTTTTTAGTGATACTACTTACCTCATTTTGTCAAGGATTCTAAAGCTATTTTACTCATATGGAAAGAATATCATCAATTACAGCAATTGATGCAACCGGATTTACGAGTTCTTACGCAAGTTATTATTATTCCCGCAGAACAGGGAAACTCTTTTGGAGCTTCCTGAAAGCTTCAATGTCCATAGTATAGTAACTGAAACCGCGAAATTCATCGGTTTTTACCTAACTCAAGTCTTTTGAGAATTTCAGAAGAAAAGCCTTCTTGCCGCTTCCTCTGCCTTTCTCACAACCTCTTTTACAGGAACCCCGCTTGTTTTTGCGATTTTTTTGCAATCCTCAAACTCGGCAGAAATATTGAGCAGGATGCCTTCAGAATCCCTGGCGATCTTGACCGCAGCTTCATATACCTGGCCTTCGACCTCAAATTTAACCGATTCTATTCTCCTGGAGGCCATTAACCTGTGCCTGGAAGGGATAACCCTTACTCTCAGGGATCCTGTCTCGATAATTATTTTCCGGGCGAGCTTTGCAGTATCCTCGGGTTTTGCAATAACCGTGATAATATGAGCTGGATGGCCCTTTTTCATTGTTGCCGGGAGAATTGCAACATCCCTTGCTCCCATAGCAAGCAGTTCCTCGAATAGGTTACCCAGGACTTCTCCGCTCACATCATCGGCGTTTGTTTCAAGTAACTCAATAATGTCCGGAATCAGGCAGGAATCAAGTTCAGAAAGCACTCCCTGGAGCACATTGGGCCCGGCAAGCTCAGAATCCCCTACCCCATACCCTGTTGAAATTACTCTGCCTTGAGGAAAAGTCTCCACTGACCTTGCAAAATGAGCCAGAATAGCAGCTCCTGTCGGAGTAATAAGTTCTTTTTTCTCAGCAACTCCCCTGAAATAGAGCTTTCCTCTCTTGAGGAGTTCAAGGGTAGCTGGGGCCGGGACAGGTAAAGTCCCATGTGCGCATTCGATTGTTCCACTGCCCACATTGATAGGCATGCAATAAACAGAATCATAGTTGAGGGCATGAATAGCTGCCGAAGACCCGATTACGTCGGCAAGAGCGTCATTCTGCCCTACCTCATGGAAATGAAGGTTTTCAAGGTCAGGCTGCCCATGGACTGTTGCTTCAGCTTCTGCCATTTTCAAAAAAATATCAAAAGCACTTTCCTCCACCTTCGTGGGCAATTTTGCACCTTTTATGACGTCCACAAGTTCAGGATAAGTGCGGGTCATCCCCTTGTCAGGAACCTTGATTCGAACATCCAGAGCCTTTATTCCTTTTTTAAAATTTCTTTTACATCTACAGATACTGGGACAGAGGCTTCTATCAGTTCCTTAATTGCTTTCCTGTCAGCCCCAAGATCTAGAGCGCATCCAAGGATCATATCTCCTGATGCCTCTGAAAATGGATTGAATACAAGTGCTTTCATGAAGTTGCCTTCCCACATTGCGTTTTAATTTTTTTTTCTATTCTTCTCTTTGTTACTCTTCTTCCAGCTCTATTTTCTCTCCAATGTCAAGTTTTCTGGCTGTTGCAATCATATTTGCGATCCGAGCTGCGTAAGCACCAGCTACGAAACCTGCATCTATATTTACTACCGCAATGGGGGAGCAGGACTGCAGCATTGCCAGCAGGGTAGCCTTTCCTCCGTCTCCGTCTCCGTAGCCTGTAGACACGGAAGCCCGATAACAGGCACGTCCACAAGTCCGGAAACGATTGTTGGAAGCGCTCCCTACCTTCCGGCCGCAACAACGATTGCTCCAGGTTTCATAGCTTTCAGTCTCTGGAGTTCGGGAATGAGCCTGTGAATTCCTGCAACCCCTACGTCATATACGGCAATAGTTTTGCAGCCCATTTCTGAAGCAATAACTCGAGCCTCTTCCGCAGCCGGTATATCTACCGTACCTGCTGAAATTATCCCTACAATTCCCCCGATTTTCGGAGCAGAGGTTCCATCGTGAATAACGACAGTGCGAGCTCGCCTATTCCAGTCAAGTTTATCTCCACCAAACGCTGCCCTTAAGACTTCAAGATGCTTTTCCGAGATACGGTAATGAGGGCTCTTTTGCTCTGTGCGACCATCACTCTGGCGAGTTCCACCACATCTTCCGGCTCCTTGCAGTCTGCAAGGATAGCCTCAATTATTCCTGTCCTGATTTTCCTGTGGGGATCAAGTTTTGCAATACCTGAGTAGGAAACAAAACCCAGATCAATGGCCTGCTGTTCCGCAGTCTTAAGATCTATTTTTCCGTCTTTAACGGCCCTTAGTATATCAGTAAGATCCATGTGCACCCTTCACCTAGAAGAATTAGATACTTTAGCAATAAACAGTTTAATTCCAGTTCTTCGATAGCAATTTATTAGTTTGGAGGCTCTTTAGAATCTCGTGCTATACCTCATACAAGCTTGATTTTCAGAATTATTTGGTTGTTGCTTTGCAATTTGAGGTAAAATTTCAAAATTCTAGAGCTGATTGAGTACAATTAACTAAACATGAAGATAAACAACGGAAAATGGAAATATTGTTTAATCTTTCAATAAAGTTAGCTTAAACAAGATCTTCATTTTGTCTTTTCAGCACTTCGAATTTCTCGCTTTTAAGTTCACTTGAATACCTGTTTTGCTATGGCAACTCTCCCCTCCAGATCAGGTCCTTCAAGTTCTTCTACAACGGATTCGAGAATCGTAGGTATATCAATGTGCTGGGGACATTTTTCAAGGCACTCTCCACATTTTACGCACTGGGATGCAAATTCGGCACCTCCTACGGATAGGATGCCACCCAACCTTGCAGCATAGAGGAACTTTGTCTCGTCTGCATTGTCGGACATGTACAAGTTGTTGTAAGTTTCGAAACATAATGGAATATTCACACCTTCTGGACAGGGCATACAGTATCTGCACCCTGTACAGCTTACTTTCATCAGTTCACGGTACTTCCACTCTACTTTCTTTACTAGCTGCAGTTCAGCTTCAGTCAGAGAATTTGGGTATGCTTTGTCTGCTACCGTAAGATTCTCTTCAATATTTGCTTCCTCATTCATCCCGGAAAGGACGACCGTGACTTCTGGATGGTTCCATACCCAGTGAAGAGCCCATTCTGCAGCGGTTCTCTTCGTCTGAGCCTCATCCCAGATCTCTTTCACAGCAGGAGGCACGGGGCTTGCGAGGTTCCCTCCACGGAGGGGCTCCATAATGATTATTCCAAGGTCCTTTGAAGCTGCATATTCCAAACCCTCGGTACCTGCCTGGTTCTTTTCGTCCAGGAAGTTGTACTGGATCTGACAAAAGTCCCAATCATAGGCGTCCACTATCCGTTTGAAATCGTCAGCTGCTCCATGGAAGGAAAAACCTGCGTTAATTATGCGGCCGTCAGCTTTGGCTTTGTCAAGGAAATCAGCTACCTCCAGCTTTTCAACATTATCCCACAGTTCACCAACGAGAGCATGGATGAGGTAATAGTCGATGTGGTCTGTTTTGAGTTTCTCCAGCTGAGCATTCAAGAACTTATCCATATCCTCTCGGCTTTTCACCATCCAGCTGGGAAGTTTTGTTGCGAGTTTAACTTTCTTGCGGTACCCGTCAGCAAGAGCACGACCTAAAAAAGGCTCGCTATGTCCGATGTGATAGGGCCAGGCAGTATCAACATAGTTTACTCCGTAGTCGATTGCATAGCGTATCTGCTTAGTGGCTCTTTCTTCATCTATAGTACCATCTTCTTTCACGGGAAGACGCATACATCCAAATCCAAGTATAGAAAGTTCGTCTCCATTCTTAGGAATTTTTCTGTACAACATTTTTTATTCACCTGGTTTCTTCAAACTATTTTTTATGTATCTCGGGTTAATTTTCTGATTGACTTTATATTTTAAGGTAAGTCAGTCCATCAATTTCTATATATGAGTGACTGATCACTCATAAGCGGGATGAAAAAAATTAGTTCTTAGCTAAACCTTTCCAGATAATCTGAAATCCATCTTCGATAAATGTATTTTTATCTTGTGATGAATCTGAATCAAGGATCAGATTCACTACCACCCTGCTAGCCTGATAAAACATTGCAATGGTCAGCTCTGCGGAAAAGTTTTTGATTGCTCCTGTTTTTATTCCTTGATTCACAAGATCATGGAGAAAGACATACTCTTTCGTCACTTCTTCACGCGTAAATTTTGTTATATAAGGAGAAGAGCAGAACTGCCCGACAAAAAGAAATTCTTCCTGATTGTCTACTCCCCATTTGATTAAATTTGACCATATTTTTTTTAATTTATCCTGAAAGGTATTCTGTGCTTCAATTTCTTTCCCCATACTTTGACTTAATTGCCCTTTTACTTCGAAATATAGGCTGTTTATAAGGTCTTCCTTTGTGGGAAAGTAATTGAAAAGGGTGCCTGTAGCTACACATGCTTCTTTCGAAATCTGAGCAGTGGATGTACCGTGGAAGCCTCTTTCAGTGAAAAGCTTCAGGGCTGATTCCATAATGGCTGTTTTTTTGTCTATAACCTGTTCTTTCATACACTATCTCTATAATTGACTGATTAGTCAGTTATATTATAATATTACGTTGCTAGATAAATACTTTATGGTGTTTTTTCTTGACTCCAGGTTAAATCATCGTTTAGCAAAGCCCATGTATAATTTATACCCCACAATTTTCAACGTTTAATTTTCTCGAGCCTATTAAAAATATCGGAATTAAGTTGTTTGAATGAAGTTTTTTTGTGAACTATGGGGAATAAATTATGAATAAATGAGAATAGTCCATCGGAACTACAGCAAATCGGAATTATTGTTGAGATGGAAAAGTTTAAAGATTATTAAAAAGTTATGTGTATTAAGATTTTTTTTATGAATTATAAACAAGATAAAATAAGGAAAAAAGAAATGAGATACACAAAGTTTTGTTCTCCAATAGCCTTTGTTTTTGTTTTTATTTTATTATCACCTATGGCATTGGCAAGTAGTACGGACTCTACATTTCCTCAAATAGTTGTTCAAAAACAATCCGGATTTCCAACTGCTGATTTCAGCGCCGATGTTACTAATGGAAATCATCCTTTTTCTGAACAGTTTACCAACATCTCACAAAATATAACAAGAAGAAACCGGAACTTTGGGGACGGAAATACTCCTATCGATCAGAATCCAAAGAATTTCTATTCCATAAAAGATAATCATACCGTTAATCTGACAGTAAATGATGAAAAATATACAGAATCAAAAAATCTAGAAACAAGTTTGAATAAAGTACCAAATAAAGATAAAGTTCTTCCTGTGGCAAATTTTGCATCCAATGTTAGTAGTGGCTATGCTCCTCGTTCGGTCCTGTATAAAGACCTTTTACAAAATGCTACATTAAGGAGCTGGGACTTCAGTAACGACGAAACTGCTGATTCAAGTGATCAGAGACCAGTTTATATGTACACAACCACAGGAAACGATATCTTTAACCTTACAGAGAGAAATGGAAACGGTACAAATTCAAAACTCTCTGCAATAACGGCATTTAATCCTGCTGATCCAGTGTTTTCTATAGCGAATTTTCACGCAAATGTCACTAGTGGCAATGCTCCTCTTTCTGTGCAGTTTACCGACCTCTCACGAAATGTAACCGGAAGAAACTGGAACTTTGGGGATGGAAATTCTTCTATTGAACAGAATCCAAAGCATACATATTTTGTAACAGGTAATTATATCGTTAATCTGACAGTAAATGATGATAACGGCACAAATTCAAAAATTCAAGAAATAATTGTGCACGAAGCACTCAATAAAGATAAAATTCTTCCTGTGGCAAACATTGCCTCAAATGTTACTAGCGGCTATGCTCCTCTATCCGTCCTGTTTACAGACCTTTCGCAAAATGCAATCAATTGGAACTGGAATTTTGGAGATGGTGCTACTTCAACTGAGCAAAATCCAATGCATACTTACCCTGCAGAAGGAACATATACTGTCAACCTTGAAGTGAGCAATGCAAGTGGAACTGCCTCAAAAACTATTACCATAACTGTGTATAACCATATCAACACTGAGAGCAGCGGTGGCGGAAGCATCATTAGTGGAAGCATCCACAGTAGCGTTGAAACTGGGCATGGTGGGGATAGTGGAGCCGGTGACTCTCCTGAGCCTAAAAGTAATGTTTTGACTAAAGAAATTTCACAAGCTTTCATTAAAAATGGAAAACCTGCGAAGTTTGATTTCATTAAGAACACTACTTCTGTCATATATGTGAGCTTTGATTCAAAGAAGACCATTGGCAAAACAACAAACAGCATCGAAATGCTTAAAGAGAAATCTACCCTGGTTTCAGGGCTGCCATCTGGAAAGATATATAAATATCTTAATATATGGGTTGGAGACAAAAGATTTGCAATTCCAAATAATATCGAAAATCCGGTCGTATGCTTCAAGGTAGAAAAATCGTGGATACAGGATAAAAATATAAATCAGTCTTCTATAGTCCTGAACAGATACAGCGATAATAAATGGAATCAGCTTCCAACCAGCCTATCAGGAAAGGATGACAGATACCTCTACTTCATAGCCAAGACCCCCGGTTTTTCTCCATTTGCAATAACAGGTATGATGATAGCAGAAGAATCTGTGACTGGAAAACAGAACTCTGAGCAGAAAGGAAGCACAAGCACTTCTGGGAAAGGGAGCAATAACATTTCAGTATTTGGAATGATTTGTTTAATAGCTTGTCTACTGGCTATATTCATGTATAAAATAAATCAAAAGGGGTGAATTTAAAACATAATGAATCAGATACAATTGTATTCGTTAGTTTTTCTAACATTCCTCAGATATCACAGGAATGTAATCTATTTTTTCAGTATTACATGGTAATAACTACTATAATTTATAATGAATTATAGTTAGCAAATAGGCAACCAAATTCTATATTTGTGTACACCTGCAGAATCTCGGATATATTTTTATATTTTTTGGAAAAAGGTATACCTGTGTTGTAAACTATCGAGGGTTTCGATAAACTCTGAATTTCATAAATCATTTTCATGTCATTTATAAGCATGGGTCGAAATTTAGGAATTTATCGAAATTCTCAATAGTTTTATGAGGCTAAAAGAAGCAGATCCATTTTATGAAAAATCAAAAAAAGATTATCTTATAAATGTATGGCGTTTCCAAGCAAATCGCAAACCAATTTATACATGACCTGACGCTGCATTCCGCAGGCAGGTTTCCCAGTCATCTGGATGCTCGGTATTGTCACACTGCCACTCAAATTCACGCCTTGCAAGCTTGATAGTTGCTCTGGCCTTCTTGAGTGGAATTAATTCTGCACTATCATCGTATAACACATTTAAGCAGCTTACAACATCAACAATAAAACTTTCTAAACTTTCTGGTTGTATAGATTCGTTCTTTGCATGTGTTTCTGCACACCTAGCGAGATATTCTGCAAGTACACTGATCAGTTTCGCATCACGCGTGGTTACACTCCTTTGTGCGACAAGTGGAAAATCTACTTTGTCACACGGGACTTAAGATTTGGATAATTACTACAGTATAATATTTATTAATGTGCAGGCGTATATTTCTTAATCCAACCCAAGATACATGTTAATCATCAATTTCGGATTATTAAAACCGGAAAAAGCTGATCAAACTAATATACAAGTGTCTAGAACTGCCTTTAGATCTTATTTTTCAAAGGATGGCGCCTGAAATACCCTTTAAGTATTTTTTTTGTGATTTAAAGGTTTTCTGAATCGCTTAACTTGAGATAAACTTAGAGATCTATGCTTCTGCTATGCTTAAGGGCTTTTACAGTTTGTTTTGCTATAATGCAAATTCAAAGTATGCTCACAACACTGGACTTTTAATCAATTTTTTTGAGCACAAATTCCCATTTAGGATTCATAAAGACAAAAATTAACCAGTTTTTTATACTATACTTAAGTATTTTCACAAACATCGCCACCAACTAAACTATAAAATGGTTATTTGATACCTAGAAGCTATTTCGGTAGTCGGCAATGATAACTGATGTCTTTAGAAATACTCACATTTCGAATCTTATTTCCCACGCTGTTCATGCTTTTTTCCTGTGCAGCAAGTTTAGAAAACAGGTGTATATGAGCAAGGAATCTTAAAATGAAAATGAACCAAATAATGAGGCAAGCCCAAAGTATAAAAGGACGTTTACTTTCAAAAATCTTTCTATTTTTCCCTTTATTTATGCAGTTTATTTTAGGTAGTGTGAGCCAAAAGAGGAAACTAATCGTCTCATAAACTACCTAATTTAGTCATGTCAGAAGAAAGTGATTTGGAGTATCGGATTAATAAATATATGGCTCTTCGCTATTTCGGGTGTGTAATTTAAAATCATTTTCTAAATCCTATACAATATATGTGATATTTGGAAAGTCTTTATGAGCAAGAGTATTTTAACATGTGGGAACCTGTAAATTCAACTCTTAATTAAAATGCTCAAAAATCACTATATTTTTGAACTTAGTCGAGAGGTGGAATAATGTCTGAATAATTAAAAGCCAAGAAACTAAAGTTAGAAGATTTGATTGAATACCAAGAAGGAACCATTGTAAGTAGAAAAATTATCCATAAAGGCACAGGAACCGTGACCATATTTGCCTTCGATAAGGGAGAAGGATTAAATGAGCACACTGCTCCCTTCGATGCCATAGTTCAGGTGATAGATGGGAAGGCCGAAATAACTATCTCTGGTGAGAAAAATATTCTAGAGAAAGGGGATATAATCATATTGCCTGCAAACAACTCCCACGCGCTCAATGCAATGGAAAGGTTCAAAATGGTTCTAACCATGATCCGTTCTTAATTTATTACCCTTCTTTCAGTAGGTCGATATTAAATTGTCATAATTGTTAAGGATAGCGCTTTTTAATGGTGTGCCATAATTATGTGTAGTTATTGGGTTTAGATATAGAAGGGCATTAGTCCCTCATTAAACTTTATTGCAAAAATGTTTTATTGCTTATATATGCCGTGAAGTTGAGCCACATATTAACCAACTTTGAATCTAATGTACAATTATATAATGTTCAAATTTTCATTTCGACCCCCCTTTCAAAAAGAAGGTGATTTTTGCAACAACTGAATAAATATATTTAATCTGCAATGAACATCTGCTCAACAAAATCAATGAGTTTGACTGAATCCCACAATTCTCCCAAAACTCCCGGTCAAATTCGCAAAAAATACCACAAAGTTGGCATATTTTTCAGCGATATCTAATGCAAGCTTGAATAATTAATTAGAAAGAGGGCTAAATGTGCACTAAACTGTATGAATAAAAAAAATCTTTTTTTTGGAGGGGGTAGAATGTATGTTCAAAAAACAATATCTGAATCATTAATCTAACCTCTAATATTGACCTGCCGAACGCAGGCTCTAAGGTATTATTTTAACAATAAAATAATTCTAGATCCTATATCTCTACCTTCTCCCAGTCTATATCCAGAGCATCACCTATTTTCTCAAGTACCAAATCTACACCAGCGTCCTTTAGAAGTTTTGTGCTCACTGTTTGTGCCACACCTACCGCATAAATTCCTGAACTCTTAGCAATTCTCATATCACCAGGTCCGTCGCCGAAATAGATTGTCTGTCCTGCGAATTCTTCAAGCGACAAGTTTTCTTTTTCAGCCAACATCACCATATGCTTCTGGCTTTTTTTGTATGTATCAAAACCCAACAAAAAGTCAATATTATCCAAGATGCCAAGATCATAAATTCGTTTAATCATTGCGCTCGTGCTGCTACCAGAAGTTATTAGATCTCTATATCCGTTCTCTTTAAATAATTTTAAAAGTTCTTCAACTTTCGGAAAAAGGGAATACTTTTTCTCATTTACGATATCACAAAATTCATCCATAAGCTTCGGAACTTCATCTGTTGGATATTTATGCAAATCAAGAACGTAAGCAAATTGTTCATCCCACGGCGTTCCAGTTACAGCAACTGGATATTTTACTATATCGGGGATGTCAGAGTTTTCAATTTCAGTGTGCCGTTTTAAAACATCACAAAATACTCTGGTATATATTGGCATAGCGTCAACCAGAGTTCCATTGAGATCAAAAACTATGTATTTTATTTTAATGTTCATAAATCGCACTTCCTAGGATTTTAATTATAGTAAACTCACGAATTAATTACACTTTTAAAAACCACTCCTAGTTTCAAACTTAATTATTTAAACTTAAATCGCTTGAAATTCGATTAGTAGAAAAATTTCCCTAAAATCTTTTTATGGTAAAGGACCTTGAACCTGCATATAAGAACAGAACTACCGGGTGCACAGCGTCAAGAATAAAAATTTGGATTTCCGAATCATGGTAAGGTTTTGTGGATACGATATTGGTGTCCTCTATATAATTCTGGATGCAGTGTTAATTGTCATCTTTTGTCCAGAGAACTTTTTCCCTGTATTGATTCTGGCAAAGGGCTCTTCTAAGTGCTGGGCATGATTCTTGCGGGGATAAAATAAGCCTAATATATCCCCCTCTTCCCCACTACCAGTTCATCATTCCCAATGCATTCGTGTGTCTGATCACTGTTTATCCATCTTAGCTAGAATTCCTGGGTAATACTGGAGGACGCCAGCGAAATTATATGTTCGCATACATTCTTTCCTGTGACTTTACAGCTAACCTCCCTTACACCGATATCTTTCCCAAAATGATCAGTCCGGTAACCCGCGAAGTAGCCGCTCATAAAGGCACAAACAGGCTGGTCAGACGATCCGTAAACATCGGCTATAAACGAGTCTTTCACAATGATTTTTCCTTCGTAAGTCTCTGGATCACATTCAATTTCAAGGATTCCCCCGCCTGCTGCTCTGTAGAACTCCTCAAGAACGCTTGCGTAATTGCTGCTATCAATGCGCATGATGCTCTTGAAGTATTTTGCCACATGAATCCCTTCCTTAAGCCCTGAAATGGTGAGAAGTCCCTCAGCACCCGGCACACTTTCGATTAGGGTTTTAATGATATCAACAATTGTGAATGCTCTTGCTATGACTCCCCTGACTCCTGCTACGTTAAGGGGAAAGTTCACAGAATAAATCATCCCATATTTTGAAATCCCGTACTCTACTTCACTTACAACTTCCAGACTTTTTATTTTCTGGGCGAGATCTTCAGGATTAATATTTTCTTTAAGTTCCGTAAATACCGAATATTCTCCCCTTTTTTGTGTAAAATTATCTAGATGATCAAACATAATGAAAGCATTTTCTTTTTCAAGAAAATCAGTTATTAAGGATAAAGATCCGGGCTCTTTAAAATAAATAATCTTGAACCATACAATCTGCGAATTTTCATTTAAGCCTGCAAACATAACTAAATCCCTAACCATATGACTCAAACTCCTATGATTGTTATTTGACATTTAATTAAGCTATTATTCTAAGTTTCCTGAGTACATGGGCTTTGAAATCCATGATCACTGCCATAAAATTGACTGCTGCGTCTAAGGATGTGGAGCATACGCTGAAATAAGAGTATAAACTTCATTTTGAGTCATTTAGTAGGCATGTAATAATAAGGTCTCCATCATTAAGGATTGATGTTTTTCATGATTAAGTTTCCAGTGGAACAAAAGCTTGTCTTTCATGCACTGAAGTAGTTTTTCTCTAGCCTCACTAAAATGAGGATCAAAAAGTTCTTATGAATGGCAATAAGCTTTGATGAAAAAATGAAAAAGTTTATTACAGTCAGAGATAATCTAAAACTGGTAGATTACGAGTTAATTGGAGATGATGCATTATTATATGTCAATTTCGCTGAACATTATATCCCTTTAATCTATTATCTCGGAGCAACAAATAAAAATAAGAGTATCGGCTTTTTTTGTGAAGAGATAGTTTATGCAACTATTCACGGGGTGTATTTTATTTGAGGGTTCATCCTAAAATTCGAAATTTGCTTCTCTAAATCTCGTTTTTGAAAAATCTAAATGATTATAACTAAAATGAATTTTGGGATAGTCTCAATGGTAAATTGCTATTAGTACCAGCAAAGTGGATAGTGTCACGTATAAAGCTCCAGGTATAAAATGAGCCCAAAAATCCGGACGAATGAAGCGCTCTTTTTGTATCCTTTCTTCATCTGCGAAAAAAGATTCTGGATATCTATGCAAAAAAGCTTCATATATTCTGAAGTAACCAAAATCGAAAAATGAACCAAGGCCTATTAAAGTAACGTTTAAAATACCTCTTATAGTCATATCGAATCGAATATTAACTGATCTAAGAAGAGCAAATAAAATTGCAAACTGGAATAGCGGTACGATGAATAAAATAATCCATGCCGTTAATAAACGATTAATATTATGAGACTTCCCTTTCCAGGCATTATAAGTGTCCCAAGGTTTATACATTTCATGAGAGCGGTCTATTATCAGAGCGAAATAAATTGCAAAGAATAATGAAAGCAGCTCTTGTGCTTCAGTGAAAGGCATT
>Ga0326728_10006036_pt1 | contig 33171 bp, 47 predicted proteins | sample MB3enrmetagenome_FD_207602 | JGI IMG/M metagenome (GOLD analysis project Ga0326728, IMG submission 207602) | Lab enriched peat soil microbial communities from McLean, Ithaca, NY, United States - MB31MN | ecosystem: Environmental > Terrestrial > Soil > Wetlands > Peat | place: USA: New York... | reverse complement strand
CGCGCTATCCAAGCTTACATCCACGAGAACAACCGAACTCCTAAGCCTTTCGTTTGGACAGCGACCGCTAAATCGATCCTGAGAAAGCTCAAGAAATATAAAGAGAGTTTAGATACAGGACACTAGGCTGCCGCTGCCTCCTGCTTCTCCGAAATCCTCACGTTCGCCTCGTCCAGGACCTCGTGGATGGCTGTCGTGAACTCCACCGCCTCCTCGGGCGTGAGGTATACCGTCCAATGTAGACCACCCTGTGACCCCCTGCCCTCTATCCTGACGGGCTTGATATCACCGTGAATTTCACAGCAGTGTTCCCCGTCCCGGAAGTAGACCCTGAGGGACATCGTCCTCGCACCCAAGTCAGACAGTTCTATGGTCCTTGTTTCAGTCTGCATACATCCTCCTTTATCTGCGGCGATTCTTGGCTGCCGCCGCCTTTGCGAAAGTCGCCTTGGCTTCCTCCAGCGTCTTGACGCAGCCGGGCGGAATCTCGTCTTCAGTCCAGCAGAGCTACCTTGGGCTGTAGACCGCACGGCAGTCCATCTCGCATCCTTCCTTTCGCATCTTGTCGTAGTTTTCGAGCCATGCCCACTCGTCCAAAGCTTCTTCTTTCGTCTTGATGGTCTCCGTGTTTCCTCTATACCGCCCCGACCTGCGCTGCGGCTACCGATGCCCTCAAAAAACGGGCTAGATAACAAGGCTAGGACTCCCGCCCCAAGGCGTGGTTGCTCGTCACGCCGGAACGGAACATCTCAGGCAAGCTTCCGTGTTTTTCTTAAGCGCAGCGACGAATCCTTCCAGCGCCTCCAAGTCCTTCTCGTGGCGGAACCACCGGGATAGGTCGGTGTCGGGGGCACCCCAATTGCTATACAAATATGTGTCCAAATGGTTAATAAGCCTTCCTTCGACTTCCGGGCAGGCAAGCAGGGCGATTACGAGCCTCGCCATATTGTCCTGCATGGCGGTCTCATTCACCCCTACCTTGTCCGCAGGGACAGTCCGGGGATGGTTTATCATTCTGGAGGCGATATGCCATACGCCATCCAAGGCTTCCTCGGCTGGCAATTCGACGCTAACCATTTCGATTTCATCCAGTCTTTCCATGCTTTTTACTCCTTATTAGATTTCCCCGCCTCGCCTCGTCGTGTCGTCGTCCCGCCCTCGGGGAAAGGCGTGACACCCAAACTTTGCTCTGGATTACACTGCGGCTGCCGCACTGCCTTGTTCTTTGCCACGCCGTGGGGTGGTAGGGCGGCTAGTCTCAATGTCGCCGACTCCCCGGCTACCCCTATAGCTCACTCTATGTTCGACCATCAATTTGCGGAATTCCTTGCCGGTGATGCGCTCGACCGTCGCCAAATCCCAACCCACCGCAAGGATGAAATCCCAATTTGCGACGACCATGTCCCTGGCGACAAGCAGGAGGCGGCTTGTTTGCTCATCGACCGGCTCGTGAAAATGTTCCAGCCGCTCGCATGCCATTTCCTGGGCATAACGCATGTCCGTCATCTCGTTGCGGCGGATGGGTTCATTGCCGGTCTCCCATTCGCCCTTCGAGACGAGCTTGTTGAACGCATAGCCCGCCAAGGCGGTGATAATCGCCGATTCAAGGTGAGCGACACGATACTTGCCAAGCGGAGAGCAATCACCGCCCGCCAGCTTGTTGTCTCTGTCTGTGAAGACCGTAATCTGCCTGATGGGCAGGTAGAGCAGTTCGGAGACGACCGCATGGGCGACCTCGTGGCACGCATTCCGCAGGTTGGTTGCCCGTGCCACGGCGCTGTCGAAGATGCTGCGGTCTAGCTCGATGTCCCACATGATGCCTCCCTGACGTTCTTTGCCGCCTCAGCGGACTTGCGGCTGACGATGCGGTCCCTCCCAATCCTCTTTTTCAGTTGATGTAGCTTTCCACTGCCTTCCTCGCCCCGTCCACGGCTTGCTGCCCGTTGGACTTGGACAAGACCTCGGCGACAGCCTCCACCATACCCATGAACTTGGGGGATTCCAGAAGCTCGCTTGCCTTCTCCTTGCCGATTTCCCACAAGGTGTCGGCGTCCGGCATCTCCATCCCCGTCTCGGACTCCGCCCGCTGGACGTCGTTGCCAATCTTCTCCCGGTCACCCAGGATTTCCACGCCACGGTCGTTGGAGTAGCCCATCCTCTCCCCATACAGACTGCCGACCGCAGCGATGGTGGCGAGCTTCGCAAGCGCCTGCCCCGCCTCCTCCTTCGTGGTCCCCGGACCGAAGATGGGATACTCGTGAATCACAGTGCCATACGTGGAGTCATTCACGATTTCCATATAGGGGAGTACCATCTCCACCCGGATGTCCATGCGGGGGACGAGGTCAACGGCGTTGGCAGGAATTCCGAGGAGGTGGGCGGCGACGATGTGGGAAGCCTCATGGCGGAGAGTCATTTCCACATCCTTGGGGTTGGTAGCCCACCCCATCATGTCGTCCAGCGCCTTGTTGAAACTCGTCCTTATCCTGTTCATCTCGGCGCTGGGGATGCGGGGGGCAAACTGGCGGGAGAACCTCACGAAGTTCTGGCCCGACTGGCGGCGGGTCAGCTTTCTCGCCCGCCTGATGTACGGTCCAGCGTCAATTGCCATAGGTTTGTCTCCTCCTACCTGCAATATATAAAGCGGTTCGGGTTTCGCCCTAATCGCAGCGGCTCATCGGGCGGCTTCCTTCTAATACTCTCCGCCGCCGCTCTCCTGGGCGGGCGCTTGTCCCCTCAGGAACGCCGGGACTTGGTCAAGGGAAACCTCGCCGTCCACGAGCCACGCCTTGGGAACCAGGCTCATGCCGCCCACGTTGGCGGGCGTGGCGTAGAGCTTCTTGCGGACCTCAGCCCGCCCGCCGTTCTCCAGCCTCACGCCATACATCGTCCGCTTCGTCCGTTCGCCCATCCCTGCTACGACATGCCCGCAGCGACCGTCCTCCAGCACGATGGGGGCGGGCGGGTGCCTGGCTCGCTTCCTGTGTCCAGGCATGGCGGGCTTTACCCCGGCGTCGGCGGTCTCTGTGACCTCAAGGCTGTCGGTGCCGTGCGCCTCCTGTTCAAGAACGGCAGCCTTGTCAGACCCGTCCTCCTGTTGAGCCTGGCATCCGTTCCCGTTGCCGTCGCCAACTGCCACGGCAGGCTTGAACCCTTCGAGCCCAATGGGATTGTCGGTGTCGTTTTCTACGGAAAACCCGCACTCCGCAGCGTGCTCCAAGTCGTTCCTCTGCCCGGCGACATCCTCTACCACACCGGGAAGCTCCGGTGAACGTGAACACTCCTGGATGGTGTTCACGCTCGCACACTCTTCAGGAATCGGCGCTGCCGGGACCTTCCCGCCGTCCTCTTGTGAACGTGAACTCTCGGCTGCGTTCCCATTCTCCGGGACCTCCTTGGCATCCAGGGCTTGTTTCTTCGCCAGTTCCTCCTGGATGCGTTCCAGGTCAGCCTGCCGTTCCTGTTCCTTCCGCTGCTCCCTCGTGGGCTTCTCCTGCTTCGCCTTTTCCTCCGCTATCTTCTGCCTGATGGCGGCGGCGAGCACTTCGCACGCCTGCCCGACAGCACGGCTTATGTCCATGAAGAGGTCATGGTCATCAACCATGAGGAAGAACTCCTTCAGCCTCTCCTGCCGTCCCTCCGCCTGGGCGAAGACCTGCTGGAAGTGCTGCACGAGGGCTGAGAATTCGTCTGTTGCTGACGGGGCAACAGGCGTTGGCGAATCGGCAAGGAGGGCTTGGGCACTTTCGACCACCTCTACGGTCACGGTGGGTTCGTCGTCGGGAGACTCCTCGCCCTGGGGCAGCGCAGCCTGTTCCTTCTTCGGCAGCCTCGCCTTGGGCTTCTTGCCGCCCCGCAGCACCTCCCGCATATAGCTGTAGCTGAACCCGAACAGCCTGGGGACGCAGTCCTGCCACCTGGCTACCCCAGAGACGATATGCTCGCCGTCCCTATACCTGTCCTGGGCTGCCTGGAGTTCCTCCTGGTTAAAATTAACCGGTCCAAATCTGCTTGGACCTTAGTCTGGCGTAAGCCCTGTAAAATCAAGCAGTTTGGCCGGTTAATTTCGACATAACCGGTCCAATCTGTGCACGCGCTCGTAATCCGCAGATTCCGCGGAGGTTAGATCGAAGCGGGCATCATGATTGGCCGGTTATGTAGGCAAGGATGGTCTGCCTCACTATCCCGTCAAAGAACGTGGTGAACCTGCCAATCTCCTTGAAGCGGTCGTAGCACTCTGCCCTGGTCAGCATCCTCGCCGTCTCGTAGCTGAGCGGCTTTAGGTTCTCCCAGGGCTTTACAATCTCCCCCTGGATGGGGGCGACCGCCAGCGCCGTGCCTTCATGCCCGTCTGCCATCTTCCTCTCCTCCTTTGCCTTGGTTCTCTCCCTCCAATAGATACTGAGCCTGCCCAGTTCCTTTACGTATGCCCTGCCAGCCAGTTGGCGACCCTGCCTGCATGTTCCTCCCATTGGTAGTAGTCATCGCTGAAAAGGCGTGGTTCGTAGCCCGTCTTCCGCACCATCTTCTTCCACATCGCCTTGAAGGCACGGGAGGACACACGGGACGCCCCACGGTCTGCGCTGGCTGCGCTGAACTCGTAAGCCTTTCCGTCTGCTTCAATCGGGATGGTGTGTTCGCCTCTCACACAGGTGGTATACCTTGGAGGGCGTCGGATTCCGGGGTGGGGGCCTGGGCTATGCTAGCATAGCCGCCGGACGCCTCCGGCAAGCTGGCCCAGAATCTTGGCTTAGGAACCATGACAGATGTCAGAAAAATTTATTTTTCATTTGTTTACAATGAGATGCATGCATTTTCGCCCTATATTCGCCTCAGGGGTCCTGCCTCTGCACAACGGCCCACGTAGAGATTCCCCCCATGGGGCCTGTAGCCGCCCTTGAGCGAGACTAGGTGGGCACGCTCCCAGCGGACATCCTCGGGGTCGTTGGCGGTGGCGTAGAGCCGGAAGCCTGGGACCTGACGGGCGTGCCTATGTGTCTCGCCTTGGCTGCCCTGGTGTAAAAGGAAAAGGACGACATGGGGCGGCGGCCTCGGGAAGGCTATCGAGGCATGGCGGAAGGCCTTGGGCAACCAGGAGCTTCCGTTCACGCCGTAGCCCCATGCTCTTCCGGTAGGAGATAAGTCCTCTAGAGCCCGCCGCTGAGACCAGGCCGTATTGATATTCCCGTCTGGATGCTTACACAAGTGTAAAAATCGTCATAGGCCTGCGAGAAAAAGCGCCTTCCGTATATCCGTGGTGTCCCCGGAAGGAGCGTCTACTGTACTCCGTCATCTGCAACCAGTTGATTCTATAGTGGCTACATGCGGATATTCGCCAGTTACACCAAATATGGACTGCCGGTTCCCTGGGTGAGGAGGATAGTATGGAAAACCAGGTTAGCAAAGTACAAGGAATCCCAGTACCCAGCAGGGCCACACGCTACGCCGTGCTCTACACGCTTAGGCCCGGCGAGTCGGTGGTCATCACCGACTGGGAGAGGGGAAGCCTCCGGGCCACCATAAGCCACATCCAGGCTACCCGGAGGTGGAGGATGACCATGAGGTCTCTCCCGGACAAGACCGCCAGGGTGTGGAGGCTCGACGACGGGAGCGAGGAAAGGAAGCAGGGAGCCTTGTCAGCGCTGGAGCTTGTCAAGGAGTTCTACCATGACCCAAGGGTCGTGGCAATGTGCGGCCAGTCCAACACCGCCCCTGACCTCGGGGACCTCATCGGCTGGCTTAGGGCGAGAGCGGGGGTGAAGCGGGTGGACAAGCCTGGGGACTTTAGGCTCTCCGAGCCGAGGCGGGAGGAGGAACAAGCATGAAAGGGGATACCCCTCTGTTTGCAGCCATCCCCTTCAGCCTGATAGACGCCGCTGGCGACGGGGACATCACCCAGTCCATGCTGGCGGTCATGGTGTTCCTCTACCGATGGGCAAAGTGGGAGACCGGGAGGGTCAACAGGACATCGGCCCCGGCGATAGCCTCATGGTGCCAGGGGAAGTGGTCGGAGAAGACCATACAGGACGCCCTGCTGCGCCTGGAGCGCCAGGGGTACATTACCAGGGAGAACACGCCGGGGTCGCACAAGACGTATCCCGTGGTCATCCACAACTATGTCGCCAAGGTCAGGCATCACGTCGTAGGCCCGGACGGCAAGCTGGAGCGGGACGGGGACGGGCGGCACGTCACTGCGGCGAGCATGGAGCTGATAAACGAAAGGCAGACGGTGACTTGGGCGGAGGCGCAGCAGGGGGCACTGCGGCGAGCCTGCGCTGAGTCTTCTGCGGATTCTTCTGCTGATTCCTACGCTGAACCTTCTGCTGATTCTTATGCGGATTGTTCAGACAATACAACCTATACAACCAGGAGCAACCAGGAAAACAACCTGGAGCTACAGGGAGCACAGGGAGCGACCGACGACGACGGCGTCGGGCGGTCGCCCTGCAATCTCTCCACCACACAGGAGCTGAAGGCTAGGGATGGAGGCCCTGCTATGCCCGTCCCAGATTGCCCTCCCGATAGGCTTTCTGCTGGCCCTGTGAAGCCTTCCCCTGAGGGGCCTGCTCCTGACAAGCCTGAACCCGCCATGGCCCCGTCTTCCCCCCCAAAGGCCCGCCCTGTCCCCCCCTTGGTGGCGCAGCGCCGCTCGAAGTGCTGCGCCTGCAAGGGGTGGGTCAACTCTGGGGAGGAGATAAGGGGGGTGAGCGACGGGAGCGGAGGCATGTCCTACGCTCACCGGTACTGCGCCCCCACCCTCGACGACATCCGGGAGGTCATCGGCAGCGGCAGCAGGAAGGTAGGGGGCACGCCGTTCCTTATGCCGATGCCGGGGAGCGAGGCGAACATCCTGTGCCGTAACCCCGATGCAGTCGCCGCCCTGGTGGCGGAGTTCCCCCCCAACATCTTCTTCGAGGAGGGATGGAGACCGTTGCTCCCCGACCTGCCGGGCAGCAGGTTCAGGCGGGAGGAGGAGTGGCTGGAGGAGCAGCGGCAGGAGGAGGGGGAGCAGGCAGCCGGAGAGCGGGGCTGCGGCCCCGCCCAGGACGGCTGCCCTGCCGGGGCAGCCTGCTCCCCTCCTGGCAGCCCTGCGATGCCGCAGGAGGCCCAGGCCCCGCCGCCCGAGGAGCCTCGGCGGAGCGCCAAGGAGAGAGAGTTCGACGAGGAGCCCGTGCGTGAGCACGGCGAGTGTGCGGACGGCAGCCTTGAGGAGCACACGCCCGTGGGCGAGACAGAGACCAACGAGACTGTGGAGGACGACAGGAAGCCCATAGCCACGCCGGGGGCCGTGGAGATGTATGGCGGCGAGAATGGCGACCCCCCCATCCCCCGCCCGTCGTCGCCGCCCGAGCCTCCCAAGCCCAAGCTGCCCGAGCCCTATGACCCTTGGACGGACAAGAGTCTTTACATGGCCTTCATGCAGCAGGAGGTCCCCGGCATCAAGGACACCGAGGCGCTGAAGCGCCTGTGGTTCCAGTTGGCCAAGACGACGTTCAGGCAGAAGTTCGAGGACTTCCTGGCCCGGAGCCAAACGAGGGTGGACATGGCGCTGGATGCTCACGTCGTGGCGACAGGCGAACCTGAGAGAACCGAAAGCCCAGGTTAGCACGGCCCCCAGCAGGGCGAGCGCCCTCGGTCTCGGCGGCCGCCAACAGACCGGCGTTTCGAGGGCGTGAAAGGTGCAAGCAGTCGAGGAGCCGGGGTCGCTTGCCCCGCAGGAAAATCCCGATAGGGCAACCCACAGGGAACGAAGTTCTGGCACGAAGCCCGAGCGCCCGAGCAGCCAATCAGGCACATGCCTGAAAGCGCCCTTAGGGTGCCCTGGGTTCCTCCCGAGGGGTCCCCTCGGAAAGGTAGCAGGAAGAGCAGTCGTGCTTCCCGCCCGGTCTCAAGGCATTGGGGCTGCTGCGCCTTGCGTGACATCAGCCGGAACGCATCAGGAGGCCGTGCGGGCGGCGGTCGCCAGCGTACCGGAAGGAAACATCTGGCGGTCGCACGCAGGAGCAATGCGCCCGGCTGGCCCGGGAGTGCAGGTTGCCCGACCTCGGCGGCGGCCAAGATGTGAGTGAAGTGTCGATGAAAATGAACTACGTGCCTCATTAGTAGGGGCATATCCGACGCCCGGATTCCTGCCCCGAATTCTAAAGCGAGGTGAACACCCGAATGGACGCAATGCTCGATGCAGTGCAGGACATCGTCGCCGCCGAGCCGGACGCCGTAGAACAGCCCGCCACAGCTCAGCCAGATGATGCTGCAATGGAAACTCAGCTAGCGGCGGAAATCAATACCCTGTGGTCGGACCACGTGCGCCTGAGCGCCGACCGCAAGGTCACCAGCAAGGAACTGCGCCTCCTCCGTGCCCGCTTGGCGCAGAGGCTCTACGAAATTAAGGCCCTGCTTGCCCGCCCCGGCCGTGGCGGCGAATGGCGGGGCTGGCTGCGGGAGCGAGGAATCCCGAGGTCGAGCGCCGACCGCCTCGTCGCCCGGTTTGCCGAAAGTCTGGGCACTGACAAACAGGAAGAATTGCACACTGAGGCAATTCCAGAGTCGCCGGAGGACAGCGCCGAGAAGCTCGCCACAGCCGTGTGGTCGTCGTCCCTCAGGAAGGTACTGGTCACGGGCGAGTCCGTCTTCCAGTTCCTCGCCAGCATCGCACAGATTTCTGGCATCCCCCACGAGCAGCGTGCGGAGGGCCTGATGATTTTCAGTCCCGTGCCCAAGGCTGCGGACGAGGCAACTGCCTCCGCCCCGGCAGCCGACCCGGCTCCGCAGCCTCCTCAAGGCGGCAATGCAGTTCAAGCGGAGACCTCGGCAGCCGAGCCTGCTCCGCAGCCTTCCGGCGAAACACCTGGCTCTATTGAGCAGCCAGCGGCGGAGACCACCGCAACGCCACTGGCGGCAGAGCAGACCGCTGCCGTTCCCGACGCAGGCAAGAGCGATGCGGCATAGCCTGATGAACGGTCGAGGTGGCGGCAGTGGTGGACGGGAACCTGAACCCGCTGGACGAGGACATGTCGGGGGTCAGCCCCGACCGGACGAGCCTCGACCTGCCGGAGGAAGAGCATCAGGGAACGTGCTCCCGCTGCGGCCGTCCCGCCGTGGAGGAGTGCCCGGAATGCGGCTCGCCGCTGTGCGAAGATTGTGGGTCATCGTGAATCACTCGAAGTCAGGCTGAAACACCTGAAGGGTACTCTCCACTTTGACTATCAAGTCGTTCAGTGTTTCTAAAACGGGTAATCGAAAACCGTCGAACGCCACGGAAAGAACGGCCTCCTTCTTCACATACTGGTCGCCATCGTCAAATCTAAGCAGCACATCGTCTGGTTCTCCGCTATCGTGGGCGAAAAAGCACTGGCAACGCTGTGGCATCAGTGCAACCAGCCTCCGGTGTTTATCCGGGTTGGATATAGTGCGGAGTGTTCTTGTCCACTCGACTCCTCGGTAGGGCTGAGAGCTTTCGATGGACATAACGTGAGGGTCTTCGTCCGTCAGCCCTCTACACCTGACCGTGTAGCGGGTTGAACCACGGCGTGTGCGCCTTTTGGGGCGGGGGCGTAACCTCAGGTCGTCCTTGTCACCGACGATGTAGACAATTGGCATATGTCGTTGTACCGCAGCCTTGGCGGGAGGGGCATCTCCCTGCTCGGTCGTCCAGGGCGTGCAATCGGATTGGGGCACTTGACAGTGGGGGTAGGTATAGATACACTCGTGCATATTTCATCGGAGGTTGATTACAGGATTTTGAAATAGCCAATTCAGCCAATGCGCCTTGGGCACGGTCCCAGGGAAATCATAACGCCGGAGGTTAGCAGAAATGATGAGCATGAGGCAGATGGCACCCAGATTCGCCCCTCGCACTATCCAGCCACTCGTGGCAAATATCAAGCTGAAGGCCATAAACAACGTGCGTACTCAACGACGATTGCCGCCGCTGATTAACGTGCCTCCGGCGCAAATTACCCTCACACCCGCGGCTCCTGCCATGGGAGGACAGAACTATCTACTTGTGCAAGGATCTTATGCCACCCAACCAGGATGGGCATCGATTTCGTTTGAATTTCCGGAAGATCGAATAATTATCTACCTCGCGGCGGCACTAGGCAAAACATACCTGCTCGACGTCAGTGTTGCTGGTACCCCAAATTGGAGCTATACTGTCTGCACAGCCCCAACACCCGAGACCCTGACCGTGACGGCGCAACAAGGGCATGTTCTCATACCATTCATCGCCACTAATTTGAATGTCTTTGTGACTTTAAGTCCAGCCCCAGGGGGAACCGGTTCGTTCGTTAGCGCAGAACTGACTCCAGTGGGTTGATATTGTACGGGGGCCACGGCCAGAGCCAGTGACTTTTTGAATTACAAGCCTCGTAGGCCCTAAGTCTCTTTATTTCAGTTATGATTTGCGGGAATATTCAAGAAGCCACAACCTGTCAGCGTAGTCGTGGCCAAGGTATCCTCTCATGCCGGGTACCGTTACGGCAGTGGCTTCATCCTGCGTTGTCGCAATTCAGTTCGCTTCATCATGATGCCGTAGCCCTCCCAAAGGCGACCAGTAGACAGGCGACATAAAGAAAGACTTGGTGGATGATGAGCGGTCATAGCGCACAACACGTCGGCGAAGTTGCCGAGACAACCTTTGCCAGCTTTTTTTTTTCGCACTGTTCGCCCCCAGCCCGTGAGCTTCTGACCGGGCCTCAACCTGCCGGGAAGAGTGTATGCTGTCCAGCATATTTCTCTTTCAGCACATCTTGCGTACGCTACCTAAAAGACGGCACCGCTCTGACATCGCGAAGAAGTTACGACAAAATCCGTCTGCGTCGTAGCACCGTTTCAATGTCGGCTTCCCAAAGGAGTCTGAACCATGGCGTTGCTGCTGGCGGTACTCGCGAGGTCGGGAGGGAATTCCCCCCTCGGCATCATCCTTCTCTTCGCACTGGGCGCCTTCCTCTTCTTTTTGGGGTTTCGGTCATACCGTAGATACCACATTCTTGCCGACACGCCCATCATGCCGATCCGCAGTATTGCCATGGGACTTACCCACGCGCGCGGCAAGGCGACCGGGGACGACCGGCTGACCAGCCCGCTGACCGGCGCTCCGTGTTTCTACTATTGGGTGAGGGTGGAGAAGTTCAAACAGGGCAAGCATGCCGGGTGGGTCCAAGTCTCCAATGAGATGGATCGTCGGCCCTTCTGCCTGGACGATGGCACGGCCAGGGTGCTGGTCAACGCGCCGTATGCGGAATTCGACGTCCTCCAAACCTTCTGTTACGAGACCGGACAGAAACTGGCCAGCAAGCGGTTCGTCGAGCCATCGCTCGGCGTGGCGGGGCCTACTGAACAGGACCTGCGGACGTATCTGACGGGCGCATCCGACCGTGCCCGCGCGGCAATCGCCGCGGCGAATGTGCCCGGCCCCAGCGCGGCGGCGCCCCTGAGCGTTGGCTACAAGCTGGCAGTCCCGGAAATCTCCAGCGGCGGCGAATTGAGCGTTGACTTCAGCGCACGCCGATACCGCTTCACAGAGGAATGCCTGCTGGCTGACCGCGACTGTACCGCCATGGGGACTTGCGTTGAGAATCCCAACCCCAAAGATGACGACGACCGCAACCTCATCACCAGGGGCGAGAACGAGAAAACCTTCCTCATCAACTCGATGAGCGAGCAGAAGACTGAGAAGGGCCTCCGCTAGCAGGCTCTCATCTTGATCCTGATCGGCTCTTTCATGATCATCATGGCGGCTGTCTTTACTCTCGGCAACGCCGGGTTGTTGTAAAGAAACGCCTGCGGGGCACTGCACTGGATTGCGCGAAGCTTAACGGACATTCGCCGGCCGGTGATGAAACCGGTGCAACCAGCACTCGCCCCAAATCTTACGGAGCGGGAAGAGTGATATATTCAAGACCATCGAGAGGAGAGAGCAAGGTGTGCGCATGGTCGACCAGACGCGCTTGCCGAGGGAAGAGGTTTCTCGCACCTACACGAGTCGCCGGAAGTTGCCGAGCCAACCTATGCCAGTTTGTTTCTCTCACGTTTCTCCATCCGGGCTAGGACCCGGCCAGTCAACTGGCTCCACGGCCAACTCACCCGGTACGGCGACAGCTTCGAGGACTACGCCAGCCGGATGGGCGACCGCGAGGATCGCCCACTCGGAAACTACACTCATGTGGTCTCAGAAGAATCTACCCGCTCGACGCACTGCAAGTTGTGGTTGCGCAGATAGTTCCGGCGCTTTTTGGGATTGGGAATGAAAAGTCGGTTTCCCATCGACAATCCTGGCGTTTGGCCGGATTCCGGCGTGGAAGGGCGTTTCACAGGCGCAATCTGACAGAGAAGATCGGAAGGGCTGTGCTCCCTTGTTGTCGTGTATGCCAGTCGAGTCCGCAACTGCGAATGTGCGGAACGGAATCGCATCGGGGGCGCACGTTAGAAACGGGAGCGCCAAGGGCCGCAGGCGACATTACAGCGGGAAATTCATGTCGCGCTGCAGGCCTTGGAAGCGCAGAAAGGCGAGCACGGGCTACATCAAGCGTTTCACCGCGGCCCGGGCCTCGGCGATTTGCGGCAGCTTGGCAGTGGAATTCTCGAAGTGGCCCAGGAATTCCTGGTAGGTGTTGATGGCTTCGGCTTTCTTGCCGGTCTGTTCCAGGACTTTCCCCAGATAGAACTGCGTCAAGGCATACGTCAAGAAATTTGGACCAACAGCGAGCGTATTGGGCGACGACCAGTCTCGATATGCCTTCAACGCAAACTGCAGGTGTTGCTCGGCCTCCGGCAGCGCTCCCAACTCCAGATAAGCACGGCCAACCTGCAACGCAACCATGGGACGGAATTGGCTGCCAAGCTGTTGCCAGCTCCCCGTCACCTCCTGTAACCGGCCTGCGTAAGCAGCCGCCAGCAAGCGCTCCAGGTCAACATATTTCCTGGCCATATACTCGCCCAGGGGGGCGTTAAGTAAGCACGCTGCGCGTTGAACTCTTTCTCCGCCGCCGGCTCATTTTTCAAGAGGAGGTAGGCTGTCCCCCGCACACCCGCTGCCCAAAGCCCGGCGTGGCGCCGTCCCAAGGCCAGGGCCGCCTCCGGCTGCCGCTGCTCGAAATAAATCTGCGCCCCCATGAAAACGGCTCCAAAGGCCGCTGGCGGCGGCCGGGTCCCAAGCAGCCGCGCCGCTTCTTCGTAGTACGCTACAGCGGCGTCAAGGCGGCCTCGCCCGACTTCGATTTCGCCTAACATTCGGGCCGTCCATGCGCGCGCGCTCGCGTCATTCGCCTGGCGGGTCACTGACAGGGCGCTAGCTTCGGCCAGCGAGTTCTGCCCTGCGCAGAGGTAGGTAGGTGCGATCTTCACCGCGGAGCCCCAACCCGAGCCTGGATTCAGCTCCCGGTTCTTGCGGTAAGCCGCGAGAGCTTCCTCATATCGCCCATTCATCGCCAGCACATCGCCGCGGGTATCTATCGGATTCAAATCGTTGGGTGGGAGCAACGACGCATAGCGGTCCACTCCGGCCAAGGCTTGCGGCACGTCGCCCGCGAATCCATAACCGTAGGCGAACGCCATGTAGGCCAAGGGCTGGCGCTCATCCAGCCGCAAAATCTCTTCCACAATCGGAGGGACCTCTGAGTGTTTCCACTCATCCAAGCGGATCCAACAGAGCTGGAGACGCAGGTCGACTTCGCGGGGAAACTCACGGAGGGCCGACTGCAATAGCTCGTCGGCTTCCTCCAAGCGGCCGTCGAAACGAAGCTGCGCGGCCTGAATCAGCAGTTTCTGTTGACGGGGCAGCGACTGGCGGTCTGCAATCTCCCGGGCTCGCCCTATGGCATGGCGGGCCGCGCCAAAGTCGCCCGGGAGATAAAGGTTTAAGGCGAGCTGGTAGTGAGCCAAGGCGAATTGCGGGTCCAACTCCGTGGCCCGCTGAAAGGCGCGCTGGGCATCTTCCGTCAGAACGCGGTCATTGAAACTAACCCCTTCCTCGTAGGCGCGCAGAGCTTCCACATTGGATGTCATGCTGGCGGCGACGTTGGGCCGCGCGGGGGTTCACCCGACGCTAACTTGCCCAGGATACCGGCGGTCGCCCGGTGCACCATCGCGAAGACCGCCTCCGCGTTGTCACCCTGCACCTTATCGGCGAAGAGGACTTTGCCCGTGCCCGTCTCCTGAACGCGCAAGTCCAAACGCAGCCGCGGACCGACTTTGAGCAACGCGCCGCTGAGGAACAGGTCCGCATGCGCATCCTTGGCGACGTCCTGCGCCTCGCTGGGCGGCAGTGTCCCCTGGCCCTTCGTTCGACGGCTGATCAAGCTGCGCACACGCTCGGTGGAGATGACGTCCAGCCCTCTGGCCTGGGCCAGATTGGTGGTGAGCAATTCGGCCACGCCTGCTCCCAGCCAGTTGAGGGATATGTCTCCCGACATGTTCTCGATTTCGACCACCGCGAGCGCCTTCGCCGCGCCGGGGGCGCGCGATTTGCCAGGGAAAAGCGTCGGCCACTTCCAGAACATCACAGCGACGATGAGGAGGATCAACACGGCGGCCACCGCCAAGGGTTGGCGCTTCTGAAGCGATGGTGTCCTCTCGGGCGCTCGGCGTTCGCTAATCGCTGCCACCGCTTCGGCCGGGGGGGTGGAGCGGCCTGAATCGGTGTCGCGCTTCAGGCGTTTCAGGTCGGCGCGCATTTCGGAGGCGCTCTGATAACGCAGGTCGCGGTCTTTCTCCAGCGCCTTGTTGATAATCTCTTCCAGCTTCGGCGGCACTTCCGGATTCAGACGCACCGGCGAGGTCGGAGCTTTGTTCAGAATGGCCTCGAAGATAACCGCGGAAGTCGTTCCCAAGAAGGCTGGACGGCCGGTCGCCATTTCGTAGAGCACCGCGCCAAAGCTGAACAAGTCCGTACGGGCGTCGACTTCTTCTCCCCGCGCCTGCTCTGGAGACATGTACGCCACGGTCCCCATCACCACACCTGGGCTGGTGAGGTGCTCAGGCTCGAGCGAGGCGGTAGGCAGCGCAGAGGCCCCCAAGGCTTCCGCCACCCGCCGGGCCTTTGGTGCCAGCTTGGCCAAACCAAAGTCTAGAATCTTCGCCTGGCCGCGATTCGTTACAAAGATGTTCGCTGGCTTGATGTCGCGATGGATGATCCCCTTCGAGTGGGCCGCGTCGAGAGCGTCGGCAATCTGGATGGCCAGGTCGAGCAGTTCGTCCGTCTTAAACGGCTTGCCTTGGATGCGATGCTTGAGCGTCTGGCCCTCCAGGTACTGCATGGCGATGAAGGGTTCGCCCTCGTGCTCGGCGATCTCGTAAATCGTGCAGATATTCGGGTGGTCGAGTGCGGAGGCGGCTTGGGCCTCTCGCTGAAACCGCTCTAGTGCCTGATGGTCCCTTGCGAGTTGTTCCGGCAAGAACTTGAGGGCAACAAACCTACGGAGCTTGGTGTCCTCGGCCTTGAACACCACGCCCATGCCCCCGCCGCCGAGCTTTTCGAATATCCGGTAGTGGGAAACGGTCTTGCCAATCATGCGAGGAACCAGCCGTTCGGTGCCATTTTAGGCCGCGTTCACAGCTGAGTCAACGCAATAGGACTATCTGACGAAAAAGCCGCACTAGTACTTTAGGGTAGCGACGCGAGAAATTCCGAAGACTCCACTCGAGGTTGGCTCACGGCGTCGGGGGATCGTCTTTACGAATCAACGCTTGGAGCTCGAGCACCTGGACTTGGACTTGCTTCACTTCTTTCAGAATGTCCACCTTGCTCCGGTTGATGGAGTGCGCCACAAAATAGACCATGCCGAAAAGGAACCAGAAGCATGCCAGGCTCACGAAGTAAGGACCCTTGGGGGTGTCCATCCGCTGCCCGCCCAGCCACAGGAAGAGGATCGAAACGGCGATCACGAAAACCCACAGTTCAATCAGCACCCGTCTCTCCCGGCGAAGCGCCTTTTCCTTCTTCTCCAACATCGTCGCCACTTCCTCGCGGTAGGCAGCCAAGTTCGCGGGCTGCGGCAGATGCGAGAGCAAATCCTCCCGAAGACGATCATCTCTTGTTTCCATAACCACCTCGCAACAGAATTCCCTTCATCGCCAGTTTTGCGTAATGGATGCGGGATTTGACCGTGCCTTCCGAACACCCGACAATCGCGGCGATTTCCGCCAGGGAGAAATCCTCGAGAAAATGCAACACCAGCACTTCGCGGTGCCTGAGTCCGATCTCATTCAGGGCCTGATGAATTGCGGCGGAGTCCTCCTCTGTGAAGGAGGGTTCCGGCGATCCTTGGAGCGCCGCGCTGTGCACTTCCTCGGCTCGTTCCCTTGACAGGTTGCGGCGGATTCGATCTATCGCGAGGCCGTGTGTAATGCGATACAATCACGGTCGCAGGGAGGCAGGCTCTTTCAGTCCCCGGATGTCTCGAAACGCCTTCACCCAAACGTCCTGGAGGATGTCCAGCCCAGCCTCTACATTGCCGGCCAATTTGCTCGCGTAATAAAGCAACGGCCGTTCCATCATTGCGACGAGATCCTCGAAGCCGCTCGGTTCGCCCGACTGGCAACGGAGTGCGATCCACTCGTCTTGCGTCCGACTCGTCCTGCTCAGCCATCTCCTATGTCGAAGGAAAAGCGCCTGCGGTTCAAAATGGGAATGAGGGAGGAGCTAAAAAGGGGAAGGCTAACATCGTTGGCACCGAATGAAAACCAGGCTAACCCGCCGGCCCAAACCGCGGACCTTTGGAATCCCTGGGCCTTCTCTCTGCGTCTCCGCGCCTCTGCGGGGAGGACTCTGCTATAAGGTAGGACCGTCCTGCGGCTGGACGGGCCCGGGGAGGAGCACGACCACGGCGCTCTGGCAGAGTGGGCAGCGGTAAGGAGTGCCCTCGAACCTCCACTCGTGCTTGCACAGGCCGCACGACCACAGCTTGCTGGAATGGGCGGAAAGCTCGCCCGCATCAGGCACGATGAACCCCGGGCCTCCCGGCTCGTCAAGCATGTCCAACGGGATGACGTCTTGAACCACCCGTAAGGCGGCCGGCACACTCAGCTCGAAATACTCCATCCCTTGAACCCGCCGTCCTGCGAGCCTTCTGTGGATTTCCGCGGTGTGCTTCTCGGGTAAGGAGCTTTCAAAAGATGCTTCCAAGACAAAACGCTCGGGCAGCCCCGATACCCAGTTCAACTCTTGAATTTCCTCAGCGACAGGTCGCTTGGTGAATCCCACTTTTAGAAGCCCCGGCATTTTCGGGTGCGAAAGCACGTAGACATAGCCCACGACGGATCTCGCTTCCAACAGGGTCTGCCCGCACGAGGCACACCTGAACTTTGCCGAACTGGTGCCTTCCAATATAGTGGCGCGGCATTCCTTCCCGCACCCTCCGCAGGGAAGCCGGATTTCAAGTATTGCCATGCAAAGTCGCCCGCTATGAAATTCCTGAACCCAATTAATTGGTCTGTAATTATAGCACATCAAGCCACAAACCGTGCAACCAATTGCGCAACTCCCAGGGCGGAGGTCTGGCACCAGGCCGCCTGCATGTAAAATCTCCTTTACGGCCTCCCCTGAATAGTGTAGCCTAGAATCTGCCCGGGGATAGCACCTCCGCGGGCCTTGCGCCCGGCTGGGAGCTGACCGATGGAAACCAAACCGCAACCCGACATGCCGGCCCGGCGCCGGGGGCGGAAGCCCGGAAAGCCTCTGACGAAGCTCGAACTGGCCACGCGACTTGCCAACCTCGCCAAAGCCCGTGCGGCCTTGCAGCGAGGATACCCGCCCACCGAGAAACGCCTGCGAGCCAGTCTTGCCAATCTGGCCAGAGCCCAGGCTGCCCGGCGCACCCCACAGGGCAGCGCTTCGGCGCGCCTCAATGCCCTGAAGCACGGCCTCTTCGCCGAGCAGACGCTCGAGGAAAGCGTCGACCGGTTGGGAGAAAGCAAAGAGGAATTTGAGGGCTGCCTCCGCCTGTTCGAGCGCGGGTTCGCTGCCGCCGACGACGAGGAACTGCGCCTCGTGCGCGGGCTCGCCGCGACCGTGTGGCGGCGGCTGCGCTTCTTCCATGCTCAGGCGCGCTGGGAGAAGGAGCGGATGCAGCGGGTTTTCGCACAAGCGCCCGCCCAATTCGACGTCGAGGAGACGGTGGCCCGGGCGGACCGCCTCGTGCTGGCCTTCATGGAACTGGATCCCTTCTTTCGCGAACTCAGCAAGATCGAAACGCGGATCGAATTCTGGCTCCGCAAGCTCATCCGAAAACGCTCCCAGGGACGCCGTCGCTGGAGAGGCTTCATCCGGGTGCGTGATTCGGTAACAAAGGCCCTCGACGCAGCGGAGCCCCTCGACCACTTTGTCGAGTACTGGGACACCCTTTCCCCCGACGAGCAGGCCGCCGCCTGGGAGGAATTCCGGAAGTTGACCGGCCAGGACCCGGCCGACTGAGGAGGCTCACTCCACAAACGGTGGGCTGGCGCATCTCTGGTTTTGAGAGTCTGCGGCTCTTCCACTGGTCGAACACGCAGCGCGGCCACAGGGCAATAACAAGTTGGGCATTTTCTTCAAACAAAAAACCGTAGAGTTTGAAGGGCACAAACTCTGCGCTACCCCGCTCGCTGCGGCCGCATTTGACCCCGCGCGACGTTTGAGTTAGAGTAGAATCGTGAAAATTAGAAACGAGCATTACCATTTCAACGTTGTTCTCCGGCCCGAACCGGAGGGAGGGTTCACTGTCCTGGTCCCGGCACTGCCGGGCTGTGTCACCTATGGCCGAACACTGTCCGAAGCGAAGAAGATGGCCAGGGACGCCGCAGCCGGTTATGTCGAAAGCCTCAGAAAGCACCAGGAGCCCATCCCAACTGACAGCGAAACGCTCGTCACGACGTTGGACCTCGAGTATGCCGAAGCTGCCGTCCGTTAAGCCGCGCGCAGTCATCCGCTTCCTGGAACAGAACGGCTTCGCGCTCGATCACACTTCCGGCAGCCATTTCATCTTTTATCATCCTGTTTCACGGCGCCGTGCTGTCGTGCCCAAGCACAATCGGGACATGGCACAAGGAACCCTCCTTGCGTTATTGAGGGAGGCTGGGTTTACACGCGACGAGTTGGTGCGCTTTCTGGGAGGAGCGTAGGGAGCCACGAAGAAACGGTTCCTGGAACGTGTGAAGAAATCACCAAGTCCTGTCATTCTGAGCGAAGCGAAGAATCTGCAGTTGTTTGTTTTCAAAAAGATAAAAGCAGATTCTTCGCTTCGCTCAGAATGACAGACGATTTTTTCACAGCTTCCTGACACGCATTATGAAAGGGCGCCCCTGATTGTGTATGGTTGGGTTGTTGTGGAATCCAACTTTGGCAAAGAGGAGCACCCTTACGAGCGAGGACAAGTATATCGCGTTTGACGTGCATCAGGCGATGACCGTAGTTTCGGTGGTCAATGCGGCAGGGCGAGAGGTAAACACGGCGATTCTGCCGACACAGGCGCAAGCGCTGCTGGGGTTCGTGGAAGGTTTGCGAGGACGGTTACATTTGACCTTGGAAGAAGGGACGTATTCGGCCTGGCTGTACGATCTGCTGGAGGGGCGGGTGGGGGAACTGGTGGTTTGCGACCCGCGCCATAACGCGCTGCTGAAGGAAGGGAGCAAGACCGACCGCAACGATGCGCGCAAGCTGGCCGATCTGCTGCGCACGGGGATGCTGCGTCCGGTCTATCACGGCAGCCGCAGTGTGCGTAATCTACAAGAGATGGCGCACAGTTATCAAGCCTTGGTAAAGGACACGACGCGGGTGATGAACCGGATCAAGGCGTTTTATCGCAGTCGCGGCATCGACTGCGCCGGCCGCGGCGTGTATAGCCCGAAACAGCGAGGGGTTTGGTTGGAGCGTCTGCCGGCAGGGGCGAGCCGGATGCGCGGCGAACTGCTTGCACGACCAACTGGAGCAGCTACGCCCCCTGCGCCGCAAGGCGCGGCGCGCGCTGCTGGCGGAAAGCCGCAAGCATCTGGTGGCGGCGCGTCTGCGCGGCATCCCGGGTTTGGGACCTCTGCGGGTGGCCTTGCTGATCGCCGCCCTGCAGACTCCTCACCGCTTTCGCACCCGGCGGCAGTTGTGGACCTACGCCGGTCTGGGGTTGATTCAACAGGGCAGCAGTGAGTATCGCTGGGTGGAAGGGCAGGCGGTTCGTCGCGCGGGCGCGCTCCGTCCGCGCGGGCTCAATCGCAACTACCGACCGGGGCTGAAAGCCATCTTCAAATCGGCGGCCTTGGCGGCCATCCGCCAGCCCGGACCTTTTAAGGATTATTACGACCTGCGCGCGCAACGGGGAGTCGATCCGGCCATCCTGCGCGTGACCGTGGCCCGCAAGCTGGCCGCCTTGACGCTGAGTCTTTGGAAGAAAGGGGGGCGTTACCGAGCCGAAGGTAAGAAGCAAGCTTAGTGCCGGGAATCTCGACGCTCGGCCGGGCAGGAAGTTTTCCCGCGGCGAGTGGGCAGGGAGTGTTCCGGCGCTCGGGTCGGGGAAGTTCCGGGTGGAACTTCTCCCACGAGGGTGTGCATCTAGGAAAAGGATAGGCGGGGTTTTCCCCCTGGCGGGCTCGCCTCCTCTGACACGCTATGCCCCCTCGCACGACCTCAAAAAGCCATAGGCCTTGAGCCTCCGATAGAACCGTGGTCGGCATTCATCCCGACCCCCAAGCTTGCTCAAGCTCCGAACCACCTTCGCCTCGCACGCTCGTCCATGGAAAAACCAGGCCGAACCCGTGCATTCAAAATGGCCGAGATCATCGAAGGGGGCTGGATGCCAAGAAGAACCAAACCCTCCTCTAAAAGGAGAAGTGTTTTCACTTGACATCCCCTTTCATAGAACGCATTACCTCCCTCCGTGGCCGGTGCATAGCAGCAGGTAGCGCAGAGGTACGCGCCGTTTGCGTTCCTCTGCGGCTCTTCCCTGACGGTCATCGAGGCCTCCCGGCCCGGTATGACGAAACCAGGATTCGCGTCGCCCCAAAGAGCCGCAGAGGAGGGCAAAACGCGCCCACCTCTGCGCTTCCTTGACATATCGAATAAGATATCACATCCTATAGGACGTCTATGCTGCGGCGGGTCGTTCTGGATACCTCGGTGATTGTTGCGGCGCTCCGCACTCGGCACGGCGCAGCGAACAGGGTGTTGCGGCTGGTGGCCGAAGGGCGTCTTGTTCCCTTGGCGACTCCGCCGCTTTTCCTGGAGTACGAAGAAGTGCTGAGGCGTCCCGAGCATCGATTGGTTCACGGGCTTGCGCCGGACGCTATTGACGAGTTCCTGGCGGAACTGGCCGCGCTGATCGAGCCCGTCGACATTCATTTCCAGTGGCGTCCTCAAGTGCGCGATCCAAGTGACGAGATGGTGCTCGAAGCTGCCACGAACGGTCGAGCGGACGCGCTGGTGACCTATAATATCAGGCATTTTGCCGCATCGGGCAGCCGCTTTGGGATTCCAATTCTCGGTCCGGTCGATGTCCTGGAAAAGGTGAGACGATGAGTAGAGCGACGTACCCCTTGAAGCTTCCTATGTCTGTCAAGAAGGCCGCCCAACGCCTTGCCGCAGAAGACGGCGTCTCCCTCAATCAGTGGATCGCCGCCGCCGTAGCCGAAAAGGTCGGAGTGGTGGAAACGGCGGCGGAGTTCTTCAAGAGGCGCGCTGGAGAAGCCTCCGGCGCAGGGCTTGCGAAGTTCCTTCGCCATGCCCCGGACGTCAAGCCCGAAGACGAGGACCGGATCAGGTGAGCAGGTAGGTGGCCGGCACGCGATTATATTCCCCCGGCCCGGTATGACGAAACCAGGATTCGCGTCGCCCCAAAGAGCCGCAGAGGAGGGCAAAACGCGCCCACCTCTGCGCTACCCGCTGTGGCCGGCGCATAGCAGCACCCCTAGGGATCCGCTCCATGGACCCACGGCCTCCCGATATTGGTGAGCCATAACCCTTGAGATTTGATGCAGATGTGTTAAGTCATGAGCTGCCCAGGTCGCCAGCAACTCTGACAGAGTAACTACTCCGAGGGCAGGATGTCGTCCACGCCGTTCGAGGTCCTCTTTCCGAAGATTCAAGGCCCGCAGTTCGCCCAGGCTTTCTGACCGCAAACGAGCAAATTCATCCAATAATTCCCCCAGCGACTTACCTTGACTCTCGCGTATCTGTCCCCAACGATCAAAAGGCTCAAACGTCTGAGTCTCGCCAGATTGGAGGACGATCCTCACCCGTGGCATCCAATCGGTCCGTTCGCCGTGGATCAGATGCCCAACGATATCGAACGCGCTCCAGGTGTTTTCACCTTCATTTCGGAACGTCCACGTTTCCGGTAGATCGCGCAGAAGCGCATTGAGAGTAGCGGGGGTGCGGGAGAGAAGCGCTATGGTGTGTTGTAAGTTATGTTCCATAATGGTCCTCAATTCGTAGGCGGCGATTTCCCAGAGCAGGTAGCGCAGAGGTACGCGCCGTTCGCGTTCCTCTGCGGCTCTTCCCTGACGGTCATCGAGGCCTCAAATCCGGGTGTGTCCATCGGCGGGCAATAACACCCGGTCGATTTCGTCGCCCCAAAGACCCGCAGAGGAGGGCAAAAGGCACCCACCTCTGCGCTACTTGTACTGAGGCATCATGGCGTGCGGGGAGTCTTCCGCCGGCGCAGAATCGGCATTTCGCTGTGACATCGAGGAAAGAGCTCTGCCATAGGCCCTTTTCAAGCGCTCCACACCATCGTGAATCCTCGCTACGGTTGAGCCCCCAAAACAGAGACGCAACTCTCGGGTTTCCGCGGAATCAGGGTAGAACATTTCTCCCGGCACAAAGACGACTCCTTCACGCATCGCCAGCTTATTCAGCTCAAGTGAATGGAGGCCCCTCCCCAGACGAGCCCACAGGTAGAGGCCGCCGGCGGGATTTGAAAACGCCAATTGACTCTGGGAAAATCTTCGGGCCAAGGCGTCAACCATTGCGTCCCGGCGAATCCGGTGTTCCAGGCGCACCCGGTCGAGGTGAGCGGCCACGATTCCGGACCGCAGCATCTCCGCCAGCACCAGTTGTTCCAGCCCGGCCGTGAAACAGCTTGCCCTGTACTTGGCGAGCGTGAGTAGGTTCACCACGTTTACGGGAGCGACGATGTAGCCCACCCTCAACCCCGGCGCCAGCGCCTTGGAAAACGTAGTGAGATGGATCACCACTCCGTGCTCGTCCAATTCACGCAGTGTGCGAGGCGGAGGGGCGTCAAAATACAGCTCGCGATAGGCTTCGTCCTCGATCAACGGGATCCGGTAACGGACTGCCAGGTGAATGAGGTCTTTCCGTTGAGCCAGAGACAAGGTTCTTCCCGTGGGGTTCTGAAACGTTGGCGTGACGCAAATGAACTTAGGGTGATATCTCAGAATCAGATTTTCCAGCTCGTCCATATCGCCCCGTTGGGCGTCCCACCCCACGGGCCTCGCACCGGCTGCCAGAAAGGTCTTGAGGGCGACGAAGTAGCCGGGGCTTTCCACAATTACAGAATCGCCGGGATCCACCAGGCTGCGCGCCAGGATGTCTAAACCTTGCTGCGAGCCGGCAACCACCAGCACCTGGTCAGCTCGAACCGAATGTTCCTGGGCGATGGCCTGGCGCAGCAGAGGCTGTCCCGCAATCGCACCCACCCCCAGCGCGTCCTGCGAACGCCGCGCCAGGATCTGTTGCTCGATCCGCCGGTATTCTTCGATCGGAAAGCACTCGAGAGCCGGGCAACCCAACGCGAAAGAAATCAAACCGGGGTCGATGGAACCCCGATCGAACGCAATGGGATCCGCGCTGAGTCGAAGCGAGGTCGCCGACAACTTGCCCTGCCAGGCGAATGGGACATTGGTGGGCTCTGGCACTGCACAGACATAGGTCCCGCGCCCCACGAATCCTCGCACCAGCCCCTTCGCTTCCAACTCACGGTAGGCGTTCGTGACCGTCGTCCGGCTGACTTCGATCTGTTCGGCGAGCTGACGCTCGGCCGGGAGCTTCGAACCGGGCTTCAATCGCCCGTTTCTGATCGCCGTTTCGAGGTTAGCGACCAGGCGGAAATAAAGAGCATGCGACGCGCCATTCGGCTTCAGCCACTCACTCGTATTCATGGGTGTAACTCCATACCTGCCGGGCGCGCTGCACCGCCGGCTTCGCGCTGCCACGCGGTGAGCCCACCGAGGGGGGTCGCCGCTTCATCAGCAAATAAAACTTCCGACGGCAATACTTTTTAGAGTATTCCTCGGACCGCAACGATTCGTCTCGACTGTACCGTAGGCCTTCCTCGTTTAAGTAGTGCCAATCGCAACTTGGATATTGGGGCTCTCCGCCCGCGGCGTTACGATCGCAGCTCAGTAGGGGCGATAAACACTGAATGCGTGACGCGGGCCTGCCGGCTTGAGGGGCTCCAGGGGAAGTGTTGTTCCTGGCGGAGATGTGCCTGCCGCCTTGGCGCGGCAATGGACGCGTGTAGGCCTACCGCGAGCTCGCCCCTGCCTGAACGTAGTGATTCCGAGCCAGGCCTGGAATGAAAAGCCTGAGCAGGCAATGGAGGGAGCGCAAATGAAAAGAAAACTGATTCAGGGGTTAGTGCTTGTGGTCTGTGGAATACTGCTGACGCCGCCGCTTGACTCGGCAGCGATGGAGCCCTATGGCGTGAAACTGGACCGTCCCATGGTGGTTGCGGGCGTTTACTTGCGCGCGGCAGTTTACGCTGTCCGGTGGCAACTGCGCGACACGCATGCCACTGTAACGTTCTCCCGCAAAGGCCATGCCGTCGCGACTGTTCCAGGCGAACTTGTAACGTTCAACAGAAGCGTGGCCGTAGACACTCTCTATTTCACCAAACATCCCGATGGTTTCTTTTTCATCAACGGCCTGGGATTTGCCAGGACAAATAGGGGCATCGAATTCCGCACGATTCGGTCTCAGCCGCTCACCATAATCAACCGGCCTCCGAACATCCAGTCGCTGGAGAACAGATTAGGTGGTGGTGCTCAAGTTCCTCGGCGAATCTCCAACTGAGAGCAGCAGCAGGTAGCGCAGAGGTACGCGCCGTTTGCGTTCCTCTGCGGCTCTTCCCCGACGGTCATCGAGGCCTCAAATCCGGGTGTGTTCATCGGCGGGCAGCAGGTAGCGCAGAGGTACGCGCCGTTTGCGTTCCTCTGCGGCTCTTCCCTGACGGTCATCGAGGCCTCAAATCCGGGTGTGTTCATCGGCGGGCAGCAACACCCGGTCGATTTCGAGCCCGCTCGGCGTGGCGACGGGGCGCTCGACGCTGCCCGTGTAGTCATGCACGCTTGACCACGGCCACTCTTCCGCGCGGCTCGCCAACCCCGCCCGCACCGGGTTCAGGTGGATATACTCGACCTTCTCGTTGTACTCCCGCACCGTGCGCAGGGCGCGATCAAAGAAGCGAGGCTGCCACAACATCCCCGCTTCCCGTCGCCCATGGTTGATGCGCTTCGTGGCTCCGTCCTTGATGGCCTCCATCACTCCGGAGATCGTCAGCGGATGCCGGGGATAGAAAATGGCGTGCCAGTGGTCCGGCAGAAACACCCAGGCCGTCAGTACGAAACCATGTTCCGCCCGGCGCTCGTCAATCACCCTGGCCAGGGTGGCGAATTCTGAATCCGAAAGAATGCGCCGCCTGGGCAATAGCCGGCAAGTGATAAAGAACCAACGATCCGATACCACCAAGCGTCGAAGGCGAGACATGCACGCGATTATATTCCCCCGGCCCGGTATGACGAAACCAGGATTCGCGTCGCCCCAAAGAGCCGCAGAGGAGGGCAAAAGACACCCACCTCTGCGCTACCCGCTCAGGATAACAGGCATCGATTTCTTCACATGTTCCAGACACCATTACTCTCTTAGCACCGCAGCCAGGGCGAGAGATCCCGGCCGATTATCTTCTGGAGCTCCAGGATGTCAGGTTTGAACTGTGATACGAGCTGTTCTCGCAGGGAAGGATCAAGTCCCGGCTTGCGCCTCATGAGGACTGTCGAAGCCATGCGGGATAGGTTTTCCCTCATTCTCGCCGGGAGCATGGCGCGGATCAGTCTCTTCGCCGGCAGGGCCGATTTCAGCCCGCTGTGAATTAAACGGCCGTGCGGCATTCCCCATGACACGTTATACCGCACCGTCGTATCAAAGGAGTGGCTTTCATCAACTCCCAGGAAGGCACAAATCCTTTTCAGCACCTCTGGGCAGTCGGCAACCATATCGTCGTACACCAGGATGAGCAACTGCTCGCGGGGAAAGAGGCGCAGGTAACGCTTGAGCTGCTGGGCATAATACCCTCGATGGCGGTAGTGGAAGGCAGGCCACCAGTTCTGAGCGATCCGCTCGTCCTCAACGGCAAGAGCCGCGGCGAAGTCCGCAAGCGATTCGATCCCGTCTCTGCGATTGTGGCAGAAATGCGAGAATGCCCGGTCTGCCGGGTCGCGCAGAATGGCAATCAGTTTTGCCTTTGGGATCAGCTTGCAAATCGCGCCCGGCGAACATTCGTGATAAAGGTACTGAGGGCTCATTTCTCCTGCAACCAGCTCGGTGGTCCTTGCCTCGAACAGCCGGCGATAATCTTCGATTTTCCAGACGCGCGGTAAGTTGCGAAGCGGCCCCACAAAAGCCGGGCGGACCTCCGGATGGGCAAAATACCTGGGCTCCTTGATAGGACTTAGGTAAACCTCGGGATGGGATTTGAGATACTGGTAGAGAGAGGTCGTGCCGGCCTTGGCCGTCCCGATCACCAGGAAATCAGGCAATTGTGAAGCGCGCTGCATCATCCATCTTTCTCGAGCGAGCTCGATCTCGAACCCCTGTTGCCGCGCGGCGCCGCAACCCGGAGCTTTTGTGCCTTCGGGAATCGCCGGGCGGGCAGGCGATATTCTAGTGTCAGTCGACGCATTTACCAAGGGGAATTCTCAGTCGGCCATCGGCGCGAGGATCTCGAAGCAGGTAGCGCAGAGGTACGCGCCGTTTGCGTTCCTCTGCGGCTCTTCCCTGACGGTCATCGAGGCCTCAAATCCGGGTGTGTTCATCGGCGGGCAGCAACACCCGGTCGATTTCGAGCCCGCTCGGCGTGGCGACGGGGCGCTCGACGCTGCCCGTGTAGTCATGCACGCTTGACCACGGCCACTCTTCCGCGCGGCTCGCCAACCCCGCCCGCACCGGGTTCAGGTGGATATACTCGACCTTCTCGTTGTACTCCCGCACCGTGCGCAGGGCGCGATCAAAGAAGCGAGGCTGCCACAACATCCCCGCTTCCCGTCGCCCATGGTTGATGCGCTTCGTGGCTCCGTCCTTGATGGCCTCCATCACTCCGGAGATCGTCAGCGGATGCCGGGGATAGAAAATGGCGTGCCAGTGGTCCGGCAGAAACACCCAGGCCGTCAGTACGAAACCATGTTCCGCCCGGCGCTCGTCAATCACCCTGGCCAGGGTGGCGAATTCTGAATCCGAAAGAATGCGCCGCCTGGGCAATAGCCGGCAAGTGATAAAGAACCAACGATCCGATACCACCAAGCGTCGAAGGCGAGACATGCACGCGATTATATTCCCCCGGCCCGGTATGACGAAACCAGGATTCGCGTCGCCCCAAAGAGCCGCAGAGGAGGGCAAAAGGCGCCCACCTCTGCGCTACCCGCTTTTGGAGCTTAGGCTATTGGGCGTTGTTGCGTGCCTTCCTTTGTGTTTTGCGCCAGAATGCCGCGCATGAAGAGCAAAACGCCAGACTGGTTTATCGCGATTAGTTCCGACCGCTGGCCTTGCAATTTGGAAGGGAGGGCACATGCCGAAATGGATGGGAGAGAGAATTGCTGGCTACATCTGGGCAGGTCCAGGACAGTTTGACTGGCGTGAGAAAGAAAAGCACTACAAGCTTGAGGATAATAAGATAGTTAGCGCATTTTTCGGAAGTCCTTCAGGAGGATTCCTGGTAAGGTGCAAGGGTGCAACATGCGAGGTCGAGATCAGGGATCGAGACAACAGAATCCTCGCGACCGCTGCCCTAAGATTACCCCACGGCAGAAAGTAACAGAGCAGGAGATCAAGACTCCGGCAGGAAAAGGGTTCAGGAACCCTTTCTGGAACCCTTTCTTCTCACTTACCTCCCTGCTTAAGTCATGAACTCATGTGGGTGGGCGGCAGAGTATGCCCTTGTTTGCTGCATTTCGCAAGGCTCGGGCGGCGTCGAGCTTTCTTTTGTTCGTCCAGTTTTCGTATCCCGTAAGAACCGCGTGTGCATCTGCGAACACGCCCCAATCTTCACTTCTTTCCGGCAAGACGCCAATATCCACGCTTACAGCATCTCTTACGCTGATTTGGACGAGACCTTGACGAGGCATTAAAGAACGGAATGCGTCAAATGAAGACGCTGCTATCAGTTTAGCGATACCTACAGAAAGCGCAGGGTCGCTACGCAGGTTGAATGCGGCACTGTTTACGGTGCCGTCATCATTGAACCAGGTACGATGAAGGAATCTGTAAAGGAAATCATCAGGCTGAAATGTGAGCCCAGAAGTTAATCCGTTAGCCATTCCAGTTCCCGATGGACCGACGAGAGAGGAATAACCTCATACCGTTCAGAATCGACAGCACTTAGCGGGCGCCATCTCTGCACCTCTATTAGTTGGCCGAGTATGGTCAGGAAGATCTCTTTATCGTCGTTGGCCCACTCAAAGCGGATGCTACCATCCGGCAGAGGCACAAGATGTGGTTCGCTTGCCACGCGGTTCCGTTCAATGAAGGCTCTCATCTGTTCCAGGACTTGTCGGGCTATGCTCACGGTTTCGCTCCCGAAGTGAGCACTTCCGGCTTCATCCCAGTTATCTGGCCAGTTTTCCAAATCGTTCAATTTCCCGAGGGCGGCTACGGCCCAACGCTGCGGGTTACTAACATGCACCGGTTGTGGGTCGTTCAAGATCACATAGGTATTGCTCAGCGAACTGACATTGGAGTTCTGAGCTTCCGAACAGAACAAAAGCGCGGATGCTGCGCATGGGATTCCCGATGCCATCCACGACTCATGGTAAGCGGGCACTGCTGAACCCACCACTATATATCCTTTGCCCACCTCGCCCAGTGAAACCACATCGTACGCCTGTACTGGACGACCGCACACAAGCGCGTTCGTTAAACCCGACGCGCACACGTCAACAGTGACAAGGGCCTGGGCGGCGGGTACTCGATGCAAAGGCGTCATTGGCTGGGCTAACTCGGATTGCATAACGGGGTTGAATGAAGAGCGCGTGAACCAAGTATGGCGTGTATAGCACCCCCCAAAGGCAAAATCTGGCGCCTCATCGCGAGATGGCACATCCGAACTAGCAAGTATTCCGGGCAAATTTGAGGTGCGCCGCGAATCTAAGATATTCGTCCCCATTCCTTATGTGCCTCGCTGGTTGTCAGGTCTGTAAAGCCTCGAACAATCCACTCGTGCGCGGTATTGAACCAATCCTTCATTGAGTACTGGCTCGATGCTGGGCCGGAGCAACCCATGTTTAGCACGAGCAAATCCCTCCCGTCCGGCCGTTTTGCGTGGCTCAGGTTGGCGCCAAGAGTTCCTTTCGAGTCTGGCATCTGGAATTGCCATACTCCGCTGACAGAGTTCGGAGCAGGCAGAAATTCAGGATCAACCCGATCCCAGTTAAACATTTTGACCTTGGCCTGGAGCTCGCGACTGAAATTCTGGCCCTTTAGCTCTATATGATTCACATAGATAAGTTCGTATCGTTTAGGGATAATGGGGCCAAGGTTTTCGAACTCCACATAATCGGAAAAAGCCCCCCAGTTCTCCTGAAATTTCGCGAATACCGTTCCGTATCGTGGGTACGGGTCGTCCGGTTTTACTCTCTTCCAATTGAAATTGAACCGAGTGTCTTGTAACTGCACAACATAGTTCTCGTCTTCAGAGAGGATGAAAACCCTTCGAAGAGGTGGCAGCGCCAGAAACTCAATGCTTGGCGTCTCGGGCACATCAACTAGCGGTGGCATATCCCGGGTAATCGGGAAATCTTTTCTTGCTCGCTCGCAGAACCCTCCGAGGTGACGAGTCTGCAGCTTTGCAAGGGGAGAAAACTGGACGCCTGCGACGACCTCCAATACAGGTGGGGTGCTGTATCCGGGAAGGGGCTGGTTTTTGACAGGAGTTTCGTTGTCTTGTGTCAGCATACCCAATCATTGACTGCGGAAAGCCCTATGCCGCTGACCTGCCGAACAATGGAACGGAATATCTTCTTTCCCAATTCCCCGAATGCTCTAGGAGTGGCGGCAAAACAATCCATGCCCAGCGTAGTCATGGCGCCTCTTTGTGGTCGACTCAACCGGCGGCGGCCATCATAACCTAGTTTATCGTCGGAAATCCATTCTTGCTTAATGGCCTCACAAAATCAAGACGAATTCCTGTTGGCTCCAAAGATCGGCTCAGTACGGAAGTACTCCTCAGAAGCCCGGAAAAAGCGAGCGAATAGCGCGGACCACCGGTTTTCTGGTCCGCATTCTTTCCTTACGAAGCAAAAACGGCGCGGGTGGACGTGCCGTATTTGCTCATCTTCGCGACTCGCCGATCCCGCGAGGCGCATACACCCCGACAAGAAGCGTCGGCACGTACGCGCCACTTGCCGAGCTTCACTCCACAACTCTAGCCTATTTTATAAAATCTGTCAAGTGCCAAATTAGTTGATTTACCCGATGATACGGGCGCGCGCGGGTCCTCGCCAGTTCTTCGCGGTGGAGTAGCAAGTAGCGTGGACCACCGCTTCTGTGGTCCGCGGGTTTTTCAAACGAAGAACCGCGGACCGCAAAAGCGGCAGTCCGCGCTACCCGGCCCTCGGTCAGGAGACCACGCGGAGCCGTTTGGAGGCGTAGCGCAGAATCTCGCGATCCGTCGTCACCAGACTCAGACCTTCCACCATCGCCTGAGCGATCAAGACCCGGTCGAAAGGGTCTCGATGGATCGGCGGCAGGTGATAGATTTCGGAGACGTGTTCCGGCCGCAGCACCAAGGGTGTGGCCGCCAGTTGTTCGAGCGCGTCCGCCCACCAGGTGAGAGGGTCCCCAATCTTGAGCAGACCCTTCATGCTTTTCAGCAATACCTCCCAGTACGAGACGGCACTCAGAATATTGGGTCCGGCGCGGATAACCGCTCGCACTCTGGGGGAGAGACGCGCGGGGTCGGTCAAGGCGATCAGGGCGGCGCTCGAGTCCAGCAGATAGCCGTTCACAATTCGCCTGCCAGGAAGCCATCGAGATCGATGGGATCGTCCCAGCCCGGGAGCAACTGGATACGGTCCTTCATGGCGCCAAGATGCACGGGGCGGCGTCCGGGTGGGGGTGGGGCGAGCCGGGCAACGGGCTTGCCGTGGCGCGTGATAACGACGCGATCGCCGCCTTCCACGGCGCGAATGAGTTCGGAAAGGCGATTTTTGGCTTCGGCGATGCTCACGTCCATAACATTTCAAGTATAGCCAGATTTTCTGGCCATATCAATCCCCGTCCTTGCGGCTTACTGCTACTGTCGAGGGCGCTGCTACTCCCACGCCGCGGCCGAAATCAGCTTGCCTGTGCGCAAGTGATAGTTGATGGCGTCTTCCCAGCCCTGCATTTTCTTCCGGAACCAGGCTTGGGTGTAGCGATCCAAGACGGCGTTTCCAGCCTCTGATAGGGCCGTGTAGGCAAAATAAATGTGCGAACGCGTCTTGCCGCCGGGGGCTGGAGCGAGCGCTATCCTGAGTTGAGTCGCGATCATACCCGGCTCGACCCAGGCATAGGCGATGGTCAGCGCTGCCGGATCGTAATGCGTGACCATCCAGACCGTTTCCGTGCCGCTTTCGTTCGGAGTGGTGAAGACGCAGCCGTCCTCCGCAGCGCCCGAATCGGAATAGATCAGGTTGTACTTCCAGTTCGGCACCCAATCCAATTCCCGAACCGGACAGAGAAGAGGAAATACCTGCGCAGGTGGCGCATCGTTCGTCTGCGTGTACTCATGGCTTACCCGTACGGCTCTGAATATGGACATGATCTTCTCCCGGTTTGATTATTGCTTGCCGCGAAAAACAAAACGGCCCGGTCGCAAGCCGCGACCGAGCCGTTATTTGAAATTACGAATTTAAGATTTCAGACGCGTCCGAAAGCAAAAGGGCGGGCACAAGGCCCGCCCTTACGAATTACCGTCGACTGTCAACTGTGGACTGTCGACTAATTTAATCCCGGCAACGACCGACTCTCCCACGCACTTCCGCGCGCAGTACCATAGGCCCTGGAGGGCTTAACTACCGTGTTCGGGATGGGAACGGGTGTATCCCCTCCGGTAAGGTCGCCGGAAACTCGGAAGAGCAGTCAACAGTCAACAGTTTACAGTCAACAGTTAAGACCTGTGATCCTGTCGACGGTGAACTGTTGACTGTCGACTGCTCTTTGAACGGTGTGGCGTCACTTCAATCTAAAAAGACAAACTGTGAACTGTCGACTGTAAACTGTCGACTGTTCCTGTGTGTTCAGCAGATTTATGGTCAAGCCGAACGGGCGATTAGGACCAGTAAGCTGAACGCGTTACCGCGCTTACACCTCTGGCCTATGGACGTCGTAGTCTTCGACGGCCCTTCATAGGGATCATTCCTGTAGCGGACAGGACTTCACCCTTGGGAGATCTAATCTCGGGGCGTGCTTCACGCTTAGATGCTTTCAGCGTTTATCACTTCCAGACTTCGCTACCCAGCCGTGCCACGGGCGTGACAGCTGGTACACAAGAGGTCTGTTCATCTCGGTCCTCTCGTACTAGAGACAACCCCCCTCAAATCTCCTATGCCCACACCAGATAGGGACCGAACTGTCTCGCGACGTTCTGAACCCAGCTCACGTACCGCTTTAATGGGCGAACAGCCCAACCCTTGGAACCTTCTACAGCTCCAGGATGCGATGAGCCGACATCGAGGTGCCAAACCGCTGCGTCGATGTGAACTCTTGGCAGCGATCAGCCTGTTATCCCCGGCGTACCTTTTATCCGTTGAGCGATGGCCCTTCCATACAGAACCACCGGATCACTAGGTCCCACTTTCGTGCCTGCTTGACTTGTTGGTCTCGCAGTTAGCCTGGCTTATGCCCTTGCACTCGACGGCTGATTTCCAAACAGCCTGAGCCAAGCTTCGAGCGCCTCCGTTACAATTTAGGAGGCGACCGCCCCAGTCAAACTACCCGCCTAG
>Ga0326728_10006035_pt1 | contig 33172 bp, 25 predicted proteins | sample MB3enrmetagenome_FD_207602 | JGI IMG/M metagenome (GOLD analysis project Ga0326728, IMG submission 207602) | Lab enriched peat soil microbial communities from McLean, Ithaca, NY, United States - MB31MN | ecosystem: Environmental > Terrestrial > Soil > Wetlands > Peat | place: USA: New York... | reverse complement strand
AGGAATGCCTTCCCCTGTCGCGTGTACTGAGCGTCGAAGTCGTGGGAAACATGCGCAACCGTAAGGTTCATGAAGTCGTCTCCGCCACCGTCAATTGCGCCTCGCCCGATGATGGCAACGTTGCGGAGGTTTCTTGCTACAATGATGCCGACTCTGAAGCCCTCTCCCGTCGAGTTCACTCCGTAGTCGCGTCCGAAACCATAGTCATCGATCCTTCCATAATCCTCCACATTCCTGCTGCCGACGATGACCGCCCCGGCCTCCAGGGAAAGAGTAATATTGTTGCGCAAATCAAAGGTCCCGGACACATATCGGCCGGGTGGAAAAACCACTACACCTCCGCTCGCCTGCGCACAGGCCTCGATCGCTTTGCGGATCGCGAGGGTGTCAAGCGTCTGATCATCGCCCACTGCACCGTAGTCCCTTACGTTGCATACCGACGGGGTGTTCTGCAGTGCGCGCGATGGCGTCTGCACCGCCGCCTGCACGCTGGCGAAAGAACCTGACACAAGAAGGATGACGAAGGCTTTGCTGGAGAACCAATTCGTTCCGCGCACAGTTCCTCCCCCCCCATCAATCTGAGACCTGCCTCCACGGCAAGCCCGATCGCGACACGAGAAGCTTTGACACAGGAGCCTTACTTACCTTCCATCCAGCGACACGCCAATCGATGCTGAGGTCATCGGCGCGTGGCTTCACCCCCATGCAGATGAGCGCCAGCGCCGGATCGGATGCGTGGGAGTGATCGGGGCTGGATTATCATTGCTTACTGACGCAGGTCCGATCAGGTTCTGCGGATTCACCCCACAGCTCTAACGGTCCGGCCCTGGCTGTGGCCCCTGAAAGTCGGAGCAACACGGTTTTTCCACCGGCCGGAATTCCATCAACTCCACCCGGGAGAGGTCCGGATCGTATAGGTTAAGCTGCCATTTACCGTCTTTCCCCATCTGCTGGTGTTCAGAGCCGTGCGGCTGCCAGCCGTGGGATTCCAGCTTCGCTGCCGTTTGTTGCATGTTCTCCACGCCGAGGGAGATGTGGTTCATCACTCCCATCTGCCGCCGGTCGGGTTGGGCGGGGGCGTTGAGCATGTATTCCAGCCAATCGGTGCCGTCGGGAACTTGCATCGCGCACCAGTCCGTGCGGCCGGGTTGCATCCCACCATACCAGTAGACATGGAATCCGAGGATGTCTTTATAGAAAGCGTCTTCAATCCCCCGATCGCGGACAATGAATCCGGTGTGGATCAGACGGCGGGAAACGGCTTCGGCATCGGGTTTCTCTTGGGGCCCTGCTTTCGCCCGCTCGACGAACTCGATGGTGTGGGCTTCGGGATCCTTCACCCGAAAGCTGCGGCTTCCATCCGGCCAGGGCTGAATGGCCTCCGGCACCGTCACTCCCTTTTGCGCCAGATAGCGCTTCAGCGCCACGATGTCGTCGGTCGCAAAAGCCACGTGGTCCATCCGGTCGAGGGCTTGAGGGTCGGGAGCAGCACCGTACCCCACCCACTGCTTGCCGACCTTGTACCGCAGGCTCTCTCCCGGCTCCACCGGACTAGCGCCAGAGAGACCCAATACATCGTGATAGAGACGGGCGACTCCTTCCGGTGCTGTCGTGTAGAACGCCACATGATCGATGCCGGTAATCTTCGGCCGGTCTGACGCGGCTCGCCCGCCGAGGGCCAAGTTGGCGATGATGCACAGTGCCAATACGAGTGTGCTTCTCATGGAATCCTCTCCTCCCTGCATTGCGACAATCTGGTTGCGTCGGGGCCGCCCCCCCGCATAGATACGCCATTGTACTTCACTTGGCAACGAAGTTTGCTATAGCATGATCTGGTTTTCCCAGACGACAACGGTTGAGGGGGTCGTGGCGTAATTTGCATATGCCCTGCCAGAAATCGCGGGGTTGGATAAGGGGACCCGACGAAGTGGTGGGGCGCCGGTTGGAGTAGGAGAACGGAGAAGCCCGGGCTTTTTTCGCCAGTCTGCCGCGGCGAGCGCCCACTGGCGCGCCCCGACCGACCACTGACAAGGTCCATGGGAGTAAGATGGGGGGAGAAGGGAGGTTGCTTCGCATGTCCGAAACCGTGTCCGGGAGGATGGTCGCTTCACGCCAGAGCGATCGCATCGTTCTGCTGATGTTGTTGATGGTGGTTATTCCTGCGGCGATCACACTGCACACTGTCCGCGTCCCAGCGCCGACCCATGATTTCAGTTCCAACCCTACTCCGCTCGGTTATACGTGGAGCCTGTTGCTGTTCATTGTGCCGATCATTGTGATTGCCGGCTGGTTCTTGCCGCACGAAGGCGTGGAGATCCCGCAGAAGGCTTTCTGGCGCACCATCGCGATTCTAGTCCCTTGCGGCGCCGGGTTAGATTTTTTCTTCGCCCATTGGTTCTTCTGTTTCCCGAACCCGGGCGCGACGCTTGGAATCGAGGCGCCGGCCTTGGGCAAGCCGGTACCCCTCGAAGAGTATGTCTTCTACTTGACGGGCTTCTTCACGGTACTCCTGATCTATATCTGGGCGGACGAGTTTTGGTTCGCGGCCTACAACGTTGCGGACTACCCGGGCGAATCGAGAAAAATCCCGCGCCTCTTGCAATTCCATGGAGCCTCCGTGGTGCTGGGGCTCGTTCTGATCGCGGCGGCCATCGTCTACAAGAAGGCGCTTTCAGCGACCCCGGAAGGCTTTCCGGGATACTTTACCTTCCTCGTCGCCACTGCTTTGGTTCCGTCGGCGGCTTTCTTCCCGTCGGCTAGGCCGTTCATCAACTGGCGGGCATTCAGTCTGACGCTGTTCATCGTCGTCCTGATCAGCCTAATCTGGGAGGCGACGTTGGCCCTCCCTTACGGCTGGTGGGGTTACCAGAACAAGCAGATGGTCGGCCTGTCGATCGGAGCCTGGTATGGCTTGCCCATCGAGGCGGTCGGCTTGTGGATTGCCGTTTCGTACGCCACGGCGATTGTTTTCGAGATCATTAAACTGTGGCAGGCCTCCGGCAAGAAGGCCAGGCACGCTTTTCTGGGGACGAAAGAAACAAAGACAAGTCACCCGTGACCGCGTCCTGAATGTGATTCAGTCTCAGATCTCGTGATTCGGCGAGGGTGATGACTCGTTCTATGTGTACGGAGCAGCACATCCGCGTATTTACCGCAACGGAACAGATGTCTATTCCAATGACGCCCGGGGCTTGCGTGTGGCCTCCGGATGCGGTGGCACGGTTGCCTCAATGGACTCCAGCTTTTCCGTGGGATCGGCGCGGGTATAGATGCCTCTGTAGTCGCCAGATTATTGTGACCCAACCAACAGGCACGCTTTTCTGGGGACGAAAGAAACAAAGACAAGTCACCCGTGACCGCGTCCTGAGTGTGATTCCGTCTCAGATCTCGTGATTCGGCGAGGGTGATGACCCGTTCTATGTGTACGGAGCAGCACATCCGCAGATTTACGGCAGCGGAACAGATGTCTATTACAATGACGCCTGGGGCTTGCGTGTGGCCTCCGGATGCGGTGGCACGGTGGCTTCAATAGACTCCAGCTTTTCCGTGGGATCGGCGCGGGTATAGATGCCTCTGTAGTCGCCAGATTATTGTGACCCAACCAAATTGAAACTCTGCGAATATCGTGTGTGGCTTAGAGCACGGACATCGCACAGGGATGTGTCAGAACATGCGGCGGGATCTGGTTTTTTCAGCAACGAGGGGCATTTCCGACTTGCCGTTTGCACACAGTGGCGCAGCACGTAAGCAAATCCCTAAAGGGTCATCGGCCGCCGCGCGTATGGCCCGGACGCCGAATATTCCGTGGATTTCTCCTTGATTAAGTAATCGTTCACTACCGGTGGGCCAGGAACTATACCATCATGGGGTAGCCGGAGGCGCGGGCGGCTTCCACAGCCTCGTGACGGTTTACTGCCTCCACCTGCTTCATGATACGGTGCATATGATTCTTGATGGTAAACTCCGAGAGATTCAGCCGTGAAGCGATCTCTTTGTTCGTCAAGCCTTTGGCAACAAGGGAAATAAGCTGCTGTTGCCGTATCGTGAGGCCGGGCAGGGACTTCTGTTTAATCTGGACCGGAGTCTCCCGGGCAAGTCGGGCCACCGTCCGAAAGAGTGCAAGGCACAGCCGGGGAGGACAGATGGCCTCCCCCCGGGCCGCGGCACGAACGGCTGTAACAACGTCGCTTGCCGAGGCGTCATTCAGCAAGTAACCTGAGACCCCGGAGCGAACCGCCAGGAGGAATTGTGCTTCGTCCTCTTCCATGCCGATCAGCACAACACCCACTGCGCCGTTCGCCTCCTGTCCATCGAGGAAGCGGGCGCCAAGTGCCGACAGCAACTGGAGGTCATCCAGCACTAGGATGTCGCATTGGGAATGAAAGACGTCAATGGCTTCGGTAGAGCAGCCTTGCCCAACGATGCACAAATCAGACCGTTTGCGAAACAGACGCACCAGTGTTTCGCGAACGAGTCGGTTCTCGATAAGCAAGAACACTCGCGTCGGATCATTGGGCAGCCCGTTTTCCGACACCATTGTTCTCCTAGGACTTGAGCTTCCTCCTGAGGAACCTCCAGGGTCACCGGAAGCAAGCCATTGCATACGTCGTGAGAACACAAATTATAGGAGGACTTTGCTTTCTTGTCAATGATTCGTATCCTGTATTGTTGTCTCTAGCGTGACTAGCATCGCGATCATAATTAACTCACTTAGGCCGTACGCCGATTTGCAAAGGAGAGCACACCGAGAACCTTGGGCCTTCGGTCCGCTCGCCGAGGCAGACGTGTTAGTGGCCTGCGCCAGCTATGCCCGGGGGGAAATCTGAATCTGGAACCAGATTTCACCCGGTATTTTTTTCAAATCTGTATGGAATTTACATTCCGCATGGCACGGGCAGTCAGCGCTATGTCCTGATCAGACAGTTTGATAGCATCTGGTCAAGAAAATGCAACATCTGGATATATTCAATATAACTTGTTGATGGACAGGCTGTCACAATTATGCGAAAATCAGTGACCTTATTGCCTCATTTTCATTTTTGAGCATGAGGGGCTATGTGCCTAAGAAGGTCGCTATGTTCGAAGCTTTTTTCACCTGGGAAGCGAGTGCGTATGGGAGGCACGATTTCCTGATCCAGAGTTGAGGGGCGTTACAACACCCCTGAGAAATCTTGGATACGATTCAAACCGAGAGCTCCTGCCGGCACCGCCGTGTGTTAGTCCGAAATTGGTACCTGACTGACTTGGATTGGTACCCCCCATTAGGCTGTTTTAGGTACTTCGTCAAAGGACATTTTTTGGACCTTTTCCGCATGACGTTTGTGGGCTGATACTAACACACAGTGGAGATCGCCATGGAAAAACCTATTCGGGTTCTGGTAGCGAATCGCCCCCGCCTGATGCGTGAGCTGATTCTCACAACGTTTTCAGATCAATCCGACATCGAAATTGTCGGCGAAGTGGCGGATGAGGCCGATATCCCGGTAAGCGTGCAAAAGACAAACCCGGATGTTGTCGTCATTGCCCAAGACAAGTTGGGGGAGCGGCCTAGCATCTGCGACGCAGTACTTCGTCAACGACCAGACATACGAATCATCGCGGTCGCGCCACACGATAACTACTCGGTTCACTATTGGGCGTCCCTTAACATTCACTCGCACGACGTCGAGGCCTCGGAAGAAGCCATCCTGGGTGTCCTTCGAACCAAGGTCGGCTCGGTTTACGGCTTGACGTGAGTTTATCCGGCCCGGCAAGGAGCAAGAAATGTTGCGCATCCAGAGATTCATCCTAGGGAGCCTCGCGATTTGCGTGGCTCATCGTCCGCCCGGCGCAAGTGTACACACGCGACGGGTCCTTGTTGGAGTGCTCTTTACGTCCCTTCTTGGGTTCGCAGCCACGTCCACCGCCCCAGCCCAAGAGCAGGAGCGGTCGGAAGGGCAGCAACGGCAGGAACGACAGGAACGGCCGGAAGGGCAGGAGCGGGCTGCGGATTGGGCCACGGATAGCCTCGAACTAGTTTCTGCCTCGCCCGAGCAGATCCGGGATGTGCTGGCCAAAGATCCCGGCCTGATGGTCGAGCTAAAACGCCTAATGGCCAAAGAGGCGATAGAAAAGGGACAAATCGTCGCGGAGCAGGACTTGGCGGATGCCGCCATCCTGGATCGTCTTGCAACCGACACACGGTTCCGAGCCCTGGCTACACGCCTGTTGCAGCGCTACGGCTACCTGTCACCACAGCTTAACCCTTTGTCGCCTTCGGGAAAAGAGCAGGACCTGGTGCTGAAAGCTAGGGCAGAGCGGCTGGCCCGTGCCACAACACTAGACATGGACTTGGGGCCTGCATCGGGACGTGCCGAGGCGGCGTGCGGACCGGGGAAGGACAACCCCGGCTGCCTGATGGAGACGAGTAAACCCACCACGGGCTTGGGGCCGGAATCGGAGCCATCAGAAGCCGGGTGCGAACCAGGTGAAGGCAACCTCCCCTGCCCAGCGCCGGCTAACAGACCTGCACAGTCCCCCAATCCTTCCCGGCCCGTGCCGCCGGGGACAGAGACACCTCCCCCAGACAACCAGCGCCTTGACCTGACGGGTTCCGCGTTGATGACGGCCAGTGCCGTTTCCACTACCGGCCAGCCGAGGTCAAACACACAGCCCGGTGGGCTTCGGTCCGAAGATCTCTCCGATGTCACGGGTGGCATTCCTGCTGTTCTTCCTGAAAGTCCACTAAGGCAGTCGCCCCGCCCCCTTGTAACGCCGCATCAGCCGAAGGCAAGTGCGATCCCCGAGCCGGTCGAGATGGTAAGTTCACCCAATCCCTACGCCTATCTACCCTCGCTTTACGATCTCTACATGCAGGCCGCGCCACGCATGGGGCGTCTCGAGCGCTTTGGCCTCGACGTGTTTCGCCGCAACCCCGAGAGCGTAGGGATTCCCATGGATCTTCCGGCTGGCCCGGAGTACGTCCTCGGTCCGGGTGACGGATTAACCATTGATCTTTGGGGAGGCGTTTCGCAGCGGCTGTTCCGAACCGTAGACCGCGAAGGCCGTCTGTCGTTGCCGGAGGCGGGGCCACTGCTGGTGAGCGGCAAGACGCTCGGCGAGGTGCAAGAGGTCGTACAACGCATTCTGCGGACACAGTACCGGGACGTTTCCGCCGATATTTCCTTGGGCCGCCTGCGCACCGTTCGCGTCTACGTGGTGGGTGAGGTGGTATCACCGGGCGCCTACGACATCAGCTCACTTTCGACCCCGCTCAACGCCTTGTTTGCCGCCGGAGGCATCACCTCGCGCGGGTCGCTACGCCATCTGCGTCACTCTCGTGGCCGACAACTCGTTGAGGAGGTAGACGCCTACGACCTGCTGCTGCACGGCATCCGCGGCGACCTGAAAAACCTTGAGAACGGTGACACGCTGCTAGTGCCTCCTGTCGGCCCACAGGTGAGCGTGGACGGCATGGTGCGCCGCCCGGCGGTTTACGAACTGCGGGGCGAGACGAATCTCGGCGAGGTGCTCGATCTGGCCGGTGGGGTTCTTCCCGCGGCGGCACTGCGTCACATCGAAGTCCAGCGGCTGGAGGCGCACGAGAAGCGCACGATGCTGAGCGTTAACCTGGACGATACGAGCGATCCTCAAGTGGTTCGCCACCAACTCGCCACGTTTAGAGTGCAGGACGGCGACGAAGTGCACATTTTCCCGATCGCTCCCTACAATACCGCCACCGTCTACCTCCAGGGACACGTCCTGCGACCGGGGCGATACGCCTACACTCCCGGCATGCGTCTCACCGATCTCGTGGCTTCCTACCAAGATCTTCTTCCCGAGCCCGCCGAGCACTACGCGGAAATTGTCAGCCTGCGCCAGCCGGACTGGAGGCCGGTGGTGGAAAGCGTCGATTTGGCGGCGGCCCTGGCGAACCCACAGGCGTCGCCGAAGCTTGGGCCGCTTGATACGATTCGCATCTTCGGCCGGTACGATCTGGAGTCCGCGCCGGTGGTCTGGCTCTCCGGGGAGGTACGCACCCCGGGACAGTACCGTACCTCGGGCCAGATGCATTTGCGTGATGCGATCTATCAGGCCGGAGGGTTGCTGCCGGATGCGGCGCTTGACTCCGCGCAACTATTCCGCGCACAGCCCGACGGCGGGCTCAGAATCTTGAATGTCAATCTTGCCGCCGCCCTCGATGCCGACCCGCTGGAAAACGTCCTCGTGCAGCCGCGCGACCGGATCCTCGTGCACCGCAGCCTCTATCGCGTGGACCCGCCGAGTGTGTACATCCGGGGCGAAGTGGCCAATCCGGGCCGCTATCCCCTCGGGGAGAATATGCGGGTCGCGGACCTATTGCGCGCGGCGGGCGGCCCGAAACGCAGCGCCGACCTTTCGAATGGCGACCTGACACGCTATTACCCGGTGACCAGCGTCCCCCCGGGGGGGGAGCACCAGAGCGTGGATCTCACGGCTGTATTCCATGATGCGAACCTGAACTTCCCCCTCAAAGACGGTGACGTCCTCAGCGTGCCGGAACTGCCCGGGTGGAAAGATCTGGGCGCATCCATCACCGTGAGGGGAGAAGTGAGAAATCCCGGCGTCTACGGCATCCGTCCAGGCGAGCATTTGAGTTCCGTCTTGAAGCGCGCCGGAGGCTTGCTCCCGACTGCCTATCCCCAAGGCGCCATCTTTTTGCGCAATTCCGTCCGGGAACTCCAGGAAAAGAGCCGGCAAGAACTCATCCAGCGCATCGAGCAGGAAGGCGCGACGGTGAAGACGTCTCTGACAACCTCCGGCGGGGAACAGGCCCAGCTCGCGCAGGAAGCTGCGCAACAGCAACAGCGCGCCCTAGAGGCGTTGCGGCGCGCGCCCGCTTCCGGGCGACTGGTGGTTCGGATGCGTCCCGGCCTGAAGGGATTTGAGAATTCATCGCAGGACATCGAAGTGCGCGATGGCGACGCACTCGAGATCCCCAAGCAGCCCGGAATGGTCCTGGTGGTCGGACAGGTATACAATAGCAATGCCATAACTTACGTACCGGGTAAAAACGCCGGCTGGTATCTCTCCCAAGGCGGCGGCGCCACGCGACTGGCGGACAAGCGCGCCGTCTTCGTTGTGCGCGCGGACGGTGAGATAACGAGCCGCGACCAAAAAGGTTGGTGGTCCAGCAACGTGCTCTCCGCGGTGATTCGCCCTGGCGACACGATTGTCGTGCCAGAGCGGCCGATTATCGGCGACACCCGCTGGAAAAATGTCATAGCACTTGCGCAGATCGCGGAGGCAGCGGCGATTACTGCGGCGATCCTTCCCTGAGTTGGGAAGCCGTATCGGGAGGAGGTACAGGTTCTCGCCGTATTATACTGGCGTTTCCCGGATTGGCTCTGGACGCCGAAAACACCCTGACGGCATCCTTGCAAGTGACTTCCCGGCCTGGGTGGTTGGGCTTGAGAAAATGAAACAGGGACAATATCAATGAAGGAATCAGATCCAAGAACCTCGGCTGGACTTTCCGACCTCGAAGCTCCAATCTCGGTGCGCCCGGAAAACGGCGATATTGTGGCGGGCGAAGAGACGGCTCAGCAGGATTCAGGAGAGCGCACGACTCATGGACGGACCGTTGCAAGCCTCCGCCTGCTTTGGGAGAGCCGCCGGTTCCTGGGGCGCGTTGCCGGTGCGGGTCTGCTACTTTCAATTCTCATAGCTCTTCTCATCCCCAGCCGTTATCAGTCCGTGGCGCGTTTAATGCCGCCCGATAATCAGTCCGGTTCCGGCGGCCTCGCAATGGCCGCAGCGTCTCTTTCCGGAGGTGCGCCTGGGGGTCTAGCGGGGATGGCGGGGGGGCTTTTGGGTCTGAAGAGCACCAGCGACCTCCTGGTCGGCGTCCTAACCAGCCGGACAGTGGAAGACAAGCTCATCCAGAAGTTTGACTTAAGAGAGGTCTATGGAGTCCGCCGGATGGAGGATGCGCGCAAGAATTTGGCGGGCTGGACCGATGTTTCGGTAGATAAGAAGAGCCAGATCATCACGATGACGGTAACCGATAAAAGCCCCCAGAGGGCGCAGGCGATGGCCCAAGACTACGTTGAAGAACTGAACCGCACGTTGGCCGAGGTGAGCACGTCCTCTGCGCGCCGCGAGCGCATTTTCCTGGAAGGACGTTTACAAGCCGTCAGCCAGGATTTGGAGGCTTCAGAGAAGGAGTTCAGCCAGTTTGCGAGCAAGAACACGGCGATTGATATCAAGGAACAGGGCAAGGCCATGGTCGACGCGGCGGCGACCCTCCAGGGAGAATATATTGCCGCGCGATCGGAACTCGAAGGGCTCCGGCAGCTTTACACGGACAGCAACGTCCGTGTGCGCTCCTTGCAAGCACGAGTCGACGAGCTGGAAAATCAACTCAAGATCGTGGGCGGAAAAGACGAGAGCACTTCTCTGGGGAAGGCCGCGCCGGGCGATTCGCTCTACCCCTCGATCAGGAAACTGCCCATGCTCGGCGTCCCTTACGACGACCTGTACCGCAAGACTAAGGTTGAGGAAGCGGTGTTCGAGACGCTGACTCAAGAGTACGAGCTCGCCAAGGTGCAAGAAGCGAAAGAAATCCCAACCATCAAGGTGCTCGATCCACCCAACGTTCCTGAAAAGAAATCATTTCCACCTCGCACCCTAATCGTCTTGTTGGGGACAGCCTTGGCCTTCTCGTGCGGGGTGGCCTGGATAGTTGGGTGCAAGTTATGGGAGAAAACGGATCCGGCCGATCCTGGAAAAGTGTTAGCGCAAGAGGTTTTCGACACCGTGAAAGCGGCGATGCCTTGGGTTTCACGAAATGGATTTCAGAAAGGCCCGAAATCCAAAGTGGATAGTCCAACAATGGACGCAAATGGGGGAATAATATCGAAGAGTGATGAGTAGGACGGTGGACAATCTGTCGCTCCTTGGGCACTCATGACAGGTTCCTCAGCTTTTCCAGGTTTGACACCCAGACGTTTTGTCTGAAAGCTGTGAGGTTATTGTTATCTTATTGAAAGGTAATAGGTTAGGTCACAAATCCCCTGTAAGTGACGGGGCGAAGCTGTAAATGGCGGTGATCAGTGGTTGGTGGTCAGTGGTCAGCAAGAGCACCCTGAATGCTGACGTCTTCGTGTTTCGTTGATTGCTAATGGCGCATCATGGAAACAACTGATATGCCAGTTCGAGGTTCGTTACTCGTCACTGGCCACACGTCACTGAAATTGTGGTACGCCGCCTGCACGTGCGCGCACCACGAGAAATCTGTCGCCGAACAACTGTCCGCGCGGTCGGTCGAGCACTTCCTGCCTCTTTATGAATCGGTCCGTCGTTGGAAGGACCGGCGGGTGCGCCTCCAGTTGCCCCTTTTCCCCGGCTACGTGTTCGTGCGCCTGGCTTTGCGCGACCGTTTACAAGTCTTGCAGATTCCCAGCGTGGCAAGATTTGTCAGCTTCAATGGGACTCCCGCGGCGCTGCCCGAGGCAGAAATCGAGGCGCTGAAGGCGGGCCTCGAACGCGGCATACAAGCGGTGCCGCACCCCTACCTGAAGGCGGGCCGGCGCGTGCGCATCACCGCCGGGCCGCTCGAGGGCCTCGAGGGCGTCGCGGTCCGAAAAAAGAACTCGTTGCGTTTTGTCCTTTCGCTGGACCTCATCATGCGGTCGGTGGCCGTCGAGATTGCCATGGCTGACTTAGAGCCGATCCGCTAGCAGGCTGATCAACTCACAAGACAGCGAAGTCAGCGATGAAATTCAGTCTTCATGTCTGATACTATCTTATACAAGCCCGAAGACCTGCGGCCAATGCTGATGGCCTCGCTTGCCGCGAGTTGGGTGGGGGCTGTGGTTCTGATATGGTTATTTAGCCCTTGGTCGGCCGTCTTTCTCATCATCGTTGGCACTGTCGTGATGGTTGCCCGCCTGCCACTGAGTACGGCTGTCGTGGTATTCATTTTGTTGATACCTTTCGACCTTCAACGAGAGATCGGCGGAATATGGGTCTATCTTGATTTCCTCGTTGCGGCGATTGCTCTACCGCTGTTCAGGTTCAAGAAAGGACCGCCCATTCTTTGTTGGCTTCTTGTGCCGTTCTTCCTTTATTTCGTCGCTACGGGGGCCCCACGTAGCCTGGTTCCGTTGGGGTTCTTGCGTTTCGCGGTACGCTGGGGGATTGCGCTGTGTTTCTCCGCTGCGGTAGCAATGTCAGGAGCAGCAGAGGAGCTCGTACTGGCCGCAGGTGTTACCCTCATTCCCCTCACCACCTACGGGTTGTACCAACTCTCGGTGGGTGAATTCGGCGGGCTGTTCGCCTGGATGAACCCAGAAATGATAGAGCGACCGTGGATGGCACGCTCGTATTCTCTGATGTGGCACCCGAATGTCTTTGGTGAATTTGCCGGCATGATCAGCGTGATGCTGATCGCTTTAGGGCTGAAGGGCTATAAGACTAAGCTTTTCTTTACGCTGGCCGCCGTCGGCATTGCTGGTCTCTTATGTGCGGGCAGCCGAGGAGCGGATATTGGCGTTGGAATCGCTATTCTGGTTTTATTGACGCAAACCCCAAAGTACTGGCGCAAGCTAGCAGTGATCGCTGTGTTGGCTTTTATTATTTGGGGAGCCCAGCATTACGATGTCATTCCCCTGGAACGTGTGGAGGGATTGGACGCGACCACGACCGAAAGCCGATTGCTGATATGGGGTGCCGCATACTCGGGCTGGCAGCAACATCCTTGGATCGGACTTGGCACAAAAAACTTCGTCGAAATCATGCAGAACTTCGTTAACTTCACAGCTGTTCACGCCCACAATACCTACTTGCAGATCCTCGCGGAAACTGGGCTGGTCGGCTTCGCGCTTTTTTATTTACCGCTTCTGTATCTGCTTTGGCGAGCTTGGAAAGCCAGAACGGTTCCCGTAGTTTTGGCCGGAGTTTGTGCGTTGCTGGTTTGGCTCGCTCATGGCTTTGTCGACGTCACGTTCCTGGATAACCCGCCCAGTCTGCTGCTCTTGTTTACAGTCATAGGGCTTATCGTCGGTGGACTGCCGCCGCGGAAAACACTCCAGCCGGCCGATTCACAGGTATCTTGCAGTCTATTGACAAAACCGTCTTTCCTGAACGACGCCCACTAGGTTTGAAGGTGGTTGGCAAGAACAGTCACTCGAAGATGCCCCTAGAAAAACAAACCGCTTTGAAGGCCGACCAAGACGTCCGGGCACCGGGGACGATTCGCGGAACCCTGTTAGCGTGGAACACCGTCTTGAATCTCGCGGGCCAGGTGCTGCCCCTTCTTGTGGCCCTGCCGGCGGTACCGTACATCATCCATCGGCTGGGCGTTGACCGCTTCGGCGTGCTGTCGCTAGCCTGGGCGGTCCTGAACATGTCTACCATCCTCGACTTGGGGTTGGGGCGGGCCACGACCAAGTTCGTGGCCGAGTACATGGGGCAGGGAAAAGAAGGCCAGGTCCCTAGCGTCGTCTGGAGTTCGTTGGTGGCCCAGATGCCCCTGGGACTGGTAGGCGGAATCCTGGTGGCGCTCTTTACGCCTGTCGTGGCGGGGCGGTGGCTCAGAGTACCCGCTCCGCTGGTCGGTGAGACCGAAACGGTCTTTTACATCATTGCCGCCTCTCTGCCTCTCGTACTAGCTAGCAATCCACTCCGCGGAGCGCTGGAGGCTATGCAACGGTTCGACCTGGTCAACTACGTTCGGGTTCCGACCACTGCTCTGATGTTTCTCCTCCCCGCAGGGGCTGCGGCATGGGGGGTCCGGTTACCCGGCATAGTGCTGCTGTTGACCCTGGTAAGAGCGGCTATGACCCTTGCGTACCTCATACTTTGTTTCCGAACCCTGCCGATCCTTCGCCGAAGATTTTCCTTCAAGGGCAGCGGGATCCGTCAACTGTTGGCGTATGGCGGTTGGGTTATGGTTTCAAACCTTACCGCCCCGTTCTTTTTATCCTTGGACCGATTCATGATTGGGGCCTTACTTTCCGTGGCGGCTGTCAGCTATTACACTCCGCCTTGGGAAATTGCTCGGAGGACGGTGGCCTTCCCGTTCAGTCTCTCTTCCACCCTTTTCCCATTTTTCGGCTGGCACGGGCAGAAGGACCGCGACCTCCTTTGCAGAGTCTCCGCCAAGGCCTGCAAATTCATTCTTCTTGCGATGTGCCCTGTTACGATTGTCTTAATGGTTTTTGCCGGGGATATTCTGCGGCTTTGGCTGGGCGCTGATTTCGCTAAGCAGGGCGCTGTCGTTCTTCAAACTCTGGGGCTGTCGTTTTTGTTGAATGGGTTGACCTACGTTCCGTACACTGCCATTCAAGGTCTGGGCCGGCCGGACTGGAAAGCCAAGCTCGACGTGTTCAACTTGTTTTTGTTGGGACTACTTTTTTGGTGGCTGATCCCTGGGCTCGGAATCAACGGCGCAGCGTTTTCAACCCTGGCCGTCACCAGTTTCGATTGTGTCGCCGAGTTTTGGCTCTCTCGCAAGCTCGGGGTATTTCCCCTGTGGTCCCCCTCAGCACGATCATTGTGGCGAACCATGCTGCTGAGCGGCGGGCTGGCCGTCGCTGTGGTCACGGTGAAGAGCCTGCGCCTGCCCCTGGGCTCGACAGCGCTCGCCATACTCGCTTTATTCTCTGCTTTCGTCTATGTGTTCTGGAAGGTTGGAATGGAAGGGGATGAGAGGGCGGTGCTTCGTGATTGGACGGCCCGGTTGTCCGAGGTGGGGCGGCCGTCTCGGGCTCTGGCTCCGGGGGAGCCGTCGGCGGCAGAGGTTTCGCTTCATCGGGGAAAGTCTGTATGATCACTGGCTCTGGAGACGCTGGGGGTTCGGCAAAGGCAGCAGCAATTGAAGAGTTGCTCAAGCCCATGAAACTACCGCCGCTGCCGCCCGAGCCGTTGGCCTCCGTGCTGGTGGCAAACTATAACTACGCCGCATACATCGGCGAGGCCATCGAGAGCGTGTTGGGTCAGACCTACCAGAATTTCGAACTCGTTATCTGTGACGATGGTTCGACAGATAACTCGTGCGAAGTAATTGGAAATTATGTCCAGGGCGACCCAAGGGTGAAGTTGATTCGTAAGAAAAACGGTGGGCAGCCCTCGGCGATGAACGCAGCTTATCGGGGATCTCGTGGCGATATTATCTGCCTTCTCGATTCGGATGACGCTTTTTTTAGACAGAAGTTAGAGACCGTAGTTGAGGCCTTCCGCGAGGATCCCATGGTCGGCCTCGTGGCTCATCGAGAATTGCGAATCGATGGGAGGGGCAGATCGCACGGGATTACCCCGCTCTTCTCGAGGCTTCCTTCCGGCTGGATGGGGCAAGACTTGCTGCGCAACGGGGGAGTTGTCAACCTGGTGAGCACTTCCGGGATCAGTTTGCGCAGGGAAGTTGCGCAGAGGATCTTTCCCTTGCCCGAGGAACGCATAAGCGGGCGCGGCACGGTCAACATGATGGGCGCAGATACACTCATTATGAGGCTCGCCCCCTTGATGTCCTATGTTAAGAGTCTCCACCAGCCGCTGGCGAAATACCGGTTCCACGGGAAGAGTTTGACGAGCGCAAAGAAGATGAACGCGCCGTTCGTCGAGGTTTGCTTAGCCGTCTGGAGAGCATACTACCAGGCGCAGAGGGAGTACTTGGCCAGCATCGATCCCCGGCTGGCGGAAGCCCTCGCCCCCTTGGACGCGAATGTCTATGTCTCGGAATGGGAGTACATGGGGGCGCGATTTCGGGGCGATCCTCTGACGCCCCAGCTGCACACCAGCCTGACGCACCACCGGGACTTCGCCCACCTGCCTCGATCTCGCAGGTGGTTCTGGAAGACCTCGATTTTTCTACCCCGGCCACTTTTCAGTTGGGTTGTTGGGCAAATATTCGGTGGGGGCGGACTGAGACGAGTTGTCGCCTTGGTGGCAAGAGGCGGAAAGTAGAAGCAAGGGAAGGTCCTCACCCGTGAACGAAAGACTGATCCAATGAGGATATTAGTAACGGGAGGAGCTGGATTTATTGGGCCCACATTCCGGATTGGTTCCTCTCGGCGGGCTGGTCCGTAAGGGTGGCTCACCAGCAACTGATTCAGGTGGGGCAAGCTCGCGCGTCATGAAACGCGAATGACCTACCACCTCCGAAGCTGGCTGCGGACACATTTTCAGATGGTCAGGCTCTCACAGTATTAAGCACGTCTCGATGCAGCTTATTGATTCGTGCTTTTTCTGGTTTCTACCTTAGCTGGAGGTCCCAAATGGACGACTTGATTCCCGCAATTGCCCCTGCCGAGCCGTGGCAAAGCAGGGCCAAGGGTTGGCTTAAGCGGGCGATTGCTCCGCCGACGGTGCTCTTTCAGCGGCACCGTATAGCAGACTACTTGTCCAGGGAAAAGAGCCCTAAGCTGCACATGGGCTGTGGCCTGAATATATTGCCGGGTTGGCTGAACGCCGACCTTACCCCACTGGGACGCCGCGGAACCGTTTACATTGACGCAACGAAGAGACTGCCTTTTGCAGATGGCATGCTGTCGTTCATCTTTACGGAGCATTTTATCGCCCATCTAAGCCTGAACGATGGAGCGAGGTTCCTTCGGGAGTGCTATCGAGTTCTCAGAAAGGGAGGCGTCCTGCGCACAACCGGTGAGGACCTCACGTTTGCGGCCAAAATGTCTTTGAGCTCGGAACCACGATACGAGGCCTATCACCGCTGGATTTGCAAGGAGTTCCTGGGCGATGAGCGGTATCCTCGTTGCTTTGGAGTGAACTATTTCGTGTACGGCCATGGCCACAAGTTTCTCTTCGATGCCGAGGCGATCACGTGGCTTCTGAAGCGGGTCGGTTTCTCCGAGGTGGTCCCGGCCAAAGTCGGCGAAAGCACTCAGCCGGAACTGCAGGGGGTCGAAGGGCACGACAGGGTCGTCGGTATCCCCCCCGAGTTCGAGGGCATCGAGACATTCGTGGTCGAAGCGATCAAGTAGGGCCGCTCGCTACTTCAGGTGGTGGCCGGCAGAGACCGGGCCAACTGAGGATCTGGGTCCTGCGGAGTGCAAATGCGGACGGCAGCAGCCCTATTCCGTCACGACCAGGCCTAGTTTGTTTTGAAGAGCAGGTGAGAACTTTCAAGTACCGAGGGTCAAGCTATGCTCCGAATGGGAAATGCCGGAAAGCGCAGGATGCAACTATAGACTCGCGTGGGACAGGGCGGAGGGGCGCTGCCGCTCTCAGGGTCCTGTCATACTCCCCCGGCGTTGGAACCCTGTCGAGGCTTATGAATCCACATAGATTTGGGGATCGAACACAATGAGCGCAACGTTCAGAGGGCACTATCTCTCAGATAAACTCAGGTACTTCACCTCCGTGGCTAAGGAGGTTGCCAGGGAGAAAGGTATTATCCCTGTCCTTAGGGGCGGTTTTAAAGTTGGCGTTGATTGGCTGTCTGACCTGATACTCTGTTACTATTTCAAAGCTACTCGGCGTCACAGGATCTTTGCCTTTCAGGGTGCCGACTACCGCTACCTCCTTCACATATACAGTGACACATGGAAAAACGAGCGAACAGTCGAGATTCCGATAATTTGGGACATCGTGAAAAAGAACTGTGGCAAGAAGATTCTTGAAGTCGGGAATGTTCTTTCGCATTATTTCGCAGTCGACCACGAGGTGATAGACAAATATGAGAAGGCAATTGGTGTGATGAACGTTGATGTCGTCGATTTTGAGCCCCAGAATAAATATGATCTCATCGTAAGCATTTCGACGTTGGAACACGTCGGGGCGGATGAGAAACCCATATATATGCCGGCCTTGGCCCCTGGAGGAAGATTCGGGCAGGACCAGCCCAGGAACGCCATGAAAATTGCACGCGCCGTAGAGAACCTTAAGAGGTGCCTTGCACCTGGAGGGAAAATCGCAGTAACCCTGCCCATTGGACAGAATCCGGAGATGGATAGGCTCCTCGAAGAAGGAGTGATAGCGTTTTCCAGACTGCATTTTCTGAGGCGAATATCGAAGGACAACCTGTGGGTTGAAACAAATGACAACAACATCCTTTGGACTAAGTACAATTCACCGTTTCCAGGGGCCAACGCTGTGACCATCGGGATTTATGAAAGGGGCTGACCCCGCCAAGCGGTGCCAGGAATAATCTCGAGTAAGGGAAAGCAGCTTTACAGGGGGGTCACCTATAGGCGTGGACCATCGAAAACACATGACGAGTAAGAGAGGATTGGGATGGCAGGGATTACAATCGTGCGTGTACAGGCGGGGGGGTGGTTATGTACTCCTGATAATTTGCGGCGACTATGCCTTCTCTGTCGCGGGAAGACGCGTTGAGAACATATGAAGGATCAACAACTCCGCACGGGATCTCACGAGGTCTTCCGCGACATCTGGAAGACTTCTCCGCATTATTACGTCCACTCACTCGCGGAGGCTATGCGCTACTCCCAAGTCTCTGACCTTTTCAAGTTTGAGTGGCTCGAAAAGATCTTTCCCGACGGAGAGGGGATCAGGTCATTGGAGGTAGGATGCGGCGCGGCAGGGGCGTCTGCGTACTTTACCGGACGCGGTTACAGTGCGACGGTAATCGACCTGACAGAGACGGCACTGCTTAAGGCGCGCGAGTCCTTCCAGCGGTACAACCTAAGCGGCGGAGCGGTGTTGGGAAATGCCCTGCAGCTACCCTTCAAGGATGGCTCGTTCGATGTTGTGATGAGCTTTGGTTTGCTCGAACACTTCGAGGCGCCTGAACAGCCCATTCGAGAAATGGTACGTGTCCTCAAACCAGGGGGGCTGTTTTTCGGCGAAATCGTCACGAAAAAGATTTCGGTTCAAACCCCGGCAAACTTTCTTATCAACGGACTCGCCGCGTTCGTGTACTGGACACTCCATGGGAGCCCAGGCTACGGGTTCAGGAAAGGCCTACGGAAGATGGTCTCGATCGAAGATTTCTACGAGTCGACTTATCCCGCCAGAAGGTTCGAGAAGGCGGCGGGGGATTGTAATGTTGTTCAAATCCGATGCACGGGCGCCAACCCCATTCCTGACTTGTATCTGCCACCCTTTCTCATGCCTACATGGGTGAAATGGCTTAAGGGTCGCCGGCACCTATGGCAGAGGTTTAACAACTCCGAGTCACATTTTGCCAAGAGGTATATCTGCAGAGGTTGGTTCTTGTGGGGCCGGAAAACGCCGCTTCGGGAAGACAGTTCCACGCTGTGAATAAAGGGGAATATACGCCCGCACTGACATGAAGATAGCCGTCGATCTTAGGCGAATCGAAAATCCCGGAATTGGCCGGTACATGAAGAATCTGTTCCGAACCATCTGCCGTTTGGATCAATCTAATGAATATCTCTTGATCGTGCCACCTGGGTATGATGGATTTAGGTCTGACAGTGAGCACGTCCAAGTTGTGCCTGATGGGAGCAAGTACTACTCCTTGCGCGAGCAGTGGGTTTTACCGAGACTGCTTGCCAGAGAGGCAGCCGAGCTTTTCCATTCTCCGCATTTTTTGTTGCCTTGGCGTTGTCCTTGCCCCAGCGTGGTTACGATCCACGACATCATTTATCTTGTCTTTGAACAGGACCTGCCCAGCTTCGTCGGCCGTCAATACTATCGCTTTCAGATCGGTTTTTCGGCTCGGCATTCTAATGCGATCATTACGGATTCGGAGTTTTCGAGGACTGAGATCGTGAAGCATCTGGGAGTTCCGGCGGATAAGATCAGGGTCATTTACTGTGCGCCGGATCCTCAATTTCAGAAGACCGACTCAAGACAGGCCGAATCGCATGTTGCGGAGCGTTTTGGCATTCACCCTCCCTATTTGTTTAATGTGGGGTTGCAACTCCAAAGGAAGAATCTGCAGCGGCTGGTTGAAGCCTTTGCTGAATTAGGGGAGCGTCGAAAGGGATTTCAACTGATTCTGGCAGGTCCGTTTGGGCCGATCAAAGGTCAACTGGAATCCTTGGTCGCCCGAAAGAACCTGCAAGAAGCGGTCCGATTTTTGGGTCCGGTGACAGATTTCGATTTGGTCGCGCTGTACAATTCCGCAACGGCCTTGGTTTTCCCGTCGCTCTACGAGGGCTTTGGATTTCCGGTTGTTGAGGCTTTTGCGTGCGGTATCCCGGTCATCACTTCAAACATATCCTCGCTGCCGGAGTTAGCCGGCGATGCGGCTTTGCTCGTTGATCCCACCAAGGTCGAGGAGATAAGTGAGGCGATGGGTCGGGTGATTGGCGACGAGGACTTGCGGCGCAGCCTTATCGAAAAGGGGTTCGTTCAAGTGCAGAAATTCACTTGGGAGCGTACGGCGCGGCATACCTTGGATGTTTACCGGCAGCTCCTCGCCGCATGAGAGTGGGCGGCTTGCAGTGATACAGAAGGCGGTGGATAGCTCCGTTTGGCAGGCAGTGGGAGGGTTGCCTGTTAGCTTTGACGTGGCCGCAAGTGCCTGGTTTCGTGACGTGGCAACCTGTGTTTAAACGGTTCGAATCTTGAATAACGTTCTCATCATAAAATTAGGCGCTTTGGGCGACGTGGTCAGGACCACGTCGCTGCTTCGCGTGCTCCCGGCCGCAGTAACCTGGGTTACTTCTGCCCTAGCCGCTCCTCTGCTGAGGGGCAACCCTTATATCGATCGCCTGCATTGCATTGAGAATTCGCAGGACCTTTTGATAGGCGACGAATACGATCTCGTGATCAACCTTGAAGACGATCCGGCCGCCGCGAAGCTCGCCAGCGATGTCAAGAAGCGAACCATGGTCGGCGCTTACATGGGCGAGCACGGGATTACGTATACGGAGTCCGCGAGCGACTGGTTCGACATGAGCCTGATCTCCCGCTTTGGCAAGGCGAAAGCGGATGAGCTGAAAATGCGCAGCCGGAAGACCTATCAGGAATTTATATTTGCCATGATCGGCAGGCCCTTCCGCGGGGAGGAATATGTTTTGAATATGCCGCTAACAAAGTTGCCGGAGGGCAACCTGGTCGGCCTCGAAGCGCGGGCAGGGGAGGTCTGGCCAATGAAGCGCTGGAATAAATATGAGGAATTGGCAGAGCGGCTCAAGGGTGCGAGATTCAAGATCAAGATCTTTGAGCAGCGGGAGCGGCTGGTTGATTACGCGGACGACATTAACGAATGCGAGTATATCGTTTGCGGAGATACGCTGGCGATGCACCTGGGGTTGGCGTTGCGGAAGAAGGTGGTGGCCATATTTACTTGCACGACCCCGCATGAAATATACGATTACGGAAGAATGATCCCAGTCGTCAGCCCATTGTACACGAGGTACTTTTATCGTCGTGATTTTGTGCCAGAGGCCGCAGATGCGATTTCAACGGACTCGGTTTTCAATGCAGTCCGGCAGATGGCTGAGACCGAACTGGTGACAAGCTAAGTCCCCGAGGCGTTTCGCGGCCACGAAGCTGGCTGACACCGGCGGAGGCGAACCTTCGAGTCAGCGCCATTCCCGGCAGACCCTGGCGACGATTACTAGGTTTTCGCGTGGCGTTGATGGAGAAGACACGCATCGGATTTGACTTGCGGTGGCAGACAGGCACGCTGGTTCACTATGTGGGTGATTTGCTGCGTGCGCTCGCCGCTGAAGGGAAGGAGGGATTTCATTTCGTCTGCTACGGAGGAGGCGCGGAGGAAGGGACGCTGGGCACGCTAAACGGTGCTGCAGATTTCCGCAAGATCCCTTGGACTCGCTACAGTTTGAAAGGTCAGTTCATGCTCCCGCGAGTGCTCCGAAGAGACCGCATCCGCCTCTTCCATAGTCCGTTTTATATGATGCCCTTCTTCAGCAGTGTGCCGACTGTAGTGACCATTCACGATGTGATTCCTTTCCTTAAGTACACCGACAAGCGGGGCCTGGACAGGATGGCGATTTGCGCGATGAATTGGCTGGCTGCTCACCGGGCATCAGCCATCATTACGGTGTCCGAGGCGTCGAAGAAGGACATTGTGCGAGTTCTTAGGGTGCCAGAATCTAAGGTCAAGGTTGCGCCTTGTGCCTTGGGCGCGCACGTGGCCACAGCGCCGAAGCCGGAGTTGTATGGCCAGCACGTGCCCTATTTTGCTTGCATCACGGCACGGCACTTTGAGGCCAAAAACACGGCGCTGGCCATCCAGGGGTGGCGAATGTTTCGAGAGCGCACCGGCCTTCCCCATAAACTTTTGATCGGAGGAGGAACGTCCGATGAAGGTCGGGCGCAAATGACCAACGTCGGCTGTCACGGAGATTGCAGATTACTTGGATTCATTCCTGATGAGAACTTTTCATCTTTTTTTCATTATGCCGAAGCATTTATTATACCGTCCCTCTACGAGGGGTTCGGCATCCCGGCATTAGAGGCGATGGCCTGTGGCGCTCCAGTCATCAGCTCGAATCGGGCGTCCCTGCCCGAGGTTTGCGGAGACGCTGCCCTCTATTTTGATGCCGCGGACGCCGAGGAACTGGCGCGCCAGATGATCCGCGTGGTGACGGACCGGGAATCGAGGGCCGGGATGATCTCTCGAGGGAAGGCCCGAGCCCAAAAGTTTACCTATGCGGAAAGCGCCCAGCGTATCCTGGACGTCTATCACGAGGTGCTGAGCACAGCCGATTGAGGAACGAGCGGGATAGCCATCCTGGAAGGAGACACAAAGCAGTTAAGAGAAATGGTCGAATGGTTCGAAGGAACTCGCCGCGGTGACCTTGACGAGTATCTGACCGACGCCCATCAGAGAATCGTGCACATGGGTGTGCTTCGGCAGGCTTATGGACGTTGAAACTCCAGTCCGGCCCGAAGTGGCCTCCTTGAAGACGCTTTACGGGCGGGTGCTCAAGCGGTGGTTTGATTTGGGATCTACGCTGTTGACCCTGCCCTTCTGGCTGCCCCTGATCGGGCTCCTCGGACTGATCATCAAATGGCGGACGGGCGGTCCGGTGTTTTATCGCCGTCGAGTCGTGGGGCGGGAAGGCGAGTTTGATGCATTCAAGCTGAGAACCATGCGCGTGGATGCCGATCTGGTTCTCCAGAATAATCCGCAGTTGGCCGCGGAGTTTCTCAAGAATTTCAAACTGAAGAACGATCCTCGGCTCACGCGCACGGGCCGACTCTTACGGCGGTGGAGTTTGGACGAACTGCCCCAGCTTTTTAACGTTCTTCGCGGCCAGATGAGCCTGGTGGGGCCGAGGATGATTACCCGCCCCGAACTGGAAAAATACGGCTCTTTTCAAAGCCTGCTTTTGACCGTCAAGCCCGGCTTAACAGGATACTGGCAGGTGAGTGGCCGGCAGGATGTCTCCTACGAAGAGCGAGTGAAGATGGACGTGTTCTATATTCAGAACTGGTCGCTGTGGTTCGATTTCAAAATCCTATCGAGGACACTATGGAAAGTTCTGAAGCGAGAGGGCGCATACTGAAGATGAACATCCTAGTGACCGGCGCGGCCGGCTATGTGGGTAGCGTTTGCGCGGCGGAGCTGGCGAATCAGAAGCATCAGGTGGTTGGTTACGACAATCTCACGACGGGGCATCGTGGAGCGCTTTCCGCGGGCATGGCCTTCGTGGAAGGCGATATCGCCGACGCCGCCAAGATTAAGAGGGTTTGCCGAGAATATCAGATCCAGGCGGTCATGCACTTCGCGGCCAGCGCGCTGGTGGACGTTTCAATCCGCGATCCGCATCCGTTTTACCAGAATAATGTGAGCGGAAGCCTGGCGCTCCTCGGTGCTCTGGTGGAGGAGGGCGTCAAGAAGCTGGTCTTTTCTTCCAGCGCCGCCGTCTACGGCGAGCCCAAGGAGGCTCCGATCACGGAAGACCATCCCACCCAGCCGCTCAGCCCGTACGGAGAAACCAAGCTGGTCCTCGAGCGGGCGCTGGCATGGTATCAGCGGGCCTACGGGCTCGACTGTATAGCCCTTCGATATTTCAACGTCGCAGGGGCGACGGGAGAGCTCGGAGAGGACCATCGCCCCGAGACCCACCTCTTGCCGCGTTTGCTGGATGTGGTGACGAATTCCCAGGCGGCTTTTTCGATCTATGGCGATGATTATCCCACCCGCGATGGCACCTGCGTCCGCGATTACGTCCATGTTGCGGACATCGCGCAAGCGCATATTCTTGCCCTGGGAAAGCTTCAAGAGATAGGGTGCGGAGTTTACAACATCGGCCACGGTGAAGGTAACTCCATTCGCGAGGTGATCCGCACCGTTGAGAAGGTGACGGGAAAGCCCGTTCGCGCTAGCGTCGCGCCACGGAGGGCCGGCGACCCCGCAACTCTGGTCGCCAGTCCGCAAAAGATCATGCGGGAGTTGGGCTGGCAGCCCCGGCAGTCCGACCTCGTGACGATTGTGAAGAGCGCCTGGCAATGGCGGCAAACTCATCCGAATGGCTACTGCGAAGCAAAGGGGAGATCCAATTGAATCAACGCGCACTTATTACGGGCATCACAGGTCAGGACGGATCGTATCTGGCAGAGTTCTTGCTTGAGAAGGGATACAGAGTTTTTGGTTTGATCCGCCGCACGAGCACGGTGAATTTCGAGCGGCTGCATCATCTGCAAGACAGGATCGAGCTGATCCCGGGAGATCTGCTTGACCAGAACTCACTGATCAGCGCTCTTCAACAGGCCGAACCCCAGGAGGTGTATAATTTGGCCTCCCAATCCTTTGTCCCCACTTCCTGGAACCAGCCGGTGCTGACCGGCGAGTTCACCGCGCTCGGGGTCACCAGAATCCTTGAAGCCGTCCGCCTGGTGAATCCTAAAATAAGATTCTACCAAGCGTCTTCCAGTGAAATGTTCGGGATGGTTCGCGAGAGCCCGCAAAACGAAAAGACCCCCTTCTATCCTCGCAGTCCCTATGGCGTGGCAAAGCTCTACGGTCATTGGATTACGGTCAACTACCGGGAGAGCTACGACCTTTTCACCTGCTCAGGGATACTGTTCAATCATGAGTCGCCGCGACGCGGGTTGGAATTCGTGACCCGAAAGGTGAGCTACGGCGCAGCCCGGATCAAGCTGGATCGACAATCAAAGCTCAGGATGGGGAGCCTGGACGCCGAACGCGATTGGGGATTTGCCGGCGACTACGTGGAGGCCATGTGGAGGATAATGCAGCAGGAAAAACCACAGGATTACGTCGTGGCAACCGGAGTTGCCCACTCCGTGCGCCAACTGTTGGAACTTGCATTCGAACACCTGGGCATGGACTATCGGGAATACGTGGAGACAGATCCGGCCCTACTGCGGCCGGCTGAGGTCAATCACTTGCTGGGGGATTCGTCAAAAGCTCGGCAGGAATTGGGCTGGAAGCCCGAGGTTAGCTTCGAGGATCTTGTCAAGATGATGGTGGATGAAGATCTGGCGCGGCTCAAGGGTGAAGCTGCAATTCCCGCCGCAGGATCCGTCAGACGATGAAGACGCTGATTACAGGATGTGCTGGGTTTGCAGGGTCCCACCTGGCTGACTACCTCCTGGGAAAAGGTGAGGAGGTTATCGCGCTCGTTGGCATCAATGAAGAACTGGTGAACATCCGGCACATCCAGAAACATCTTCGCATGGAAAGCGCGGACCTTCGCGACTATGACCGCATGCTTGAAGTGGTGCGGTCCACCAAGCCAGAACGCATTTACCACCTTGCCGCGGTTTCGTCCCCATCGAAATCATTCGATGACCTGGGATTGACTTACCAAGTCAATTTCATAGGCACCATGAATTTGCTCTTGGCCTGGCTTAGGGTGGGGATGGACTGCCGCTTCCTTTGCGTTAGCTCATCGCAAGTGTATGGCCCAGTTCCACCGGAGACACTGCCCTTTCGTGAGGATATGGAGATGCATCCAGCCAATCCTTACGCTGGAAGCAAGGCGGCAGCCGAGATTCTCACTCTCCAATGCTATCAAAGCTATGGGTTGCCCATTATTAGAGTGAGGCCGTTTAATCACACGGGGCCGCGCCAGTTACCAGACTTCGTCTGCTCAGACTTTTCCCGGCAGGTGGCGGAAATTGATTTGGGACTGCGCCCGCCGACAGTCGTGGCAGGGAATACTCAAGTGAAGCGCGACTTTAGTGATGTCCGCGACATCGTCTGTGGCTACCATCATTTGCTGGAAAGGGGGAAGCCGGGTGAGGTCTACCAGCTTTGCTCCGGCCGCCCCGTCTTGATTGAGACCATCTTGCGGACGGTGATCTCCTTCTCCTCAAAACCCATCCAGATCTCAGTTGATACGTCTCGCTTCCGCAGTAATGAGACGACGGAGGTGTGGGGCGATTATTCCCAAGCAAGGCTGGCTGTCGGGTGGGAGCCTCGTCGCGAATTGACCGATACTCTTCATGACCTAAAGCTCTATTGGGATGCGAGGATTAGGTCTGCTCAAAAAGTGGATTAGAGAAAAGGCCATGCGGCGCCAAGAGCTGCAGAATGAAGTTTGCCCACGCTCCGTCCAGTCTGTGCCAGAAATTGCGGCCAAACGCGCCGGGGTGTGCTAGCTCGGCACACGACCGTTCAAGAGTCCGCTAGGTTTTAGCTTGATTCGAACTATGCAACCTGCTATCTCCACCGATCTCGCTTCGAAGGATGCCGATGCGTCAGCGCTCGGAGTACTGGTGAAGATGAGTGGCCTGAAACGCATGTTGATTCGGGTGATTGAAGCGATCCTTCGCCCCCTGGTGGTTGGGTTGGAGCGGTTGCGGGGTCTTCCTAGGAATACAGGTGGCGAAGTCGACAAAATCTTGGTTATGGAATATTGGAATTTGGGCGACATCGTGATGCTAACGCCGTTTCTAAGAAGTTTGCGGATTCAGTATCCGAGCGCGAGTATCACCCTGTTGACCAGCCCCAAGGCTGCTCCGCTTATGGAACACCAGGGGCTGGTGGATCGTGTCCTTACGGTGCGAGTTCCCTGGGCGCAGCACTATTCGCGCTGGAGGAAGTACAATCCTTTTTCGTTACGGTGGCTCGAACTTCTGCGAACGGTGAAATCCTTGCATGCCCAACGTTTCGATCTCGCCTTCACCGCCCGAGCCGATATCCGCGAGAATTTTATTATCTGGCTTGCGCGGATCGCGCAGCGGGTAGGGTATGGCTTTGGTGGTGGAGGTTTTCTTCTCACCGACACCGTAATACCCGATTTACACCACCCTCACTTTTCAAACCGATGGCTGCGGCTTTTGGAGCACGTGGGAAAGCTCGCGCTTGTGCGGCTGCCGAGTTTGCGTGTTACTCCAGAGGAAGAGAAATCCGCGCAACAGGTCCTGGGAGAACGGGGTGTGCAAGACACAGAATTTCTGATCGGTATTCATGCCGGTGCGCGAAGCGCGCTCCGTCAATGGGGGGAAGAGAATTTCGTGACGCTTGCACAGCGATTGCAAGCCCAATTTCCCATCAAGATCGTATGGTTCCAGGATCCAAACCGGATACCATCGGTTGCTGATCGGAATCAGCTTCGGCCTCTGTCGTTGCCATTGCGCCAATTTATGGCAGTGCTAAGCCGGTGCGGGCTGTTTATTTGCAATGATAGCGGCCCGATGCATATCGCGACGGCTCTGGGGGTGCCCGTGGTCGCTGTCTTTGGCCCAACTGAGCCCGCTTGGTTTGGGCCACTTGGCCAAGAGAATCGCGTCGTGAGCCAGCCCGGATTCTGGTGCCGTCCGTGCTTCGACTACTGTCTCTTCGACCAGCCCTACTGCCTGCGCACAATAAGTGTTGAGTCCGTTTTCGAGGCGTCAGCTGAGGCACTCAATTCGTTGCTTCTTAAGACTAAGCAAGGCGCCACCAGCAACGAGTCAACGTTTCGTGTGGCAGAAGCCAAAGAAACCGCTTGTTAGGAATTCCTGCAACGAATCATGGAAGAAAAATTGAAGGTTGCAATGATCGGAATCAAAGCGATTCCGGCGCGATTTGGCGGGTTCGAAACCGCCGTGGACGAACTGTCGCGAGGTTTGGTGAAACGCGGACACCACGTGCGCGTGTATAACCGCTCAGGCATGTCCATCTGGCCGGGAAGGGACTATGAAGGAGTCGAACTGGTCACTCTGCCCACCCTGCGCGCCAAAAACTTGAGCACGATTGTTCATGCCTTCCTTGCCACGCTGCATGCCCTTTTTCACCCCGTTGACGTGGTGCATTACTTCACGACAGGTGCGACGCTGTTTGCGCCGATGCCGAGGCTTCTCGGCATGAAGGTGGTCTGCTCTGTGGATGGGACAGATTGGCAGCGAGGGAAATGGGGAAGCTTCGCTCGATGGTACCTGAGATTTTCAGAGCGCCTTGCGGTTTTGTGTTGTCACGGGCTGGTGGCTGACTCGCACGACGTAATGCGCTATTACTCCCGGAAATTCGGGGTTTCTTCATCCCTGATCACTTACGGGATCAGTGAATCGAAATCTCAAGGGCGTGAGTGGCTGGATCGCTTCGGTCTGGAGAGCCGCCAGTATGTGCTCTTTGTCGGGCGGTTGGTGCCCGAAAACAATATTCACCACTTGATTAAAGCATTCGAGCGTACGAAGACGAACAGGAGGCTGGTCATTGTCGGGGGCGATCCATGGGAGAAGGAGTATGTTCGCACCCTGAAGTCTACGAGCGACGCTCGGGTGGTATTTACAGGCGGCGTCTATGGAGAGGGATATGAGCAATTACAGAGGAATGCGTATTTGTTCGTCCTGCCCGACGAAGTCGGGGGCACTCACCCCGCTCTGGTCGAGGCAATGGGTTTTGGGAATTGTGCTCTCGTGAATGACACTCCGTCAAATATGGAAGTTATTGGCGATGCGGGGTTCAGCTACCGCGGTTCGGAAGGAGACCGTGATTTATGCCAGCGGTTGCAGTTTCTGCTGGAAAATCCCGAGACCGTGTCAGACTATCGCGCAAAGGCCCAGCAAAGATCCCGGGCAGTTTACAGATGGGAAGATGTCGTCAGCAACCACCTGGCTTTCTATCAACAAGTTCTTAATGGGGACCGACCTTCTCATAACCCAAACGTATGCCCACAACCTGGCCAGACAGGCAGTCATTTTGACTCGCATTAAACCTTCCGGCGCACACTGTGCCCGCGAGCACAGCCCAATCTGCTATGCCTCCAAAAATGCGACTTCGTTTCCTGCTGACAATAAAACGCGTCTTGGACGTTCTCGTGGCGGGGGCGGCACTGGTAGTGGCTTTCCCCCTTTTGGTTTCTATCGGCGTGGCGGTAAAACTGACGTCGCCGGGCCCTGTATTTTACCCATGGCAGGTCGTGGGATTAGGCGGTGTTCCCTTCTTGAGTTACAAGTTTCGATCCATGTACGAAAATGCCGACCAACGTAAAGCACAGCTTTTGGCGAGAAATGAAATGAGTGGCCCAGTGTTCAAGATCTCGAACGACCCGCGGGTTACACCGCTGGGGCGTTTCCTGAGGATACACAGCCTCGATGAACTGCCGCAGCTATGGAGCGTGGTTAAGGGTGACATGAGTCTGGTGGGGCCACGCCCGCCACTCGTTACCGAGTACGAGCAATTTACAGACTTTCAGAAACTCAAACTGGCGGTAAAACCCGGCATCACTTGCTTATGGCAAGTGAACGGAAGAAACGATGTTAAGGACTTTGACGAGTGGGTGAAGCTCGACCTTGAATACATTCGCAGTTGGTCCCTTTGGCTGGATATCAAGATCCTGCTGAAGACTTTTTCTGCGGTTTTAGCCGGTACAGGCAAGTAGTTGCCCACATCCTTCATTTGCAGATTAGCGAGGGTACTTTTCGTTCGCGCTGAGGAGTTGGCCAAATGCGAGTACTAGTCACGGGCGGGGCAGGATTTATTGGCTCGCATCTCGTGGATCGATTCTTGCAAGAAGGTTCCCAGGTTCGGATTCTCGACAATCTGGACCCCAGGGTTCACCCCCATGGCCGTCCACCTTACTTGCCTTCAAGAGCGGAATTCATCCAGGGAGACATAACTGACCGCGCGGTGCTCTCTGAAGCGCTGAAAGGCATTGATGTTATCTCTCACCAAGCTGCTTACCAGGATTACATGCTGGATTTTTCTCGCTTCTTTCAAGTGAACGCGGTCGGCACGGCATTGATTTACGAGCTGATTGTGCAGAAGAAGCTTCCCGTGAAGAAGATCATCGTTGCGTCCTCACAGGCGGTGTACGGAGAAGGACAGTTTTCCTGCCGAGAGCACGGCTTCTTTCAACCGGCGCCGCGCACCCGGCAACAGCTTGAGAAAAGTCAATGGGAAATCGAGTGCCCCCTGTGCCAACGACCATCGCAGCCATGCCGACTCGAGGAACACCATGCGAACCCCTTCAACCAATATGCGGTCTCCAAGCTGGCCGAAGAGGGCGCGGCCCTGGGCCTGGGGTGGCTACATGGGATCCCCACCGTGGCCTTGCGGTACTCGAATGTGCAAGGGCCACGTCAATCTTTGTTCAATCACTATTCAGGGGTGGGCCGCATTTTCTTTAGTTGCGCGATGAGCGGGCGCCCCCTCGTGGTTTATGAGGACGGCCGGCAGACGCGCGATTTTGTTCACGTCCGGGACGTCATTGATGCTAACATGCTCGTTTTGGAAAAGGACGAAGCCGATTTCCAAGCCTTCAACGTAGGCAGTGGAATCGCCATAAGCGTACTGGAGTATGCCGAAGCTGTTCGTGCCAAGCTGGAGTCCGCCGCGCCCATTGAATTCCCGAATGAATATCGCCGGGGCGACAACCGCCACAGCGTCTCGAGCGTCGCGAAACTCCAGCGGCTCGGCTGGAAGCCGCGTCACAGTCTGCCTCAGATACTCGACGACTTCCGAGCGTGGGTGGAAAAGATCGGGGGCATTCCCTCAGAAATTCCTGACGCCTATGCCGACATGAAGCGTGCGGGAGTCGTGCTCGCAGTAGGGCGTTAAGGGCGGGGTTGCGGGACCCTCTGCCTCCAGGTTGCAGGGTTGAAGAGATTTCCCATCTTGGCAATTAGGGTTACTCCAAACCCGGCGCCCTCGATTTCCCGGACGCTCGCGGAAAACCCTGGTCAAAGGACGCGCCAACTTCCGCCACAGGGGAGTTCTAGACCTCACGGCGCGTGGGAATCCGCTCGGCTCAGAAAGCGGAGGACAACTACATGTCGAAACCACCTGTACGCTTCGTAGTCATCATGGCGGATGCCGCAGCAGTTCCATTTGCCCTCTTTCTTGCCTATCTGCTTCGCTATGGCGACAAGGTTAGTGCCTACCTCACCCAACCGATTCCCTGGGAGACAATACTCATTGTTGTCGTTGGGGCACTCGTGTCTTGGTTCGGGCTGTACGAGTCCATGCCGCTCGATTCCTTTAGGGAGGGATGGTCCCTGTCGGCCACGGTCAGTCGCATTGTGCTTGCCGCGGCGATCCAGATGGGTGTGGTTCTGGCCCTTGCCTATCTGGCGAGAGTCTACTTTTCCCGCCTCATGCTGGCCTATTTTGCGATCACTTTCTGTGTCTTGGTTCTGCTCGTGCGGGTCGTCACCTACTGTTTTCTTCGCACTTACCACCGAATCGGCAGGCCCCGGCGGGTGGTGATTGTCGGAGAAGGAAAAGTCGCGCGTGAACTCACCCGCCGGATTCGGCGCCACCCCGAGCTGCTGTACGAGGTGGTTGGACTCCTGAATCCTTGGACGCAGCCTGGCAATGGACGCGACAACCAATCCGTTTTGGGTAATGGAGAACTTAGCTCTCTGGATGCACTGAAGGCTCTTGAGGAAAGCGGCGTTCAAGAGTTAATGGTCTGCTTGGACCAGCCGTCGGCGCCGGAGGTGCAGCATTTCTTGGCGCGCTGCCTTGGGCAGGGAATCCGCGTGAGTCTCGTGCCACAACCCTACGAGTTGTACTGTTCGCGCGCCAGATTAGTGGAGCTTGAAGGGGTTCCACTCGTTGCCCTTGAAGGGGTGCCTCATTCCCGTGCGGCAGCGGCCATCAAACGAGCGACTGATTTGATTCTGGGTGTGCCTTTGTCGCTGCTGGCGTTCCCGATCCTGGCGAGTTCTTCGCTGGTGCTGAAACTGCAAGGACGGGATCCCCTGCGGCGCGAGTTGCGCGGGGGGCGATACGGAGAACCATTCTGGATGTATCGGCTTAATGTCGATCGCCACGCTGTTGATGCCACAGGCTTCCAACGCTTTCTCTGCCGGCTCAGCATTTCCGAGCTGCCGCAACTGCTCAATGTACTCACCGGGGAGATGAGTCTTGTGGGGCCGAGGCCAGAAACGCTGAAACGAATCGGCGAGTATTCGGAATGGCAGCGGCAACGGCTGAACATTCGGCCAGGGATGACGGGCTTGGCCCAGGTGAACGGCCTGCGCGAGCAGCACTCCTCGGAGGAGAAGACTCGCTACGACCTCCAATATATAGTCCGCTGGACTCCCATTTTTGACTTGATACTGCTGCTGGCGACCGTTTGGACACTTGCCGCCAGGCTATTGTCCAGCGCCAAACCTCCCGCGGCGCCGCTCTCGGAAGGCGAACCGCCGGTCTCGGTGTTCTCTCGCCGTGCAACTCAATAAAGGAGAGCGATCTTATGCTTATTGTTCGCAGTCCGGTTCGAATCAGTTTCGGGGGTGGCGGCAGCGACCTGCCTGCCTACTATGAAAGATACGGTGGCGCTGTCCTCAGTACGGCCATCAACAAGTATTTCTATACGATCCTGACAAAACGCGGAGATGACAAAATCCAGGTCATTTCATCGGACTTGCAAATCATTGAAACCTGGGAAGACATTGCCTGCATGAACGTGGTGGGACAACCCCTCAGTATCCCGCTGGCCGCAATGAAATACCTTTCCGTCCACGATCCTTTGAATCTATTCCTCGCCTCCGAGATTCCACCGGGTACCGGGCTGGGTTCGTCCGCCAGTGTCTGCGTGAATATTTTGAAGGCCCTCGCGGTTTATATGCAACTCCCCCTCACCAAGTACGACCTGGCGGAAATGGCCTTTCACATCTCCCATGATGTCCTGGGGATGGCAGTGGGCAAGCAAGATGAATATGCGGCTGTTTTCGGCGGACTGAACTATATTTCCTTTAACCCGGATGGTAGCACCACGGTGAATCAGCTAGATTTGTCCCCCGAAGTCCTCCGCGAGCTGCAGAATAACCTGATGCTCTTCTTCACCGGGGCTGCTCACAACTCGTGGACCATTCTGAAAGCTCAGGAGCAGGCCACACGGCAATCGCTGGGTGCAACCGTGGATTCACTCCACCAGATTCGACT
>Ga0326728_10006034_pt1 | contig 33173 bp, 24 predicted proteins | sample MB3enrmetagenome_FD_207602 | JGI IMG/M metagenome (GOLD analysis project Ga0326728, IMG submission 207602) | Lab enriched peat soil microbial communities from McLean, Ithaca, NY, United States - MB31MN | ecosystem: Environmental > Terrestrial > Soil > Wetlands > Peat | place: USA: New York... | reverse complement strand
GTGTGAAGATGTACAACCTCGGCTTCGCCTGGTTCACCGTCGGCGCCATCCTGCTGTCGCTGGTCTGGAGCACGGGCTCGACCGGGGCCCTCGAGCTCGTCATCTTGCGGATGTTCCAGGCCGTCGGTGGGGCGCTTTTGGTGGCGAACTCGGCCGCGATCATCACCGACGCGTTCCCTGCCGAACAGCTCGGGCTCGCCCTCGGGATCAACATGGTCACCAACATTGTCGGCTCCTTCCTGGGTATCCTCGTCGGTGGACTGCTCTCGCAGGTTGGCTGGCGCTGGGTGTTCCTCGCGAACGTCCCGGTCGGGGCCTTCGGAACGATCTGGGCCTACTTCAAGCTGAAGGAGATCGGCATCCGCATCAAGGCCAAGATCGACTGGCTGGGCAACATCTCCTTTGCCGCCGGCCTCGCCATGATCCTCACGGGAGTTACCTACGGCATCAAGCCCTACGGCCACTCCCTCACAGGCTGGGGGGATCCTTTCGTACTGGAGATGATCTTCGGCGGTCTGGCGTGCCTCATTGCCTTCGTCGTTGTCGAGTCGAAAGTGACCGACCCCATGTTCCGCCTGTCGCTGTTCCGTATCCGGGCGTTCACCGCCGGCAACGCGGCGAACTTCCTGGGAGGACTCGGCCGAGGTGGCTTCCAGTTCATGATCATGATCTGGTTCCAGGGCATATGGCTGCCCCAGCACGGTTACAGCTTCGCCAGAACCCCGCTGTGGGCCGGGATCTACATGATCCCCTTCACGCTCGGCTTCGTGTTCGCCGGACCGATATCCGGCAAGCTGTCGGACCGCTACGGAGCTCGGCCCTTCGCCACGAGCGGGATGCTCCTCACGGCCGCTATGTACTTGGTGATGATGACGTTCCCCGCCAACTTCTCCTACTGGCCCTTCGCCACAGTGATGTTCGTCTCAGGGATCGGCGGCGGCCTGTTCGCTTCGCCGAACACCGCCTCGATCATGAACTCCGTTCCCGCCCGCTACCGCGGCGCAGCTTCGGGGATGCGGGTGACCTTTGCCCAGACCTCGATGCCGCTCTCGATGGGGCTCTTCTTCACCCTGCTCGTCGTCGGGCTGAACAAGAAGGTGCCCCCGGCGATGTACCACGGGCTCGTCTCAAACGGCATCCCTGCAGCCGTAGCCACCCAGCTCGCCCACATGCCGCCCCTCGGCTACATCTTCGCCGCCTTCTTGGGCTACAACCCCCTCAAGAGCCTGCTCGGCCCGGCAGTGCTCAACCATCTCAGTCCCGCCGAGGTGGCCAGAATCACCAGCCGGGCCTTCTTCCCTCAGCTCATCGGCCCCCCGTTCAAAGATGCGCTAATGCTCATACTCAGCTTCGCTGCGGTCATGTGCGTGATCGCCGCGATCGCCTCAGCCCTTCGCGGAGGTAAGTACATCTACGTGGACGAGGAGTCGATTGCCCAGAAGGCGGGCATGAAAGGCCACGCCGCGGTGTCCCTCACCGCGAGCAATGACGGTGCAGCTGCAAGAATGCCCGCTGGCTCGGCCGAACAGGACGGCGCCCGTGACAAGGACAGGGCCACGACGACGCCCGGCGAGCTTGTCGGGTCCGCCCATCCCGGGCCTAAGCCGCCCAACACGCGAGACTAGTGACAGAAATTAAGGGACTAGTCGACCGATCGTCGCAGGCGATCAGGACGCGGGCATAGTCTTCTCAACTTGGCCGATCAACCGGCCGGGGTGGTGGTCTCTGGGCGAGACTTGTCAAGGAGCACGGTCCGATGGGCATCAACAGCATCGTTGTGGGGATCGATGGATCGGACCCGAGCTTCCGCGCTTTCGCGATGGCCATCGGCTTCGCGGCACGTGAGGAAGGTTGCGTTCATGCCTGCTTCGTTGCCCACCTGCCCGGGGCAGCCGCCATCGGAGGATTCTTTGCCCCTGTCCCGCTCGTGGGCGACATGGAAAGCGACGAACGGCTCGCGCGCTATGTCACTGAGGAGCTCTTCCTGGCCCACGTCGGTGGAGACTTCACCTACCGCACCGGTGAGGTCGGCGCTGAGCTCGAGCTGCTGGCCACGAGCTGCAAGGCCGACCTGATAGTCGTGGGACGTTCGGCCCACCCGCATCTCCACCTCGGCGGCGTTCCTCGCCAACTGTTGACGCGGGGGAAGTTTCCCATCCTCGTCGTGCCGTAAGCGACCGTTCAGCGACGTGCATGCGCCTCGACACTGAATCACGCCCGAGCTGGATCGCGCTCTCATAATTCGAAAGGCATGAGACCGTCTCACATCTTCCGCCACACCCCGGGCTGATGCTCCTTTACGTATTCACCCAGTTAAGGGCCTAAACAGCAAAAATATGACGGGATTTATCAGTCACCGATAGCGTTCTCACAGTTGGGCTATCACGTCTCCGGGAGGCGTCCGTGGGTCGTTCGTGGAGCAGGCAAACGAGGCTGCTCCGCGGAACCAGGTTCGAGCCCAGAGCTTTGGCCTCCTCGCCATGAGGGGGGCCCTTGCCGCATCGCTGCGCGATCTGCGCAAGTACCCACGTTCGCTCTGGGTGCTGTTCATCGGCACCTTCGTGTACTGCGCCGGCTCCGGGCTGGCCTTTCCGCTCGAGGGCATCTACCTGCGCACCCACCTGCATGCATCATGGTTCACGATCGCGATCCTGTTCGGCCTGCTCGGCGTTCTGGCCTCACCGTTCCAGATCTTGGGCGGCGCAGTAACCGACCGGATCGGGCGGCGCGTCACCATGGTGGTCGCCGCTGTGAGCGGCATCGTCTGGTTCGTCGGGTTCGCCTTTGCCACCCAGGCTTGGCAGATCGGTCTGCTGGTCGTCGTCGAGAGCGCTCTGGGTTGGCCTCTTTTCCTGACATCGAGCAACGCGATGATCGCCGACGTCCTGCCGCAGAACCAGCGCGCTAACGCCTACAGCTTGATTCGCACGGCCATGAACGTGGGCGTCGTCCTTGGCCCGGCTGCCGCAGGTCTCGCCCTGGAACTAGGCGTGAGCTTTCGCGACATCTTCCTCAGTGCCGCTGTGGGCTGCGCCGGCTTTCTCGTGTTGATCCTGATCTGGGTGGAGGAGACCAGGCCGCCGGCGGCTGGTCAGAGGGGTGTGGCCAAGCCGCTCGGCTACGGCGTGGTGATGCGCGACAAGCGCTTCTTGATGTTCTGCGCCATTGCCCTGCTGACGCTCATCCCCTTTGGTCAGTTCGGTGCCATCTACTCGACCTACATCACTACCGACATGGGCGTGAAGTACAGCACGTGGCCGCTGCTGCTGGCGCTGAACGCGGGCATCGTCGCGGCCCTGCAGTTCGTGGCTATCGCCCTGTCGCGCGGGCGCGATCCAATGAAGCTGATGGCGCTCGCGAGTCTCCTCATCGCGATCGGCGTCGGTGGCGTCAGTTTCGCTCATTCGCTCCGCACCCTGGTCATCCTGGTCGTCGTTCTCAGCATCGGTGAGATCTTCTTCTCACCGGTCGCCTCGTCGATCGTCTCGGACATGGCGCCAGAAGCGATCCGGGGGCGCTACATGGGGACCTGGTCGGTGATGTGGAACGGTGGCGCCTCCGCGGGCCCGTTGGTGGGTGGCATGCTCATCGGCTCGATAGGCGGTCGTCTGGCCTTCGGCACAGTGCTCGTGCTCGGCCTCGTCGGCGCCTTGCTGTTCCTGCTGCTGTCGAACGGTCAACCACTGACCGAGATCACCCAGGAGGCGGCGCCCGTCGTGCGCGACACGGAGCGGCCGACGTAGCGGGCGTTTCCCGGGAGCCGTGCGAGCGACCGTTCAGCGACGTTGCAGGCGCACCTCGAGACTGTCGCGAAGGGCGTCGCCGATGAAGTTGAAGGCGATGACGGTGAGCACGATCGCTATGCCGGCAGGGTAGATCTCCCACCAGTAGCCGTCGTAGAGGTAGTTCGTGCCGTTGGAGAGCATGGCTCCCCACGACGGCGCAGGCGGGGGCAGCCCAAAACCGAGGAAGCTCAAGGTCGCGAGCAGCAAGATGGCGTCTGCGATCTGGAAGGTCGCGTTCACGACGATCGTGCCCATCGAGTTGGGCACCAGGTGACGGAGAATGATGCGACCGGGGCGGGCACCCATGACCCGCGCGGCCTGGACGTATTCGCGTGTTCGTACCGACAGCGCCTCGCCCCGGATCAGCCGCGCCGGACCGACCCACGACAGGGCGGAGATGACGACTATGAGCATCACCAAGCTCGGCTCGTAGACGCTCGCGAGGAATATGAACAAGAAGATGGCCGGGATGGCGTAGATGACATCAACGACACGCATCATCGTTGCGTCCAAGACCCCCCCGAAGAAGCCGGAGATCGCTCCCCACAAGACTCCGAAGGTGGTTGCGACACAGGCGACGGCGAATCCGATTTCTATTGAGCTCTGGCCTCCCTCCATCAGGCGACCGAGGATGTCAAAGCCCTCGTAGTCGGTGCCCAGCGGGTGCTGACCGGAGGGGGGAAGATTTGTGTTCAGCGTCGAGTGCACCTGATCGGTGTGGTACAAAAGCGGGCCGACGAAGCAGAAAAGTGTCACCAGCACGACCAAGGCGAGACCGAGCAAGGCCATCTTGTTCTCGACGAATGCCCGCCCGATCATCCGCCATGTCCCGCCTCCTTGCTCGCTGCCCGACTCGCTGCCGTACTCGCCCAGTTGAGGCATCTGCAGCTGGTCGTCAGCTCCCCCAGTTTGAAGCGACGCATCGACTCCCAAGAACGGGTCGCCGACAGCAACACTGGACGGATCAGATGAGATACGTCCGTCAGTCATATCGGACCCTCGGGTCGAGCATGGCGTAGCCAAGGTCGGCTATCAGGTTGCCAGCAACAGTGGCTACCCCGACGACAATCGTGACCCCGAGCTCGACCGGGTAGTCGAAGGTGACCGCTGCGTTGTAGAAAGTGAGCCCAATACCCGGGAAGTTGAACACGTACTCGGTGATCAGGCCCGCCGTGAAGATGGCCGGCACGGACAGGCCGATCATCGTGGTGACCGGGATGAGCGAGTTACGGATCACGTGGCGTCTGAGAACCGACCAGACGGGAACTCCCTTTGCACGCGCGGTTCGGATGTAGTCCTCGACGAGGGTCTCGATCGCCGCCGATCGCATGTAACGGCTGAAGAGCGCGTACTGAACGAGGGTGAGCGAGAGTACGGGCAGGACGAGACCTGCCGGGTCGGCGAGGATCGCCGTGATCGTGGCACCCTGAGGCGCTTCTGCGGGGAGCCATTGCAGAGTGACCGCAAAGAGCGCGATCAGGATGAGGCTCAGCCAGTACGACGGCATCGAGTAGAGCAGGAAAGATATCCCGGTGCCGATGTAGTCCGCCGCCTTGTTGCGGCGCACTGCTTGCACTAACCCGATCGGGACGGCGATCAGTACCGCGATAACGAGAGAAGTGCCGACCAGCACGACGTCCTTCGGCAGTTCGTGGGCAATGATGGCGTCTACCGTCTGGTTCTCCTTGTAGGAGTACCCGAGGTTGCCGTGGAGCAACCTCCACAAGAAATGCAGGTACTGCACAGGCACCGACTGGTTGAGCCCGTACTCGGAGATGAACGCGTGAACCTGAGCAGGAGTCGCCCGTGGCCCGATGATCGCCCGGGCGAGCCCCGGCCCCGTGGCAACCAGGTTCTGCAGAATGAAAGTGATGACCGTCACGCCCAGTACGACGACGATCGCTTGCAAGAACCGGCGGATCAGATACCCGGTCATCCCGGGAGACCGTCCATCAGGGGACGTTTTGCTCCGTCGCCGGCCCCATTAGGCGCAGCGATGGATTCCCGTTCTATGAGAGCGGTATCCAGGAACAGGACCTGTGCCGGCGAGTCATCGCCTCGCAGCCGCGCAAGGAGACGACGCGCTGCGGTCGCCCCGATGTCGTATGCGGGCTGGGCTATCACGCTGAGAGTTGGGCGCACGATCGTCGTCCACTCGAGGTCGTCGAAACCGAGCAATGAGATCTGGCCGGGAAAGTCGAGCCCGCTCGCCTGGATGGCCTCGAAGGCTCCCAGACTGAACACGTTGTCGACGGTCAATATGGCAGTTGCCCGGTCGCGAAGCCCGAGAAGCTCTTCGGCGGCAGCGGCCGCGGCTTCACGTGAGTACGGGACATCCCGGATCAGTCCGGCGTCCACCGCCAGCCCGGCCTGCTGGAGACCAGCCAGATATCCGACGCCTCTGGCGGCACTCGTCGCGGCGTGAGTCGGGTCGAGCGCCGTCTGACCCAGCCGTTGCAGTGGGTCGCCGCCGAGATCGGAGAGGATCAGCCCGATACGCGTGTGGCCGACCTTGATCAGGCTTGCCGTCGCGTCGCGGGCAGCTGCCACGTTGTCGATGAGCACGGCATCGGCAGTCAAGCCGCGAACTGAACGGTCCAGGAACACGATCGGAATTCCGTGCTCGGTGATGCGGCGGAGATGGGAATCGTTCATGTACTGGGTCGGCGCCACTATGAGCCCGTCCACCTGTCGTTCGTACATGACTCGGACGGCGCTCCGCTCGAGCTCCGGCGTCTCCTGGCAGTTGGCGATGACCACCTCGTAGCCGTTCGATCGCACGACATCGGTAAGACCGACCATGGTACGTGCGAAGAAGGGGTTCTCCATGTCGGCACTGATGAAGCCAATCGTCTGCGTCCTGCCCGTCACCATGCTGCGTGCGATGCTGTTCGGCCGGTAGCCGAGGCGGTCCGCCGCGGCCCGAACGGTTGCCCGCGTGCTCTGCTTCACGTACCCGTAGTCCCCGAGCGCGCGGGCAGCAGTCGCACGAGACACCCGCGCGTCGGCCGCGACGTCTGCCAGGGTTGGCCGGACCACGCTCGAGCTGGGGCGCGCTCTCATGTTCGGAACTATATGCGACTGTCTCACATTGCGCCACCACTTGTTCCACGTGCAACGTTCTTCTAATTATCCGAGGTCAGAGGCATAATCCTAAGAAACTTCGCGTCGTTGACGACCATTTCCGCGCCTGATAGCGTTCTTACAGTTTCGGCTGCCACGTCTCAGGGAGGAAGCTATGAGTCACTCGTGGAGCAAGGTAAGCAAGCCAGTGGGACTGCTGGTCGCGGCACTGCTGGCCATTTCGATGCTCGCCGCATGGAGCAGCCCGAGCTCCAGCAGCAAAGGCTCCTCGCCGGCGCAGGTCAAGACCAGCGCGGCGACGCGCGCCAAGGGCGGCACGGTGACGGTTGCCTACCTTCCTGGCACGCAGCCCGTCTACATCTTTCCTCTGTTCCCGGGCACCGACGACACGTGCGAGGAGATCTTCTGGTTCGTGGAGCAGTTCTGGCGCCCCCTGTACTGGTTCGGGGAGGGCGCTGCACTCTCGTACAATCCGGCCCTTTCCATCGCGAACCCACCCGTTTACTCGAACGACCGCCGCACGGTGACAATCACGTTGAAGGACTGGAAGTGGTCCGACGGCACTGCGGTCACCACCCGGGACGTCCAGTTCTGGATGAACCTGCTCATAGCGGAGAAGGACAATTACGCCGACTACGTCCCCGGCTACATCCCGGACAACATCGCGAGCATCAACTACAAGAACAGCACCACTTTCTCGATCACCTTCAAACAGGCCTACAACACGACCTGGCTCTTGGAGAACCAGCTCTCGTTGCTGTTCGCGATCCCACAGCACGCCTGGGACAAGACGTCGGCGAACGGCCCGATCGGCAACTACGACCTCACCACGAAGGGAGCGGTAGCCGTCTACAAGTTCCTCAATGCTGAGTCGAGCACGCTCAACACGTACGCGACCAACCCGCTGTGGCAAGTGGTGGACGGTCCCTTCCGCCTCTCCAGCTATCAGGCCAACAGCGAGGTCACGATGGCGCCCAACACGCACTACTCCGGCCCTGACAAGCCCTCATTGAGCAAGGTCGAGTTCCTCAACTTCACGAGCGATTCCGCAGAGTACGACGAGCTCTTGAGCGGCATGCTCGACTACGGCTACGTGCCCTTCAACGACATGCCGTCCGCGCGCCGGGTGACGAGCCTGGGTTACTCAATAGTTCCCTGGGGTCAGGCCGGCATGAACTACGCCATTTACAACTACTTGAACTCGACGGTCGGCCCGCTCTTCCAGCAGCTCTACATCCGCCAGGCTCTGCAGCATCTCGTCGACCAGGCGGGCATGATCAAGACTGCCCTGTACGGTGCCGGTATCCCAAGTTACGGGCCGATCCCTCCCTATCAGCCGCAGCCGACCAGCCCGAGCGGGCAGCTGCTGGCTGACAGCACCGAGCGTTCGAACCCGTACCCCTACAGCGTCGAGGACGCGATAGGCCTCCTCGAAAGTCACGGCTGGTCAGTCCATCCGGATGGAGTGGACACCTGCAGCCGTCCTGGAACCGGGGCCAACGAGTGTGGAGCCGGGATCCCCGCGGGAAGGCAGCTCAGTTTCACCTTCGAGTACGCGACGGGCGTGATCCAAGACGAGATCGAGTCGCAGCTGTTCGCGAGCGATGCCAGCGCGGCCGGCGTGCACATCACACAGAAACCGGTCCCGGTCTCCGTAGTCAACAGCATAAGTGCCTGCACCAAGGGCTCACCTTGCACCTGGCAGGCCGGCTACTACTACTTGGGCGGCTGGCAGTACGGCGTGCCGATCAACTACCCGGTCGGTTCGGTCATCTTCGGTTGCGGGGCTTACTACGTCGGCGGGTACTGCTCTCACACGCTCGACTCGCTCATGGAGACCGCTGAGACGAGCCCCGATGTGAGCGCCCTGTACCCCTACGAGAACTTCCTGAACCAGAACGTCCCGGTGCTGTGGCTCCCGCTGCAGCCGTACCAGTTCTCCGCGATCAAGAACCAGCTGCACGGGACGACGCCTCAGAACATGGGCTACTGGGTCACCCCGGAGTTCTGGTCTCTGAGCAGCTAGATATCTGAGCAGCGAGAAGATCTGGGCGGCAGCGCAGGCTTGCGCGCGGGTAGCCGATCCCTGCTGCCCCAAAGGACTCAACGGCAACTAGGAGGAAACCTGCAGTGTCACAGACCCAAGCCGAAGTGAAGCCTGTCGCGAGCGACTTCGAGGAGACGATCCGATTCGCGAACGCTCAACGCGGTCGCATTCGAGAAGTCGCACGGCATGCCGCGGACAGAGGCCTCGACAACGTCTGGCTCGTCGGCTGCGGCGGCTCCCACTACGCCCAGTCCGCCGCGCACTACACCCTCACCCAGCGCGGCAGGCATCTGACGTCGTTCAGGATGAATTCGAACGAGTTCAACCACGCCCATCCGGCGCACCTGGGCCCGGACTCCCTCGTCGTCGTCGGTTCCCACAGCGGCAAGACCCCCGAGACCTTGCAGGCGATCGACACGGCGCGCTCGGCCGGCGCCCAGATGATCGTCGGGATGACGCGCTCGCTCGAGAGCCCACTGGCAGAGAAGCTGGGCGCAGACTCGGCATTCACCTACGAGAGCCGGGACACCGTCTGGGAGCCGAAGCAGACCTACTTCGGTCTGCTTGCCAACGAGCTCCTGAACGCTTACGGGGACCAGAGCGACGAGGCGACGGAGACGGCCGCAGCCGGGTACCTGGCATTGCCGGGCGCCTTGAGGCGGGCGATCGACGAGCAGGACGAAGCGAGCCATGCCATTGCCGTGGCACTGGCGGGCGAACCGATCACCTACGTACTCGGGGCAGGCCCGAGCGAGGACATAGCTCGCTGTCTTTCCATGTGCTACTTCCAAGAGATGCAGTGGATGCACTCGGCGGCCTTCAATGCCGGTGAGTTCTTCCACGGGGCTTTCGAGGTCGTGACCGAGAACACCCCGGTGATCGTGTTCCTGGGTGAGGACACGTCGCGACCCGTGGCCGAGCGCGCGGCGCGCTTTGTGGAGAAGTACTCCAAGAAGAGCTTCCTCATCGACAGCGCGGATCTCGAGCTGACGGGTGTGCCCGCAGAAGTCCGGCCGGAGGTGGCGCCGATCGCACTCGGCACCCTCGTGTCCCGTCTTGCGCAGCACTACGAGGCGATCACGGGCCACTCCCTGGACACCCGGAGATACATGAACAAGGTCGACTATTGAGCGAACTGGTGACGGTCGGCGACAATGTCGTCGACATATACCCGTCACTCGGGTACCTCTTCCCGGGTGGGAACGCCCTGAACGTCGCCGTGGCCGCTCGTAGAAGTGGCGTCGAAGCGGCTTACGTCGGTGCCATCGGCACCGACGAGTTCGGGCGTGTCATCTCTTCGGCGCTCAAAGACGAGCAAGTGAGCACCGAGCGCCTGAGGGTCATCGAGGGGCCCAGTGCCTATTGTGTCATCGAGCTCCATGGCGGTGACCGGCGTTTCGTAGGTTCTGACATCGGCGTGTCGCGCTTCAGGCTCGACGAAGCCGACTTCGAGTATCTCGCTCGCTTCGACTGCATCCACACGGGCGACTCCAGCAGGACTGAGGAGCAACTGAAGGACATGGCGGCCGTGGCACGACTGTCCTTCGACTTCTCCGACAAGCCGAGCGAGTACTACAGGCCGCTGTTGGACAAGGTCTGGTTGGCCTGTTTTTCGGGAACTCGCCTCGACACGGCCGGTGTCGGCGATCTCACGAGGCGGGTTCTCGATGCCGGACCGGAGCTTGTGCTGGTGACCGAGGGTCCGCGAGGCGCCCTGCTCTCGAGTGCCTCAGGTGAGAGCGTCCACGTCGAGGCCGACCCGGCCACGCCGCTGGACACCTTGGGAGCAGGCGATGCCGTGATCGGCTCAGTCCTCGCCGGAGTGCTCCGCGGCGAGGACATCGAGACGGTCATGAGCTCGGCCATGTCGCTCGCCGCCAGGGTCTGCGCCCACCACGGCGCCTTTGGCCACGGCCGGTCATATCCGCAAACGGATGGTTATCGTTCCGGGCACGCAGGACAGCACCAGCACGGTGGAACTGGCGATAACGAGGGCACCAGCCGCCGAGACTGACTGAGCCCGCGACCTCAGCCGAGCTTGAAGACCGGGTGGCGGTGCGCTTCGGCTTCGAACCGCTCTACGGGGTCCCTGGGCTTGGCGTCGAAGAACGGCGCCGTCACCGGCACGTTGCGGACATACCGTTGCAGAATTGGACCGGCTTGCTCGGCACCGATCTCCTCGGCACCGATCACCTCAACCCTCTTGCCGCGCCAAAGCGTCACCTGGTGCGAGGCGCGAACGTTGTGGACCCACCCGACCGTTCCGTACGGCGCCACGAGCCAGCGTTCGCCTCCAGTCTCCACGAGAGTCACCGGTGTCGTCCTCTCCTGGCCGCTGCGGCGCCCGGTCGTTGTGAGCAGGTAGGTCGACTTACCTCCGATCCCCCGTCTGAGCATTGCCGCCATGACGACGTTGACCGCCCGGCGAAAGGGATCGAGGCGATAGGTCTTAACCACAGAGATATCCTGCCCCATTGAGCGCCGGCCAGGTAGCCCGTCGCCGAGATCCTGGGTCAGCCCGTCTGACTCAACGCAGCGGCACGGAGAAGTCGCAGTCCGGCCCGCTTCCAGTCCTTGCCGCGGGCGCGGTGAGAAAGGTCACCCGGACACCCAATTCGCTTGGTCGCCGGTCGTTTTCCGTGCCCCAAGAGTGGAGGACCTCCGAGACGAGCTGCTACTCGGCCGAGGTCGTCCGCCCTCCCGGGCCAAGGTGGACGAAGGCTTCTTCATGCACACCTCGTCCTCCTCCTCCAAGTTGGCGAGGGGTACCAACCGATACAGGGAACGCGGCCCGAGCTGATGGACGAGCATTAGCTGCAGCTGGAAAGCAGCGGTCAACCAGTCGCGCGTTGCGCGAGTGCTCTCCTCGAGCGCGTCCCCGGCGGGTGATGAGGCAGATCATCAGGTCGACCCAGGTAATAACCCTGGCCATGTTGCACGCCCAGTTGGACGAGAACATCCAGCTCGCTAAGGGTCTCGATACCCTCGGCCACGAGCACGGCCTCTATCTCCTCCCGGAAGCTGACGAGAGCAACCGCCAGCGCCTGGCGAGCAGGGTCGGCGTCGATGCCTTTGGTGAGGGCGATGTCAAGCTTGATGATGTCGGGACGAATGTTCAAGATGTGCCGCAGGCTGGAATATCCGGCACCCGCGTCATCGATGGCGATGCGGAGCCCACTCGAGCGAAGCCGCCCGAGCGACTTTAAGAGCGCGCCGTAGTCCTCGATCCCGACATGTTCGGTGACCTCGAGAACGATGCGTTCGCACGGTGCGTCGACCAGGAGGTCGAAAAGATATGGTGACATCGTCGTCTGAGGAGAGACGTTGAGCGACAGGTACGTCCCAGCCGGCATCCGGTTCTGCTCGGCGAGGGCGGTCCGCAGAGCGTACAGCTCTAGCTCGACGCCCAGTCCCACAGCCTCAGCTTCGGAGAACCACTCGTTGGGGGGACGCAACGGGGAGGACACGAAACGCGACAACGCCTCGAAACCCACGACGGTTCCGCTCACGAGCTCCACGATCGGCTGAAACACGACTCGCAGCCGATCGTTCCCGCTGTACAAAACCCCCTCGATCCGCTCACGCCTCGCCTGGTGCTCGCGCGCACGTCGGACGGCCTCGCCGTGGGAGTCGGTGACATCCGCGTACGTCGTGACGACACCTTCCAACGATCCGCTCTCGTTCTTGACCATTACCGTGTTGGCGCAGAGCCAACGGGGAGGCCCATCTCGGGTCGATACCCCGATCATCTCGTCGTGGCATTCCACGCCGGTACGGATCGTCTCGATACCGGGGTTGTCGATCTGGGTCAAGTCGCCGCCATCAGAGCGGATCACCTTCCAATCCGGGTCTGGAGGAGCGAGGCCGGCCATTTGCTCGGTGGTCAGTCCGAGCAGTTGCGGGGCCGCGTGGTTGGATGCGATGAGCTCTCCCTCCGGACTCCTCAAGGTGACACCGTTCACCATGTTGTCGAGCAGCGTCTGGCGGAGACGTTCGAGCTCGCCAGCGCGTTGCAAAGCAGCAGCAAGCCGCTCGCCCTCCTTGGCAAGCTGACTCTTGACCTTGCCGAACTCGACCAACAAAGCGACGAGTACTGCGCCGGAAGCGGCGATCGTGAGCGTGCGGCCCGCATACCAGCCGGCGCTGTAGCGAAAGCGCGAGGTCAGAGTCAGCACGACGTCACCAAAGCTCGCGGCTGCCGCGATCGATGCCCAGCGTTCCGGCCCGCCCCGATGACGGGCCCCGAACCAGGTCACGACCGCCGCCAGCGCCACTGTCGGCACCATGACCGGACCGGCGATCCTCGTCATGGCCGAGGTGTCGTCTCCGTGAATGATTGTAGGAAGGTGCCCTCCCCACAGGCTTGCGACGGCGACGAACGCCAATGCCGTGCCGGAGCAAAGGGCTATCGAGTCCCACATCGTCCGGCGACGCTCTTCAGAGGATACGTTCTCCCGGGGACGCCAGAGCTCCGGCGCAAGAGCTACGGCCAGGAGCACGGGAAATCCCGTGTGCCATGTCACCCAGAGCCATGGAGCAGTCGAGGGGTTCAGAGCAAGGGGGGGCTTGGCCCCGAGCACGCCCGGGAACGAGGCGCCATACCCGGCGAGAACGACGAGAGAGAACACGTAGGCCCAGGACAACCGCAGTGCCACGCGGTCGCCTGTGTCGAGAAACTGCCGCAAGAGGAACAAAGCACTCAACAAGTCGAAGCAGCCGACCAACGCCAACATTGCTGGGACGAAGCTCGGTTGCCCCCTCAGCTGTACGGACTCGACAGGAAAAACGGCGAAGGTTGCCCCGGCGACCAGGACGAGGGCGAGAGTCAATCCCCTTTGCCGCCCGGTCACGCGAAGCGCTTCGGGGTCGGCGACAGCTGTGGCAGCTAAGCGCCAGGGTGTCCGCATCCTCACCTCTCAACTCCGGGCCCCTTCGGGGTTGTGCCTCATCGACCCAGCCGTTGGCGTTCCCCATGCGTCCATCGGCGATGCTGACGAGTCGAATCCGCCTCGCGTGCGCGGCATCCTCAGTATCGGTCAAATGTCGGAAGATCTTGAGATCGAGGCCGTCTCGCAACGCACGCGTAGCTTCTCGCCTCCTGGGAACTGAGTGATTCCTGCTCGAAGCGAGGCAAGTGGACGGCAAGGTGGTGCTCACCAACGCCAAGGGCTTCACGCTCTACTGGTTCGCTCCCGATCGTCCGGCCAAGTCGCGTTGCTACGGCAAGTTGCGCCGCCTACTGGCCCCCAGTTATCGGAGCACCCACAGCCGGCCGTGGCTTGACCGGCCAGCTCGGCACAATCAAGCGATCTGACGGCTCCGTACAGGCGACCTACGACCGCCATCCCCTGTATGCCTACATCGGCGACTCCGTCCCGGGCGAAGCCAAGGGCAACGGGCTTGACTTGAACGGCGGCCTGTGGCACGAGATGAGTGCCTCCGGCCAAGGTGCGTGAGCGATGCGGTCTTTGCGGCGGGCGAAGCGGCAATCCCGGGATCAGCGTGTTGACAACCTCTCCGCACGATGGTACTCTCATCGGAGTACCCCGAAAGGAGACGTATGGCTAGGAACCGAAGCAACCCACTGGCGCTGGCGGTGCTGGTCTGTCTGTTGGAGCGGCCCATGCACCCCTACGAGGTGGCGACCACCCTGCGGCAGCGGGTCAAGCAGCGAAGCGTCAGGCTCAACTACGGCGCTCTCTACCGAGTCGTGGAGTCCCTGGCCAAGAGGGGTCTGATCGTGCCCAAGGAGACCGGACGATCCGGTCGTCTTCCTGAGCGGACGATCTATGAGCTGACCGATGCCGGGCGGATCGAGATCAACGACTGGCTGGCCGAGCTGATCTCCACCCCAGCCATCGAGTATCCCCAATTCGTCGCGGGACTTTCCTTCCTCGCCGCGTTGCCCCCGGAGCAAGCTGTCGACCTGCTAAAAGAGCGGCTGACGCACCTCACCCTCGAAGAGGCCGAGGTCGGGGGCTTCCGGGAAGTTTTGCAGAAGCGCGGCCTGCCCCGTCTGCTGTGGTTGGAGGAGGAGTACCGCGACCGCGTGCGTGCTGCCGAGATCGACTTCGTCCGCTCGCTGCTGCGTGACATCCAGTCGGGAGCCCTCGACGGCGCCGAGTGGTGGCGATCAGTTCACGAGCACGGCTTCGACAAGGTCCCGCCGCCGTTCGACCCGGAGCTGCTCCTCGACGTCCGCCAGCAGCTTCCTGACGTGTTCTCCGACATCGAGGAGGACCAGCCGTGACTGCTTACTCGCCGGCCATTGAAGCCATCGAGCTGACGAAGACTTACCCGGGCGATGTCCACGCCGTAAGAGGCATCAGCTTCCAGGTCGAGGCCGGAGAAGCGTTCGGTCTCCTGGGCCCCAACGGAGCAGGCAAGACCACGACTATCGGCATGTTGAACACGACGGTCACCCCGACCTCGGGTCGGGCGCTTCTCGGAGGCAGAGACGTCGCCAAGGACCCGATGGGCACTCGGGCGATCAGCAGTGTCGTGTTCCAAGACGCCGTCGTCGACCAGCCGCTCACCGGTCGTCAGAACCTCGAGCTCCACCTCCGGCTCTGGGGTGCGAACAACGCCCAGGGTCGAGCCAGGCTTAAGGAACTCGCCGAGGTGGTTGGGATCAACGACTACCTCGACCGACCGGTCGCCACCTATAGCGGCGGGCAGCGCCGGCGGATGGAGATCGTCCGCGGCTTGCTCTCCGACCCCCAGGTCGTGTTCCTTGACGAGCCGACGGTGGGACTCGACACCCGTGTGCGACACGACCTATTCGACGTCCTCGCCACCCTCCGGGACAAGACGGGGGTCACCATCCTTCTCACCACCCATTACCTGGATGAAGCCGAGCGGCTGTGTGACCGGATCGCCATCGTCGATGTCGGTCGGATAGTTGCCTGCGACACTCCAGCGAACTTCCTGGGCATCCTCGGGGACGAGGTTCTAGAGGTTCGAGCCGAGGACACGTCTACGGCAACCCGGATCCTGAGGGCGGCGGGCATCCCCGAGGAGGACATCTTGGTCATCGGCTCGACCGTCACCGCTTCTCTGCGGGGTGCAAGCAGCGAGAACCTCGTGCTGCAACTTCGCCGTGCAGGGGTCAATGTGCGCGCTGCGACCACCCGGACCCCGACTCTCGACGATGTCTATCTGCGCTTGACCGGCGGCCATATCACCGCCGCCGAGGAATAGGAGAAGACCATGACGACGGCCACTGGTACCCCCCCGAGCACGGTCGACAGCGGGCGTACTACGCGCCCAATCAAGCCGGTCCGCTCTCTGGGCACATTGACCAAGCGCCGCCTCGCGTTGACGGTGAGGTCCCCGCGGTCCCTCGTGCTCCCACTCCTCGCACCGGGACTCTTCGCCCTCGTCATCGCGCCCGCTCTCGCCAACACGACTCACGCGGGGCCGGGCCGGACCGCCTATATGACGTTCGTGGCTCTTTCCACCGCAGGGCTCCTGATCCCGCTCAACTGCCTGTTCTCGGGTCTCGGCGTAATCGTCGATCGCCAGCAAGGTGCCATGCGGGAGCTGCTCGTCGCCCCGATCCGTCGTTCGTCGATCGTCTTCGGCAACCTCGTGGCCGCCCTTTTGCTCACCGGGTTTCAGGTCGTGGTCTTGATTGCTCTTTCGGTGGCGCGTGGGGCGACCTATACCACTGATCTCCGGACCCTGTGGTTCGTCGCGGCCGCAGTCGTGTTCGCCATCCTCATCTACGGCCTGGCGGAGATCCTCACCGTCCGTCTGCCGAGCCCTGTGGAGTACATCGGTGCCGTCCCCGCTCTGGCGATCGTCCCGTTCTTCTTCGCCGGCTCGCTGTTCCCAATCACCGCCCTGCCGAACTGGCTCGACGCTGTGGCCAAGATCCTCCCCCTCACCCACGCCCTGGCGCTGTTCCGCTACGGGCTGACCGGCCCCAGCGGAGTGACAGCGCTGCACAACATCTGGGGACTCCACAACGCCACCACGATGGCCATCTTGTCGATGGCGGTCCTCGTTCTCTACGCCCTTGTGCTCGTGAACGGCGCCATCCGGGTCTTCACCAAGGCAGGCACCAGCTAAAGCCACTGGCATAGACGCCGTCCGACTGAGCGAGGCGTACCAGGCCGTCGTCGCCTCCAAGGCCTACTGGCGCAACACCAACCAAATGCCGCCCACGGCGAGCCATCCCAAGACTGAAAGAGCCGATCTCTATGTCTCGAAACAGCAGCAATTACAGCCCGAGCCGTCCCGTTCACGAGAGCCTGCTCGCCCGGCTGGCCGGTTGGTGCTACGACCACCGCCGGCGGGTGCTTCTGGCATGGGTGGTCGCCATCGTGGCCTTCAACGTCATGGCCCACTTCGCCGGCAGCAGCTTCACCAACAACCTGACCATGGGTGGGCAACCGATCGAGAAGATCCTCGATCGTGCCTTCCCCGGTCAGTCGGGCAGCCAGAACGAGGTCGTGATCATCACGGCGGGTCCGGTCACCGCGCCCGCCGTCGAGGCTCGCACGGCGGACATAGTCCGCGCGCTCACGCCACTAACCCACGTGTCCGACGTCGTCTCGCCGTTCTCGGCGGGCGGGCAGCACCAGATCTCATCCGACGGGCACATCGCGTACCTGCAGCTCAACTTCGACGAGTCCACCGGCACCCTGCCCACGGGCGCCGTCAGTCACGTCATCTCAACAGCCCAGTCCTTCGATGCACCCGGGTACAAGGTGGCGCTCGGTGGACCGGCCATCGACCTCGTCGCCGGTGGTGAGCCCGGGTCTTCGGAGGGCATAGGAATCTTCGCCGCCATCATCATCATGCTGCTGGCGTTCGGCTCGGTCGTTGCCATGGGCCTGCCCATCATCACGGCCCTGTTCGGAATCGGGGTGGGCGTCGGTGTCCTCGACCTGCTCACACACCTGGAGTCCGCCCCAACCTTCACGCCCGAGGTGATGGCCATGATCGGCTTGGGTGTCGGGATCGACTACGCGCTGTTCATCGTGAGCCGCTACCGACAGGGCCTGGCCGAGGGCCGTGATCCCCGTGAGGCAGCCGCCGTGTCGCTCGCCACCTCCGGTCGGTCGGTGATGTTCGCTGGCACGACGGTCGTCCTCTCGCTGCTGGGGCTGCTCATCCTGCAGCTCTCCTTCATACGGGGTGAGGCCATTGGCGTAATCGCGGCCGTTCTCCTGGTCATGCTGGCGGCTGTCACGGTCCTCCCAGCCATGTTGGGATTTTCCGGTCGGGCCATCGACCGGTTGACCCTCCCCGGGCTCTTGCACTCAGCCGGTGAGCCTCATCCCCGGAGCTTCTGGTACCGCTGGAGCCGCACTGTCCAGCGCCGCCCCTTGATCGCCGGCGGGGTGGCATTAGCCGCGCTCGTGTTCCTCGCGATTCCGCTCTTCTCCATGCGGCTGGCCTTCACCGATGATGGCAACAATGCATTGACGACGACCACCCGGCAGGCCTTTGACGCGCTGGCGACAGGGTTCGGTCCCGGTTTCAACGGCCCCCTCATCGTCGCCGCCAGCATCCCTCCGGGCCAACGTGTCACTATCGAGAAGCTCCAACACCGGGTGGCGACGATGCCGGGTGTCGCCTATGCCACGCCAGCACATTTCAACTCTTCGGGCGATGACGCTGTGATCATCGCCTACCCCACGACCTCCCCCCAATCGGCCCAAACCGAGACGCTTGTTCACACACTGCGCGACACAGTCATCCCCGAGAGCACCAAGGGCACTGGGGTCGCCGCCTACGTCGGCGGTGAGACGGCGGCTTCCATCGACGCCTCGTCCTACCTAACAGCGAGGTTGGTGTGGGTGATCGGGTTCGTCCTGCTTCTCGCCTTCCTTCTCCTCATGGCCGTCTTCCGATCGGTCGTCATCCCCATCAAGGCGGTCGTGGTCAACCTGCTTTCTGTGGGCGCCGCCTACGGCGTGATCGTGGCCGTCTTCCAGTGGGGATGGCTGGGGAAGGTCTTCTCCATCGGAGCCACGAGTCCCATCGACCCCTGGATCCCGATCATGATGTTCACCATCCTGTTCGGCCTCTCCATGGACTACGAGGTCTTCCTCCTCTCGCGCATCCGTGAGGAATGGCGACGAACGGGGAACTCCTCGATGTCGGTGGCCGACGGATTGGCCAAGACGGCCCGAGTCATCACCGCTGCCGCGGCCATCATGATCTGTGTTTTCGGGTCGTTCGTGATCGGTGACCAGGTGCACGTGCTCAAGGTCTTGGGTCTTGGACTTGCAGTGTCCGTCCTGATCGACGCCACGCTCGTCCGGATGGTCCTGGTCCCATCGATCATGCAGATCCTCGGCCGGGCCAATTGGTGGATGCCTTCATGGCTCGATCGGGCCATCCCCCATCTCGGCATGGAGGTCGACGTCGTGCTCGACTCCCTGCAGCCTCCTTCGACAAACGGGGCTGTCCCCGGTTCGACTCCGGCTCTCCAGCCCTTCGCCGGCCTGCCAGGTCGTTGACTTCCGAAGAGCCTCCAAACCAGGAGTAACACTGGTCGGGAAGGCGGGATTTGAACCCGCGGCCTTAGCGTCGCGAACGCTGCTCGGCCATTTCTACAGCCAGGCAGTTTTCACGAATATCCTGGTCGGACGCCAAATCACTAGACCGCCAACGACCGTTCGAGACCCTCCGAGGCTGGTCGATCGCGCACGGATCGCGCACCGATCGGACGAGTCTCTTGTCTCCGCTTAAGCGCAGCGCGCAATCCGTCGATAACTGGTCGAACCCGGAGGCGGCGATGAGTAACGCGATCGGCGAAGAATCGCCCGGGCGTCCATCGGTGAATCGATGGCGGCGCTTCGGCAAGGACCTCTTGTACGTCAACGAGGCCGACGGTCATGCGATCGGATGGCTGGACCTCAAGACCGGCGCACGGGTGATCAAGGTGCCGACCCATGCCGAGCTTTTCCAACGCGCTGTTACTGAGTGGCTGAGCGCGCATCCCGAAATGAGTTCCGCGGTGATGCCGCGGCTCGATAACTCGACCGGGGAAGGGCCGCCGCAAAACAGCCGCCAGCTCTCCTCCCTTCGCGCGGACGTCGAGGCCCACCGCAGTGCGGTCGCCAACTCGCCGTGTGACGACAGCGAGCCCTGGTTTGACCTAACGAAGAACCTTCCCGGTCAATCCGTCAGAACGCAAGCGATCGCCAGACAGCGCGAGCAACCCGTAATGACCTGGGTCGCTCGCGCCCTTGGGGTACATACCGATGAGCGGGCCTGGCGAATGGGTGAAAAGGGTGAGGAGTTCGTCGCGTACGAGCTCGCGCAGCTGGGGGATCACTGGCGTGTGCTGCATTCGATCCCCATTGGTGACCAGGGTTCGGACCTGGACCATCTGGCTATAGGGCCCGGCGGAGTCTTCTCGTTGAACACGAAACACCATTTCGACGCCTCGATCTGGGTCGCCGGCAACGTCTTCATGGTGAACGGTCAGCGCACGAACTACCTGCGAAACAGCCGGCACGAGGCTCAACGGGTCGGAAAGATCCTGAGCGCAGCCTGCAAAATGCCAGTCAGGGTGCGCGGCGTGGTCGTAGTCGTCAACGCAGGCTCGCTCACCATCAAGGAGCAACCGGAGGGTGTAGACGTCGTGTACCGGCTGCAGCTGCGCCGATGGTTACAAGAACAGGACTTGGTGCTGGAACAAGCATCCGTCGCGAGGATCTTCGCGATTGCCCGGCGGTCGTCGACATGGGTGACGCGAGGCGGTCGATGACCGGAACGGCAGACTTCTCAGAAGAATGCAGCAAGTCGACGCAGCTTGGACACGTTCGCCCACCTGCCGGGAGACTCACGCATCTAACTGGACTTATCCAGCGTTCTCGCGGCTCAGACGCAACGCCTTAGAGGTGATGAGCAGCGGCCTTTTGATTTGACGGTAGTGGGGGTCCTCGAACTCTGCCGGTCGAACGTAGTAGAGCTCGCAATGAAGGCGCCCGCCGTTCCACCAGAGACCCAGTCAGTAGGCGGTCGCCAGTTCGAGGTCAGGGTCGTCGACTTGGCTGGCTTGTTCTCGTGGCAGGGGAACCGAGAGCGTCAGGCGAGACTGAAGTTGTGATTGGAGATCAATCCGAGAATTGTCCCTGACGGTGTCCGAACCGTCGCCGCGACGATGCCGTCACCGACGTCTGCCACCGGGGTGTGCTCCGTCGAGCCAGCCGCAATTGCGACTTCTACCGCGTGAGCTACATCGTTCACGCTCCAATACACGAGTACCCCTTCGAGCGGATTGAGGGACTGCATAAGGGCCAGTTCGTACTCGCCGACCTTGAAACCTACGTAAAAAGGCTGATCGAAGTAGGGCTCGATGCCAAGCAGATCGGCCCACCACTTCTTGGCTGTTTGGATGTCGGGTGCGGGATAGATTACCGTCCTGAGCCCTTCAAGCGTGATTGGCATGGGTCAAGTGTGCCACTTTGAGAGCAAGCATTGCTTCGTTGTAAGCCGATGTTCATCCCTGGTTCATGTGATCAGGATACGCGGATGTTTTCGAGAAGCCACGCTGGAACTGCGCGAACACACTTAATGGGGGCAGGTCCGAGCCAAATCTGCAGTGCCAGCAAACCTCAGCCGATGTTATGCAGTAGTTGTCGAAACTTTCACAGTCGGTACATGGAGGTTGGTCCGATCTCTCGACTGAGGCCATTCGACATTCTGGAACGGTGCCGGAGAATGGCGATGGCCTTGTCGGGCAGTGAACGTCCGGTCTCTGCCACCGCGCGGAAACGCCTCGCGTTTCTCCTCGCCTACAGGGCGTACCGCTTCGCAGTCTCCCTCCTGCCCCCGCTTGTCGAACGGTATAATAATCCTTCATACTCCATGTTGGACGATGGATGTCGGGAGGAACGATGTCCGTGAGTGCGGATTCGGACGAAGACCGGGGTTGCCCTGCAGGCGACGGCTCGGTTCGTGATGCAGTCGCAGTTAATCTTCGTTGTGCAAGGCTCGCCAAGGGTCTGAGTCTGCGTGAGCTGGCCCGGAGAATCGGAACCAGCAAGGCACTTTTGTCTCAGATCGAAAATAGCCAGGCCAATCCAACGATCGATGTGCTAGACCGCATTGCGACGGCGTTGGATCTGTCAATCGCCGACCTGATCCGGACTCCAATACTGGCGCCGGAAGTCATCCGCCACGGGGAGGGTGCCGAGATCGTGGGCGAGAATGTCATCATTCGAACTCTCTTCTCCACTTCGGACCGGCGGCGGTTCGAATTCTCAGAAGGACGGTTGCCGGCAAAAAGTCGCAGCCCGCGAAATGCCCATCATCGGGGCTCGATCGAGTACGCGTTCGTCATCGAGGGCGCGATCAGAATCGAATCACAGGATTGGTCGGTGAGCTTGTCGCGCGGCGACTGTATTCGCTTTTCGTCAGAGTTCGGGCATAGCTACGTCACGGGCGCGCGTCCGGCGAGCGTTCTCACTATCATCGCTTTCTCAGACGACTAAAGCGACAACCTTTCGTCTAGCTGTCCAGCCACGATCGGTCGTCGCGTGGCACGCTCGCGATAAGCGCCTTGGTGTAGTCATGATGGGGGGCAGTGAGGATGGCGGCAGTGGGACCTGACTCGACCACCTCACCTGATCGCATCACGTAGACGTAGTCGCAGACCTGCCGGACCACAGCGAGGTCGTGGGCGATGAACAGGAGCGACATATCGAGCTCTTCACGCAGCCGGTTGAGCAACCCAAGGATCTGAGCCTGCACCGATACGTCAAGGGCCGACACGGGCTCGTCGCAGACAAGGAGAGCCGGTCGACCCGCGAGTGCGCGGGCAATCGCGACCCGCTGGCGTTCACCGCCCGAAAGAGTCACCGGCCGGCGGGCGGCGTAAGAGGTCGGGAGTTGTACGAGCTCGAGCAACTCGTTGACATGCTTGGCGTCGGAGGGCTGGCCCATCGCTCCAAGGACCTCCCGCAAGGTGGCTCCGATCGTGCGCGCCGGGTTGAGGGAAGAGTAAGGATCCTGGAACACCATCTGGACGACTCGCCGGAGCTCCCTGCGACGGGCCCGGTCGAGGCGCATCCAAGAAGTGACGTCGCTGTCCGCCAACGTGATCTTTCCTTTGCTGGGAGTTTCCAGGCCCACGACACAGCGGGCAAGCGTCGTCTTGCCGGAGCCTGAGCTGCCCACAACGCCTACGGCCTCTCCCTGTCCGACCTCGAGGCTGACCGCGCTCACCGAAGGGGCGCTCGTCCCGTGGTAGGTCTTGGAGAGTTCCTCAATCCGGAGAATGGGTTCTGACACGGATCTCTCTATGGCTTCTCCAGGACCGGTCTGCGGGAAGTCGAAATGCCGTGAAGAGAGATCTCCGGCGAGCAGGCAAGCGGACAAGTGCCCGGGACGAATCTCTCGGAGCTCGGGCGATCCTGACCTGCACGCATCGCTCGCCCAGCGGCACCGGCCTGCGAAGGCGCATTCGTTGAGAACGTCGTCGTGCCGGGGCACCGAGCCTTCAAGTGCGTGAAGGACGTGGGCACGGCCGGTCACCGGCGGTTCGGCAGCCAACAGAGCTTGCGTGTAGGGATGCTCCGACGAGGCTCGGATCTTCTCCGCGCTGCCGGCTTCGACGATTCGTCCGGCGTAGAAGACGACGACAGCGTCGCAGACGGAGAACGCGACGCGTAGGTCGTGCGTGATCAGGAGAAATCCCATCCCGCGCTCTTGTTTCAGGCGACCGATGAGGCGGAGCACCTCGCGCTGGGTGGTCACGTCGAGCGCGGTCGTCGGCTCGTCCGCGATGAACAATTTTGGATTGCGCATCAAAGACGCCGCGAGCGCGGCACGCTGACGCATGCCTCCCGACAGCTGGAAGGGGAACTTCCTGGCTACTGCTGGATCCAGGCCGACCTCTTTCAGACGAGCCGCGATGTCGCGGCGGCTGGCTTCGCCTTTGCGTGCACCCCGGGGCAGCGAATCAGCTAGCTGAGGGCCGATACGGCGCAGCGGATTCAGCATCGTGAAGGGGTCCTGCATGAGCATCGCGGCGACAGAGCCGCGCAACGGGCTTGCAAGCTCGGGCTTGCCATCGACGACGACGTCGTCGATGGTGATCTTCCCGCTCGCCTGCAACCCAGGCGGCAGGATGCCGAGTACGGCGCGGGCCGTGATGGACTTTCCGGACCCGGACTCCCCGACGAGCGCGAGTGACTCGCCGGAAACGAGGTCGAGGTCAATTCCCGAGACGAGAGTGCGTTCTCGGAGTTTCACCGCGAGATCGCGTACTTGCAGCAGCGTCATTGCTCCAGCCCTCGGGCTTCGAGGCGCTCGTAGACCCAGTCGCCGAGGACGTTCATTGCGGCTGCCATCAAGATGATCGCCACTCCGGGTGCGGCCGCCGCCCAGGCGTTGGACTGGAGCAGCCCCATGTTGTTGGAAAGCGTCCTGCCCCAGTCGGGCGATCCCGGGCCAACGCCGAGACCGAGGAAGGAGAGGCTTGCCAGCGAGACGAGCGCAAAGGCGAAATCCAGGAAGCCGTTGGCGAGGGCGATTGGCGCAATGTTGGGCCACAAGTGCAATGTCATGATGCGCTTGGACGACAGGTTGGAGAGGCGCGCGGCTTCGATGTAGGGCCGGTGGCGCTGGTCGAGCACCGCACCGCGCACCACGCGAGCGTCGCCGGGTGAGAACAGCACGATGAGCACGATGAGCGCGACAGCGTAAGAGCTGCCGGCGATACCGGTCACGACGATGGCGACGAGGAGCGCTGGCAGAGAGAACATCATGTCAACCCACCGCATAGCGAGGCTGTCCACCCAGCCGCCGAAGTACCCGGAAATCAGTCCGACTATGTTGCCGATGACCATCGAGCCGACGGCGATCACGAGGGGGCCAAGGACAGACGTTCTGGCTCCTGCGATCAGCATCGCGAGCACGTCGCGGCCGAGCTCATCGGTGCCCAGCACGTGATGCCAGCTGGGCTGGGAGATGCCAAGAAGCAGGTTCTCCTGCTCGGCATTGGGGACGATGATCGACGAGAAGATGGCCGCAGTGAAACCGAGCGCGACGATGACCAGGGAGATGACGACGAGCGGGGCCGGCCACCGCGCCTGTCGCGCCTCCGAACTGCGAAGTACGGAAACCTCGGCGACGCTCACATGAGTCCCCTGGTCATTCGCCGTGGCGGGTGAACAAGATGCGTGGGTCGGCCAGTGCGTAGGTGACGTCTACGAGGAGGTTGATCACGGTGATCAACAGCGTCAACAGCAGTGCGACGGCCTGGACCACGGGCACGTCCTTGAAGGTGACGGAGTTGACGAGGAGCGTGCCAAGTCCAGGCAGCGCAAACGTCGTCTCGACCATGACTGTGGCCGAAAGCGTGGAAGTGAGGATGAGTCCGCTCGCAGTCAGAACCGGCACGAGCGAGTTCCTGAGTGCATACGACGTCACCTGCATCCGGCTCAGCCCACGCGCCTGAGCGAAGACTATGTAGTCCTGCGAGAGCTCGCGAGCCATAGCTGCCCTCGTGAAACGCACTATCAGGCCCATGCTCGCCAGCCCAAGGGCAAGTGCGGGAAGCGTCAGATGCCACATCGTGCTGAAGAATCCTTGCCCCGTCCCGTACACGGGGAACCAGTTGAGGTCGACGGCAAACACGAGCAGGAGCAACAGCCCGACGGCGAACGACGGGGCGCCGACGGCCGCGACCGCGCCCGCTGTTATCACCTGGTCGGTGCCGCGTCCCCGGCGCAGCGCCGCCCAGATGCCGAGAGGGATGCCGGCGCCCACGGCGATGATGGAGCCGTAAAGGACGACTTCCAACGTGAGCGGGAATCGTGCCGCTATCGAAGGAAGCACCCTGCCGCCCGACTGGATCGAGGTGCCGAGGTTGCCGTGAACCGCATTGTCCAGCCAATGCAGGTACTGAATGAAGAACGGTTGATTGAGGTGGTACTCGGCGCGGACGGCTGCGATGGTCTGCGGTGACGCTGGTCGTGTGCCAAGCAGTGTCAGCACGATCGACCCAGGGGCGATGTACAGAAGGCCGAAAATCCCGAACGACAGGATCAGGACCACGGCCGCGGAAGCTCCAAGACGGCGCAAGACGAAGCTCAACCAGAGCCTTGCGTTCACGTACGCTCCGTCTGGCCGGTCACGCCATGTTTTTCCAGCCACGCGAGCACTCGCTCGCGTGTGTCCCGCAGATGCTCCGGCTCGAGGAACTCGTGCCCTTCACGGGGGTAAATGACGAGCTCGGTTGGATTACCGGCGGCGGTCCACGCCCCGAAGAGCTGCTCAGCTTGGCCGACAGGTGTGACTCGGTCCTCTTGGCCGTGGATTATCAACACGGGAGTCGAGCCCATCGGAAGCCTGTGCGCAGGGGACCGATCGAGTAGCCGAGAACGCCCAGCGACCGACTCCGGGTCACAGCCGACATGGTAGAGATTGACGAAACCAAGCCCGATGTTGCTGGTCTGGCAGAAGCTCAGCCAGTCGCTTACGCCTGACATGACAACGGCGGCTCGGAACCGGTCGGTTTGGGTGAGCGCCCAGGCCGACAGGAAGCCCCCATAGGACAGGCCCATCACGCCAAGCCTGTTCGGATCAGCCACGCCACGATCGACGAGGGTGTCGATGCCCGAGAGCACATCATCGAGGTCAGTCTCGCCCATGCGACCCACGATCGCCTGGGCAAATGCCTGCCCGCGCCCGCTGCTCCCGCGTGGGTTCGGCATCAGGACCGCGGCACCGTTGTGGACGATCGGTAGAGCCAAGCCGTTTGCCTCGCCGGGTGAGAATCCGTCCGGAACGAGCCACGTCGGTCCTCCGTGAAGAATCGTCACCAACGGCATCGGCTCATCGTGACCGGCGGGAAGAATGAGGAGCCCAGAGACTTCCGTCCCGTCGGACGACTTCCAGCGGACCCACTCCCTTTCGATCCTCGAAACGGCGTCCGCGGCTTCATAGTTCAGGTCAGTGATTTGGCGCCAATTGGAAGCGGGCAGGTCGATCACTGAGATCTCGGGGGGATGGGTCGCGTCCTCCCATACGGCGACAGCCCGAGAAGCGCTCGGGTCGACGACGAGAGAGGGCTGGCTGTCCCGACCGGTCACCAGTCCGGGCGTCACTGTCCGGTACTCGAGCTCGCCACGCTCGTCGAGCGTCCCTATCTGGACTCCCTGTTCGGTCCAACCGGCGAACCAGAAACGTCCGTCCGGCAGACGACCCAAGTCCGTGACGTCGTCGAGGTGGGGGAGTGCCGCAACCCGGTTGTTCCTCAGGTCGACGCGATGCACGGTCCCCGAAACGATCGACAAGCCGCTCAGCACGTAGGCGTGCTCAGCGCCGTCACCCATGAGGCGGGGTCGGCTCAGCTGACGCCCGTCGCCGTCCCAAAGCTGGCGTGGCTCCGTGCCATCCACGTCGGTCAGGATCAGGTTCGGTTCGTAATAGCCGCTCGGGCGAGGGTCCCGAGAAGCCACGGCCAGGATCGCACCGGCGGCATTGATATCGACGTCCCAGATCGTCCAACCATTGAGCTCGAGCACGTCGAGGCGCGAAGTGGTCAAGCCCGCGACTGCCAGCCTCCGCCACCTCTTTCCGACCCGGTCAACCCAGGGATCGTTCGAATCGGCGAACCGACGTCCGAAATGCATTCCGTCTTGCTCGCTGCCGGGATCCGCGAACAGGACGAGCACGTTGTCTGCCGAGACGACGATATTCTCGACGAATCCGGGAACGCGCTTGCGCCACAGGTGATCTCCGGTCGCGGGATCGAGCGCGACGAGGAAGCCGGGTTCGGTCAGCGGGTCGCTGTAGGCGGCGACGAGGACGTTTCCCTTCGCCGCCCAGCGCGGGCACGCCGTTGAACCAGTCCCTGGGGTGGGGAGGACCACGGCAGGTCGCTCCCCACCGACTTCCAGGATTTCTATGTCGGTGCCGGTCCCGCTGCTGTCGGGGAGCGCATAGGCGACGCGCCGACCGTCAGGAGACAGATCGAGCTGTGTCGGAACTCGCAATTGAAGAAGGAGCTCGTGAACACCTCCCGCTCCTGGCGGACACGGCCGTGTCATGCGTGGTGGCGCACCAACGAGGCCCAGGGACCGACGTAGAAGTACGGCCCAAAGCTCTTCGTGCCGTACCCGGACCCGAAGGCGGTCGCTGCCTGTCCCCACCACAGCGGCTGGTAGGGGACGTCCTTGGACGCCATTACGAGCGCCTCGCCTATGAGGTGAGCCCGGGCAGCCGGGGCCGTCGCGGCCTGAGAAGCATTGAGCGCGGCCGTGACCGCTTTGTTCTCGTATTCGGCGATGTTCGTTCCCTCTCCGCCCGCATAGGCCGAGTTCAACAACTGCTGAGTCAGCTCGGAGGGGTCACCGGTCACCGGGAAGTACCAGCCCAGGTAGATGCCGGACGCGTGTGCGCCGAGCTCTGCGATCCACTCGTCGACCGTGACCTCTTTCACGGTCAAGTTGATCCCGATCTCCTGAAGGTTCGCGGATATTGTGAGCAGGGCTTCGCCCGTTTGGGGACCACTGCTCGGATAAGTGACCGTGTCGCTGAAGCCCTTGGGCACGCTTGAGGCGGCAAGCTCCGACTTTGCCTTGCTCATGTCGAAGTTGTACTGGGTAATCTCGTTGTAGAGGGCGTCCACCTGTTTGGGGGGCAACAGCGCAGCCCACTCGGACTTCGGGGGGAACGTCTCGGCGACTTGGCCGTAGCCGTCCAGGATGCTGTGAACGATCCCTGGGCGATCGACCGCGTAGGCGACCGCCTTGCGGACATGGATGTCGCTCCAGGGCGCTTTCTGAGTGTTGAACGCGAGCGTGACGATCGAGTTGTCCGGCCCCGTGTCAACGGTCACTCCCGGGATCTGCTTCCACTCATTCACCTGGTCGAGCTGCACGCTCGTGGCCATCTGGATCGACTTGGACCTCATCGCGTACTGCGCAGTGGTCGGGTTGGTGATGAACTGCATCTCGACGCTGTCGAAGGGCGCGCGGCCACCCCACCAACGCTCGTTGCGCACGACCGTCACATGGGAGTCCGGGACGAACTCCGACAGCTTGTACGGTCCCGTGCCGAGGACCCCGACTCCGGGAGTGCCCAGCGCCGATCCGTGCTCGGCGAGGAAAGCGGCCGAAGTCACCTGGAGCGAGCCTGGGCTCAGCGTCCACGCGAACAGGGCGTTGGGTTCCTCGAGTTCGATCCTTAGCTCCGAGGAGCTCACGGCCTTGATCGACTTGATGCCGGCGTAGGCGTAGGCGAGGTCGGAGGTCGAGCCTGTCTTCGCGTTCGCGTTGATGGAGGCCAGGACGTCGTCGATGGTCATCGGCGTGCCGTCGGAAAAGGTCACTCCCTCGCGAAGGTGGTAGACGAAGATACGGTTAGTCGTCTCGCTCCAAGACGAGGCGAGCTGCGGTACGAGAATGCCTTGCGGGCTCACCCCTACGAGCGCCTCTTGGCACAGCAGGTCGACGACGTAGTTGACGATGCCGGCCTCGTGCATGAGGTTGAGGGTGCTGATAGACGTCGGCAATGCGACCGCCAAGCTCTGCACGCTCTCAGCCGCCCTCACGGCTTGTTTGCTCATTCCGCGACGCAGATCGACCTGGCCACCAGCTCCCGTTGCAAGGACACCGGGCGCGGCGATGGCACCGCCAGCGGCGACGATCACCTTGAGCACCGATCGACGACTGATCTTCCCGGGTTGAACCGTTCCGCTGTCGGTCATGTTCCTAATCTCCTTCACGTCAGTGTCTGCCTCAACGGGTTATTGATCACTGTATCGGGCGCAAAACTAGCAATAGATACTTGACCATTCACCTCAGTGTTGTGCGCCCTTGTCCAAAGCTGTCCACCCTCGGTCTCGTGTCTGGCCTGGCATGGCCGGACTTGCATTGGTATACTAAAACTTCCCAAGTGGGCACAAATAATATCCGCGCCACTGATCAGCGTCAACTGGACCCATATAGCGGGACTCGTAGCACTGACCGAGGAGGAAGCAGGGAGTCGTGGAAGCGAACAGTCAGCTCGCTGACCCGGTCGCGTACGAACGGGCTGTCGCGCGTTGCCGCGAGCTCGATGTCGTGCTGCCGACGTTTGCGCAGCTCGCCGATCCGAGCCGCCTGGACAATCAGACCGTCGCTGGGTTGATCGCCACCGATCCCGACGAGCCCAAGGCTCGCAACCTTTTCAGGGTGCACTGGTACAACGGGGCCGACCGGAGGCGCCTAGCTAGCGTGCCGTGCCACATCACGCTGCCTCCCGCACTCAGTGGAGTCCCGGCGACCATCGTGGTCGTCCTTGGGGACCGTTTCCCCATGATCGCTGCTCACAAGGTCCTGGCGGCCTACGCCTGTTTGGTTCCGCGTCTCGTGACCGGAGCCTTCGACCCCACGACGCAGCGGACGGTCTGGCCGTCGAGCGGAAACTACTGCCGAGGCGGAGTGGCAGTCTCCCGGATCCTGGGATGCCGTGGTGCGGCGGTGATCCCCGAGGATATGAGCTCGGAGCGCTTCTCCTGGCTGCACCGCTGGGTCTCGGATCCCGACGACGTCATCACGACACCCGGAGGCGAGCGCCGGGTGTGGGAGATCTGGGACCGCTGCCAAGTCCTGGCACAAGACGACCGCAACGTCATCTTGAACCAGTTCGTCGAGTACCCCAACTACATGGTCCACCGCTCTTGCACCGCCCAGGCGCTTCAGCGAGTCGTCGAGCATCTCCAAGTCGAGCGACCCCAGCTCCGTCCCTTTGCCTTCGTGGCCACGACAGGTTCTTCGGGCACCCTCGGTGCGGGTGACTACCTGAAGGAGCATTTCGGTCTCAAGATCGTGGCGGCGGAGCCCGTCGAGTGCGCCACCATGCTGCGCAACGGATTCGGAGACCACAACATCCAGGGCATCGGCGACCAGCACATCCCCTTGATCCACAATGTCATGAACACTGACGTGGTGGTGGCGGTCTCCGACCGAAGCACGGACCGCCTGGACGCGATCTTCCACACCGAGCAAGGGCTTGCTGCTCTGAGCGGGCGCCAGGGACTGGAAGAGCCGCTGTTGAGCGAGCTGGCCCATGTCGGTCTGTCTGGGTTGGCCAACGTGGTCGCCGCCGTGGCAGTGGCTCGCCACTTTGAGTTGGGTTCGGACGACGTTGTCGTCACGGTGGCCACCGATGGGCAGGCGATGTATGCGGATGAGCGCCAGGCACGCGTCCGACGGGATTTCCCCGACGGCCTGGACGAACCGGCAGTAGTGGCCACACTCACGCGTCATCTGCAAGAAGCCGATAACACCGAGTTGCTGGAGCTTCGCCACGAGGATCGCACCCGGATTTTCAACCTCGGCTATTTCACCTGGGTGGAGCAGCAGGGGGTCTCCCTCAAGGCCTTCGAGGAGCGACGACGCCAGGCGTTTTGGGATGGGCTCATGGAGCAATTGGCAATCTGGGATGAGCTCATCGAGGAGTTCAACGCGCGGGTGGGGTCACTGGCGAGGGTTTGACTGACCGTCACGGAGCCGCTCCGCGACATCTTGATCAGGTAAAGCAGGGCCGCACGCCGAACCCTCACTGAGGCGGGAACTCGAGTCGTGCAGTCAAAGGGACCCGAGAGTGTCGGAGTCGACGTGTCGTTGTCGGAGTGTTGGGGCGGGGTCGGAGCGGGATCGGTGCGGGATCGGAGCGGGATCGGAGCGGGATCGGAGCGGGATCGGAGCGGGATCGGTGTCAAGTCCCGGTACCCGCACGACACTCGAGTTCCGGTACCTTGGCGACACTTCTAACTCGCGGCCCGCTCCTTTCGATTTCGCGGACGACCTTTTGGAGTTGAGAAGGCGCCGAACTCCTTGGAGCGGTCGTGGCGGATCGGGTGGGTCTTCACGACGGCGCCTTGGTAGGAGATCTCGACGGAGCGGTTGACGATGGCGACGGTGACCGAGGCGCCCTTGTAGGGGTTGCCGACCCGGTAGCTCCAGCCGGCAAAGCTGACCGAACCTGATTTGTCGACGACGCGAACGACCGTCGGTCCAGAGGTCGCCGGACGCGCCACGCGGTGCCTCGGCTCATGAGCCATCCTCGGCTCTTTGCCGGGCTGACGGCGCCGTGCGTGCGTGGCGACGACGCTGCCCCGGTGCGCGATCTCGAGAAGACCGCGCGAGAAGGCGATCTCGACGACCTCGCCTGCAAGGTGGCGGCCGGCCAGGTAGCCGAAGCCCTCCAGGTGGATCCGCCCGGTCTTGTCAACCCGGCGGGTGACACGGGGAATGGTCTCGTCCTCGGGTGTGGGCGTGGTGTCCTCGGTCTCGACGAGCTCGAGGGCCGGTTCCGGTCTCAGCGCGAATCGCTCGGCAGGCGTGCGGTCACCGATCGACTGGTGCGGGCGGATGGTGTTGTAGGTGACGAGCCAAGCATCGAGGGCGGCCTGGGCCTCCTCGATCGTCTCGAAGCGGTAGTCGTTCTTCGAGAAGAACTCAAGGCGAAGCGTCCGGTGGAACCTCTCCACCTTGCCCGTCGTCGTCGGTGATCGGGGGGCGGTCAGGATGTGTTTGATCCCGTTGTCGACACAGATCCGGTCGAACATCACCGGACCTGGCCCGGGACCGAAGCGGGCGGTGAACACCTTGCCGTTGTCGGTGAGGATCTGGCTCGGGAGCCCGTGGATGCGAAGCGCCAGCTTCAGCGCCTCACAGACCGGCCGGGCCGTGGCCCGGGCCATGAGGCGTGCCGAGACGCAGAAGCGGCTGTGGTCGTCGATGCCCGTCAGGCACTTGAGCTCGGTGCCTCCTTTCAGGTGGAAGCCGCCGACGATGTCCATCTGCCAGAGCTCCATCGAGCGCGATCGTTCCCAGCGGATGTAGTCCTCCTTCTTCCGCCGGCGCTTTCTCGGCTCGATGAGCCGGTGGCGGACGAGCGCCCGGTAGATCGAGCTCCGGCCGGGCAGCGGGTCGACGCCCTCACGACCGAGCCAGTAGAGGATCGTGCGTGGTCCGAAGTCGGGGTGCTGGCGTCGCATCTCCACGACACGGGCCTCGATCTCGGCCGGCATCTGGTGCGGGCAGCTGTCCGGCCTGGAGGACCTGTCGACGAGAGCCGAGAAGCCCGAGTTGGCGTACTTTTGGAGCCAGGTGTGCACCGTCTGGCGACACACCCCATAGCGCCTCGCCACCTCGACGACGTCTGCCCCGTCGAGCACTTCGTATACCGCTTTGGTCCGTTGCTCCATGACGCCGAGCTCCACGAGCACGAGGGCCTCCTCCGGGTCTGTCGTCGGTCGTTGACGACAGCGAAGGAGGTGGGGCCGGCGA
>Ga0326728_10006032_pt1 | contig 33182 bp, 11 predicted proteins | sample MB3enrmetagenome_FD_207602 | JGI IMG/M metagenome (GOLD analysis project Ga0326728, IMG submission 207602) | Lab enriched peat soil microbial communities from McLean, Ithaca, NY, United States - MB31MN | ecosystem: Environmental > Terrestrial > Soil > Wetlands > Peat | place: USA: New York... | reverse complement strand
CCGCCTGACGCTTCAGGGAATTCATCTGCCGCGTGACTTCCTCGAAGATATCGTTCACGCGGTTCAGGTTCAGCTTGGCATCTTCCAGACGGGCCTCGGCGAGCCGCTTCCTGGTTTTGAACTTCGTAATTCCCGCAGCCTCTTCGATAATGTTGCGGCGATCGGTGGGCTTGCTGGAGAGGATTTGGCCGATGCGCCCCTGTTCGATGATGGCGTACGACTCCGGCCCGAGGCCGGTACCCATGAAGATGTCCTGAATATCGCGCAAGCGGCAGAGCTTGTGATTGAGCAGGTACTCGCTTTCTCCCGAACGGAACAAGCGGCGCGTAACAATAATCTCGCCCTTCTTCAGGGGCACGGGCTTGAATTTGCGGCGCCGAATCTTCAGGACCACCTGCGACTGCGCGCCCGCCGTGGCGCTCTGAGCGGGCGGAGCCTCGGAGGGTTCCGCATCGGCCTCAGCCACCGCCTGAGTCTCCTGGCCGATTGCGTCGCCGGTTTCAACGGGAGCGGCATCGGAGGAGGCTGCGTCTTGAGTTTCGGCGGCGAACGGGCCACCAGCTGGCGATTGCACGCTGACCTCTTCCGCTTTCCGAGGCTGGACTTCTTCTATGTATTGGGCGGCCTCCTCATCGGCGGCAACACGCAGTGCGGCCTCATCCCAGTCCTCCTCGGAAAGTTCGTCGTTGATCTCAATCTCAATCTCAGGATCGGGTTCGAGCCGGCCTTCGTAGACCTCGGGATCGACGAGCGTAAGCGAAACCTCAGCCATACCGGTCGCCTTGCGCGCCGGGGTGCCCGCAAAGATTACGTCTTCCATGCGCGTGCCGCGCAGGGTCTTTGCGGATTGCTCTCCGAGGACCCAGCAGATGGCGTCGGCGATATTCGACTTGCCGCATCCGTTGGGCCCTACGATGGCCGCCACGCCCTCGCCCTGAAAACGCAGCTCCGTCCGATCACAGAAAGACTTGAATCCGAGGATTTGTAGCTTTTTTAGCTTCAGCAAGCTCTCACTCCTTCGCGCCCTGCGGAGTCACCCCACCCTGCCCGACCGCGCACGATGGAACACTCCGGTCCTCATTCACGAAATGTACCTAGAGAGTAACGGCGCGTCAACAACAAACCGCAACATATTGGGCCCCATAAGCAAAATCTACCCTATCTTGCACACTCTATGCAGCAGTTTGGCATTCCATACCTCTCGGGAAGGAAAAAAGTGGAGATGGGAGAACCGCGATGAGCGTCCACCAAGTTAGCTTGACCGCCCGGAAAAAGCCAGCAAAAAAACGATGAAAATGTTTACCAAGTAGGGAACCCGCTGGAGGGTTTGGAATACGAAAAAACGATTTTGCAGGATTCAAGCGTACGAATCACCTCGAGTGCGTTCCGCAGCGCGGTCCCACCAACCTTATGCTCGAATCCCCGCTGCATCCTGTCAAAAGCTGCAATCACGCGGAGGGCGCACCTTTTGCCATGTGGTTTCAGCGTCAGCAGATATCCCCGGGCGTCGGACGGATCGATCTTCCGTTGCACAAGGCCCTTTGCTTCCAATGACGATATGGCATGGCTGACGTTCCCGCGCGTCGTGGCGAAAGTCTCGGCAAGATGAGACGGCTTGATGGGGCGTGGCGCTTCGAAGAAGATGGCCGCGAGGGCCAGGCCTTCCATAAATCCGAGGTTATCGACAGCGAAGGCTTCAGCCGCTACTGCATCGAAGTGCCGGGCCGCACGCTTCACCGTGAACATGGGACTCTCGCGAAGGAAGGCTTCAATGCGCATAATTTGATAAATATAGTTTACTAAATCAATCATTTAGGACAAGACAAAAGTATCGTTGCGATACTCCCCGAACTCCTTCATGATCGCTCAGAGGTTGCTTTGGGGGAAATTGCGATCACATGCGCCTCGTTGAGAACATCAAACAACTATGCCTAAGTATTTTCTTTTCATGTTAATTGGTGCGCTGATGGTGTCAGCCGCCGTATCTTTGTCCGCCCAGAATCAGATTCCGACACGCCAGGAAACGCTGGTCGTGACCGGGGAACCGCAGTCGGTTCCGGCCGATGAGGTGGATCGTGCGGTAAGCGTCGTGGACACTCGCGAAACGCCGGAGCTGTACCGCAGCTTCGCCGACTACTTGTTTCTGGACCCGTCCGTGGACCTGAAGCAACGCGCGCCCAACGGCATTCAGGGCGATCTTACGATCCGCGGCGCAACGTTCGACCAGACGCTGGTTCTGGTGAACGGCTTCCGTGTGAACGACGCCCAAAGCGGGCACCATAATCTCGATGTGCCGCTGCCGGCAGATGCTTTGCAGCGTATGGAGATCCTGCAGGGCGCCGGGTCGACCTTGTATGGTTCCGACGCGATGGGTGGAGTGGTGAATTTTATTGTGGCGCCGCCGGCTGTATCCGAGCTTCGCGTGGGCGCCGCTGGCGGCAGCTTTGACACGAACGAACAACATCTGTCCGCGGGGTACGCCGGGAAATCGCTCGGGGAGCAGTTCAGTGCGGCGCGAGACTTCTCCGAGGGATTTGAGCCGGACCGCGACTATCGCAGCCTGGCGCTGGCCTCCACCACTCGCTTCAAGTCCAGCCTGGGCGATTCATCGATTCTGCTGGGATATAGCGACCGTCCGTTTGGGGCCGATCAGTTCTACGGTCCGTACAATTCCTGGGAGCGTACCAAGGCGTGGTTCGCCGCGCTGAGCCAGCAGTTGGGGCAGCGAACCGAGTTTGACCTGGGCTATCGCCGCCACACGGATGACTTCATTCTTTTACGCGATGATCCGGGTTTTTACGCGAACAACCACGAGACCCAGAGTTGGGAATCGGCCTTGCGGCGGAGTCAGCCATTGTGGCAGAGCGCGACGTTTTTTTATGGCGCCGAAGGATACCGCGATTCCATCGACAGTAACAATCTCGGGCGGCACACGCGCAATCGCGTCGCCGGCTATGCGGATTTTGATGTGCGCGCCTTGCGGCGATTTTCCTTCACTGCAGGCGTGCGGGAGGAAGTGTATGGCGATTACCGCTCCGAGGTCAGTCCCGGCGCCAACGCGGGAGTTTGGTTGTCATCAAGGCTGAAGCTGCGCGCCAGCGTGAACCATGCCTTTTGTCTGCCGACCTACACCGACCTGTACTATAGCGATCCCGTAGACCGGGGCAACCCGAACCTGGTTCCGGAGACGGCTTGGAACTACGAGGGCGGTCTGGACTTCCATGCGTTCTCCCGGCTTACCGCCGCGTTCACGGTATTCCAGCGCCGGGAGCGCAATGGGTTCGATTATGTGCTCCCTGCCGGGCAGGCGGCGGCCTCGACCAGCAACCCCTGGCAAGCGGAGAACATCGACCGGCTGACTTTTACCGGCATCGAGGTGGCCTTGCGGGCGCCAGTGCTGCGCGGGCAACAGCTTCAGCTTGGCTATACGGCCATGCAAGGCTCGCTGGACGTTCCGGCAAACCTGGTGACGAAGTATTCCGGTAACTATCCGTCGCAGAGCGCCGTGCTTTCCTGGCAGGGAACAACTGCCGGCAAAGTGACAGCGCGAAGCCGCATGGGCGTCGTGCGGCGGCAAATCGAGGGCACCTATATGCTGTGGGACGCCGCCCTCATGCGGCCCGTTGGACGGATTTCTCCATACCTGCAGGTGGCAAATCTTACGAACACCTATTATTGGGATATTGCCGGAGTGACCATGCCCGGGCGCAGTCTTACCGTGGGCATGGATGTTGCAATCGCAAAGAAGGCAAAACCATAAGCACTGATGCGTTCGATGATCACTTCATGGGAGAAGCGTTACCCATCGTAACTGAGTGATGGATCTAGGGGGCTGCTGAAGAGCTGGAACGTGATCACGAGGCCTGATACCTAGATCACGTTCCCACCCTTGCTTGTCCACGTCAAATCGTCTGGGCCGGCGCCCGTGCCGGTCCCTGTCAACTAGTCGGCCAAGATCACGCCGTTGTAATTGTCGACAAACGTTATGGCGTAGTTATTGCCGCTGTTGCCGTCGCTTACCGTGCCGGCGGGCACCAGTGTCAGGCCCGTGCCGGGATTTGGCGTGGTATAAGTCTCCCACCAGGTTGCAGTATCGCCGGTGGCGAGGCTGCCGCTGGTGATCGTTGGTATGGCGGCCGCTGACGTAGTTCCGTCCGCGGTCTTGGTGTTGGGCGCGGCCGTCACCGTAATTGGCAGCGTGGTAATTACGCCGGTAGTATTGTTCACAAACGTTACGGTGTAGTTGCCACCGTTGTTACCGTCGCTTACGGTACCGGACGGCGTCAGCGTCTTGGCAGTGCCAACGTTCTTCGTGTTATAGGTCTCCGACCAAGTTGCGGAATCGCCGGTAGCCAGTTTGGTGGTGCTGGTGATGGTGGGTAAGGCGGCGGCCGAAGTGGCGCCATCGTAGACCTTGGTGTTGGTCGCGGCCGTCACCGTAATTGCCCTCGTCGTGATAGTGCCGGTATTGACGGGAACAAACGTTACGGAGTAATTGTTACCGCCATTGCCGTCGCTGACCGTTCCGCCAGGCGTCAGCGTTTTGCCGGCACCAACGTTCTTCGTATCGTAGGTTTCCGTCCAGGTTACGGTATCGCCGGTACCGAGGCTGCCAGTGGTGATGGTCGGCGCGGTACTGGCCGAAGTTGTGCCGTCGTAAGTCTTGCTGTTGGTTTTGGCCGTCACGGTAATCGCGCGGACCGTGATGTTGGCGGTAGTGGTGGGCTGGGTCACAGAATAATTCGCAGCGGACGCTCCGCTGATGGTGATGCCCGCCACCGTAACGGTAATGCCCGTGCCGACATTCTTGCTGGCAAACGTGCCGGTGGCGCTCGATGTGCTCATGGTGACAAGTGCCGTGTCAACGGGCAGCACGCCGACCAATACGGCGCCACTCGTATTCAGGGTTGCACTCGTGGTGCCGTCGTACACCTTATTGTTGGCGGTGACGCCAGTAACGGTCAGTGGAACCTTGTTAATCACGCCGGTAGTGCTGTTGGCAAACGTTATGGTGTAGTTGCCGCCGTTGTTGCCGTCGTTCACCGTGCCGGCGGGAACCAGCGTCTTGCTGGAGCCCGCCGTTGGCGTGGTATAGCTCTCCGACCAGACGGCAGTATCGCCGGTAGCCAGTTTGGTGGTACTGGTGATGGTGGGTAAGGCGGCGGCCGAAGTGGTGCCGTCATAAACCTTGGTGTTGGTCGCGGCGGTCACCGTAATAGCGCGCGACGCGATGGTACCCGTGATGGTCACAAAAGTTATGGTGTAGTTGTTCCCGCCATTGCCGTCGCTGACCGTGCCGGCAGGGGTTAGCGTCTTCCCCGTGCCGACGTTCTTGTCGCCATAGGTTTCCGTCCAGGTTGCCGTATCGCCGGTAGGCAGGCTGCCGCTGGTGATGGTGGGCACGGCGGCGGCCGAAGTGGTGCCGTCGTATGTCTTGCTGTTGGTCTTGGCGGTTACCGTAATCGGACGGGGCGTGATGCTGGCGGTCGAGGTGGGGTGAGTGGTTGACAGGGCATAGTCGCCGGCCGCGGTTCCGCTGAGACTGACCGTTGCCGTCACCGTCCACGTGCCCACTTTGTCTTGGGCAAAGGTCGCTGCCGATACCGTACAGGTCACGCTGGCTACGGTGGGCACGAGCGAACAGGGAATGTCGGCGATGGGTTCAGTGGTAGTGCGGTCATAGGTCTTGTTGAGAGCGGTAACGTAGGGAGTCAGGGTTGGTTTCGTGATGTAGGCGGAAGTGGTGGCGGTGGTGGCCGAGAGCACGTAGTTGGCCGCGGCTGAACCGTCAAGAACGATACCGGCTACCGTTACCGTTATTTTCGACGAACTGACACTGGCGGAGGCAAAGGTAGCCGTGGCGCCCGCACAGGTCACGTTGCCCGCATCAACCGCCTCTACTCCAGACAGTGAACAGGTAGTGTTGCCTATGGGCTCGATGGTGTTGCCGTTGTATACCTTGCTTTGGGCGGTGACGCTTGCCGTCACCGACCTGGGGGTGATCTCCAACTGGCCGTAGGCGTTGACGCTGCCCACAGGGTAGAGCGTCTGGTTCGTGGGGGTGAACGTGGCAACCACGTCGTAGGTTCCGGCAGCAATGGGCGGCGTTGGGTTGCCGTTGTAGGTGTAGCTCCACGAACCGCTCACCGAGTCCGACCCGGAGCAGGTGTGCGGACTGCCATTGTAAGTGACGGTCGTGCAGCTCACGGTCGGTTTTACGTCCGTCGGCGTGCCGGTCAGCGTGACCGTGACCGGGTTATTGGAGGCATTGCTGTTAAGGTAAACGTCGTCGACATCGGTCCAGCCGAGATAGCCATAGTTCGCATTGGGGGAATAAGCGGCGGTCCATTGACAAATGGCGTCCACGGTTAACACACCACCATTAGTGCAAGGAGGGGTGCCGACGATAAGGAATTCTCCAGGATCATCCTCAGTGTACCAATTGGGTTCCGGGGAGATTCCGTTGTCGAAAGTCAAAGTGGCCGAACCGATATTCGCGACGCTGAATGTGGTGGGTGCACTGGTTTGGCCGATATTATCCGCCGGCGGGAAGTTATGGATGACCACGTTGCGGTTGACCTCTATGGTACGCTCGTTGCCGGTGTCTGCGATGTAACCATTGCCGTATATATCGAGGACAAATCCCGTGGGAGAACTGAGTTGAAGGCTGGTCGCGGATTCCCCATCGGCGCCGCCCTGGCCCTTGGTCCCGCTTCCAGCCCAGGCCTGAATAGTGCCACTGGAGGTTACCAGGCGCACGATGTTATTGCCGGCATCGACGATGTAGACTTCGTTCGCGGGATCGACACCGAGATTCAGTGGATTCTTGAGTATGGCCTGCGTGGCCGGGCAGCCGTCGCCGAAGGTGTCGGTATGTGTGCTACAGACCATGGTGGCCCCACCGGCAATGGTGGTGATAACGCTGGCGGCAAGATTGGCCGGGTCGATGGTGACCTTGCGGACCCGGTTGTTGCCCGCATCGGCGATGTAGAGATTGCCGTACGCGTCTGTCGCCAGTCCTACGGGGCCCTTCAAGGTAGCGTGGGTGGCCGGGCAACCGTCGCCGAGAGCATCGGTTGCGGTGGCGCAGGAAGTTCCGCCGCCAGCGACGACCATCGTGTTGCCGGTGTTAGGATCCACCAGATCTATTTCGTTATTGCCGGTATCGGACACATAGAGGTTGCCGTCGGCATCCGCAACGATACCGCGGGGAGCATTCAGGCCGTCGGCCACCGCATAAGGAGTGGGGCCGCCGTCCCATGCCTGAACCGTACCGCTTCCGGTGTCGGCGATGTAAATGTTGGTGTCATTCGGGTTCCAGGTCAGCGCTTGTGGGTGATTGAGGCCGGTAGAAATCATGGTGCTGAGGCTACTGTCGCTGAAGGTGTCGTAGACGTTAACCGCCTCGATCGCGCTATTAGCGGTATCGGCGAGGTAAATATCGCCCCAGTTGTCGCTTGTCATGCCCTGCGGATTCACCGGATTCGGCTGCGCTCCCCACTGCGGGATGTTGAGGGTGCCGGGAGTAACCACCATCAGCGCCGCAGGAGACGCGATGACCAGTTGCGCCCAGATGCTATTGGACTGATAGTCGATGTTGTCGTTGGGAGTACAAGTTATGACCACCCAATACTCGCCGGCCGCAGTGGGGGGCGTGAAATCGTTGCCATACCCGTTATAGCTGATGGTGCAGGGGCCGGGTATGGGCGTTCCTTGCACGCCATTCATTATCGGATAACATCCGTGCGGATTGCCATCGTACATGACGGGGTAGCAGTTGCTGTAGATTGTTGGATAAGTTGGCTGCACGTCCACCACTACATTATTAGAAGAGACATTGTAGTTGGGATCGCCGTTGTATGTGGCAGTGATGGTATGCGTGTCGGTAGGCAAGAGGTTTCCGGTATCAGTACTCAAGTTGTTTACCGGCAAGGAGGCAACTCCGGTGAGAACTCCTTGCGTATCGACTAGCGAAACGACCTGCGGCGCGTTCGAGTCGATCACGAAAGTGACGGTGCCCGTCGGGGGGACGCTGGATCCGCTCGGAGGTGCGACCGTTGCCGATACGGTTACAGTCTCGCCGTAAACCGGGTATTGCGGAGTGGCGGCAGGATTATCCAATGACCATGAGGCCGTAACGGTTGTGGTAGTTGGCGTCGTGCCGAGCGGCCAGTCGTAGATGATCAGTGTACCGGTGGCCGTCCCGCCAGTGTAGTCCACATTGGCACTGGTAAAGGTTCCCACCACGCTGTACGTCCCTACGGCCGTTGGCGGGGTTGAGGTGGGACCGTAGGCGGTACCGTTGGTTCCGCCGTAGGTGTACGTCCACGAACCACTTACGGGCGTGATCCCATCCACCGCGATAGCCGAGCCGGTGCAGCCGTGGGGTTGGCCGTTGAAGCGGACCGCGGGGCAGGAGAGCCCCAGAATCGGCGGACCGGGGACAACGCCGGTCAATGTCATATCGATTTGATTGTTGGCGGCGTTGCTAGAGAAGGAAATGTCGTCAACATCCGGGAGGCTGGGAGTCGAATCAATAACGTTGGGGGAATAGGCGGCGGTCACCTGGCAGGTTGCCCCTACTGCAAGCACAGCACCAGTACCGCAAAGGTTGACGCCGTTGATAACGAATACCGCGGGGTCATCTTCTGACTCCCATGGATTGCCAAAGGTCAAGCTGGCGGAGCCGCTATTTCGAATAGTGAACGTCGTCGCCGGGCTGGTTTTGCCCATGACTCCCGCACCGAAATCATAAGTTACCAGATTGCGGTTTATCTCAACGGCCCGGCGGTTACTGGTGTCAGCGAGATACAGGTTGCCATAATAATCCAGGGCAATTCCCGTGGGAGAACTCAGTTGCAGGATAGTCACCGGTTGCCCATCGGCACCGCCGTCGCCGGCGGTACCTGTTCCGGCCACTGTGTGAATCGTGCCGTTTACGTCAACCATGCGGACGGCATCGTTGCGGGAGTCCACGATATAAACCTCGTTCGCGGGAGTGACGGCAATATTGAGCGGCGCGTTGAGCTGGGCTGAAGTTGCAAGACCACCATCGCCGGAGTAGCCGAATGCACGGGGGGTGCCGGCGATCGTGGTGATTACGCTGGCAGAAGGATTGGCCGAACTGATCGTGATCTTGCGAACCACGCTGTTGCCGGTATCGGCGATGTAGAGATTGCCAAGTGCGTCAGCCGCCAGTCCAACCGGGCCATTCAACGTCGCTTGAGTGGCCGGACAGCCGTCGCCAATGGCACTGCTATTGCAGGAAGTACCTCCCCCGGCGATAACCATCGTGCTGCCGGAATTGATATCCACGAGATCCACTTCGTTGTTGCCGGTATCGGCGACGTACAGATTGCCGGCGGAATCCGCAACAATGCCGCGGGGGTGATTCAGGCCGCCGGCGACCTCGTAAAGAGGATCGAAGCCGTCCCATGCCTGCACCGTGCCGCTGCCGGTATCGGCGATATAGAGGTCACCCCAAGGATCCGAGGTCAGCGCTTGCGGATGATTAAGGCCGGAAACTGCCACGCTGAGGGTGCTGTCGCTAAAAGTGTCATTGATGTCGACTAGGTCGATTGTGTTGTTAGCGGTATCGGCGAGGTAAATATCGCCGTATGGGTCTGTCGCCAGCCCTTGTGCTGACGTCGGCCACGCGGGAATGTTCAGGGTACCGGGATCAAGGGCCATCAGCGGCGTGGGGGAGACGATGATGAGCTCGGCCGCGACCGTATTGGACTGGTAATAGATCTGGTCAGTAGGGGTGAAAGTTATCATCACAAAGTAGGTGCCGGCTGCGGTCGGGGCGGTGGTGGTGGCGGGAACCTGAGGCCACACGTTGAGGTTATACGAAAAGGTCCAAGTGCCGGGCATTGGATTCCCATTGCTGTCGGTCGCTACCGGATTGCATCCGTGCGGGTTGCCATCGTAGAGGGCGGGATAGCAATTACTGTAAATGGTCGGAAAAGCCTGATTGGCAGCGTAGATAAGCTCGATAGCGGAAACAGTTCCGCCGGTGTAGTTGGTATCGAGGCTGGTGAAAGTGCCCAACACGGTAAATGCTCCGGGACCAGTTGGCGCAATGGAGTACATTGTACCGTTGACATCGGTGTAGGAATAGATCCATGTGCCGGGCACCTGGTAGCCATTGAAGCCGGCTGCGGAAGCACCGGGCGTGCAGGGTTGGGGCTGTCCGCTGAAGGTCTCCGGAGTGCAAGTCAACGTCAAGATGGGTGTGGCTGGCAAGATGATTAAAGTAGCGGAATCGGTCACGGCTGCATAATCAGGGTCAGTGCTGGCAAATGTACATGCCACTGCGTAGGTTCCAGCATTTGTCTGCGAGGACGGGGTGCAGACCCAGGAACCGTTAACTATGACCCCGCCGATGCCGACAGGCAGAGACGGAATGCAGGAGTGCGGCTGGCCATCGTAGGTGAACGTGCAGACCGGCGGCGGAGGAGGTGTCGGTACTGCCGGAGCGATCGTTATCGTGCCGGTAACCGTTCCACCGGTGTAGTTGGGATCGTCGCTCGTGAAGATACAAACCACCGTGTAAGTTCCGGGGGTGGTCGGCGGCGTCGGGCTGCCGCCATAGGTGCAACTCCAGGTGCCGATTACCGGTACTCCCCCAATGCCGGTTGCCGATAATGCACAGCCGTGCGGAGTGCCATCGTAGGGAGACTCAGGGCAGGTTATGCCCAAAATGGGCACGGCCTTATCAATGATCAAAGTGGCGGAGGCAGTTCCGCCGAGGTAGTTGGAATCGGAACTGGTGAATGTGCCCGTCACCAGGTAGCTCCCCGCATTCGTTTCGCTCGCCGGAGTGAAGCTCCAGTTGCCGTTTACGTTCACTCCATTGATGCCCGACGCGGTGCCGGTGCAGGGCATTTGCGGAGTGGAGTTATAAGTGACCTCAGTGCAGGTCAGGCTCAGAGTTGTCCCCGCCGGATCGATTTTCAGCGTGGCAGTCGCTGTTCCGTTGTTCAAATAGTTTGTATCAGTGCTGGTGAACGTCCCGGTAACGGTGGTGCTTCCGGCATTGGTGGCGCTGGCGGGACTGAAGGCGAAGGAACCGGATACCGTCACTCCGCCAATACCCGTCGCCGTACCGGTGCAAGGCATTTGCGCGGTGGCGTTGTAGGTGACTTCAGGGCAGGTCACGATCAAGGTGGGGCTGATGGGATCGATAGTCAACGTGGCGGTGGCCTGGCCGTTGCTCGCGTAATCGGGATCGTTGCTCGTAAACGTGCCCGTTATCAGGTTGCTTCCCGCATTAGTCTCGCTGGCCGGGCTGAAACTCCACGTGCCGCTTACCGGCGCTCCGTTGATGCCGGTGGCGGTGCCGGTGCAAGGCATTTGCGCAGTGGTGTTGTAGGGGACCTCCGGACAGGCCATCGTCAGGGTTGGGGTACTCAAACTCTTCCCGGTTCCCGTCATGGTCACAGTGAGAGGTGCGGCGTTGCTTTGGATCGTCAGACTGTCGGTGAGGGTCCCGCTCGTGCTGGGAGTAAACGACGCCGCCAGGTTGCAGCTTGTTCCGGCGGCCAGCGTCAGACCCGAACTGCAGGTCCCGCTGGCGGTGCTGATGGTGAAGTTTCCGGATGCGTCTTCCGAATACCAGGGGGTAGCGAACTGGGCGGCGGCTGCCCCGACGTTGGTGATCGCGACCGTTTGTGGCGCATCAGAAGAGTTTACGTAGACCGCGCCATACTGCAGACTGGCTTGCGAACGGTTGACCTCGATCACCCGGTTATTGCCGGCATCGGCTGCATAGACATTGCCTTGGCCATCCAGCGCGATCCCAAAGGGAGCGTTCAACTGGTCAGCGATGGTGGTAATCGTGCCGGTGGTTGTGTTGACCATGCGAACCGCCTGGTTGCTGCCATCGACGAAATAGAGGTCGGCGGCAGCATCCATAGCCACGCCGGCGGGCTGGTTGATGCCGGTGACGGAACTGATCTGTTTGCTGAAGGCATCGACTCTGCGGAGCAGGTTGTCGGCCGAATCAGCGAAAAAGAGATTACCGGTGGCGTCAAAGGCGAGTCCGGCCGGCCCATTCAGTGAGGCCTGCGTGGCCGGGCATCCGTCGCCATAGGCATCCGACGTTCTGCTGCAAAGGACGGCGCCACTGGCCAAGCCCGCTACTACCGTCGTAGCTCCGGTTACGGGATCCATCTGCAGAATTACGTTGTGTCCGGTATCGGCCACATAGACGTTGTCGTTCAGATCCACCGCGATGCCTGCCGGATTGAGCAGCCCGGCGGCGAGGCTGGTAAGATTGCCGCCGCCATCGGCACGCTTGATATCGGTAGCTTCGGCAATGTACAGGTTGCCCGCGGCATCAGCGGCCAACGCCTGAGGAGCATTCAGTCCAGTAAGGAACGGGGCGCTATTCTTCAGTACCGCATTATTGCCGGTATCGGTCACATAAACGTTCCCGGCTCCGTCCACGGCAACCGCCTGCGGATTCACCAGGGAACTGGAATAAACCGACAAAGTGCCCGGATTGACCGCCAGGACCGGCTGAGGAGCCGGGGATGCCGGCGTGATGGTGACAATCAGCGGGGCCGAGGTCGAGGCCAGATAATCGGGGTCTCCGCTATAAGCGACGCTCAGATTGGCGTAAGTGCCCGCGGCCAGCACATTAATCGTGTAGCTGGCGGTTCCGCCGCTGAGCGGAATGGTGGCCAGCAATGTCGTACCGTTATAGAAGTTGACGCTGCCAGTTGCCGTGCCCGGCGCCACCGTAGCTGTAAGGGCCAAGGTGGTGCCCACCGTGATGCTGTTGCCGGGAGCCGGGGATAACGTAGTGATGGTGTTGGCCTGGCTGATGACCAGTACACCGGCTCCACTGGCATTGGTGTAATTGCCATCGGTGCTGGTAAAAGTACAACTCCCGCCATATATTCCGGGAGCGCTTGGGGGTAACAGGCTAGGGCCATAGGTGGTGTCGTTAATGCCGGTATATACACAAGCCGCTGTACCGGTCACCACGACACCGCCTACTCCGGTTGCTGAAGGTGAGCAGCCTTGGGGGCTGCCATTGTAGGGGACCTGAGGGCAAGCCGGATTCAGGACCGGCGTAGCCTGATCGATGATCAGGATAGCGGTAGCCGTTCCGCCGGCGTAGTTGGGATCGGTGCTGGTGAACGTGCCGGTCACCGGGTAGCTCCCGGCATCGGTTTCACTTGCCGGACTGTAAGTCCATGTGCCCGCGACCGTCGCTGAACCAACGCACGGCATTTGCGGATTGCCGTTGTAGATGACCTTAGCGCAAGCCAGAGTCAGAAGTGGGTTGGCCTGATCGATGATCAAGGGGGCAGTAGCCGTTCCGCTGTTGTAGTTGGGATCGGTGCTGGTGAACGTGCCCGTCACCTGATAGGTCCCGGCATTGATTTCACTTGCCGGACTGTAAGTCCATGTGCCGGCGACTGTCGACCCGTCGACGCCCGTCGCCGAACCGGCGCAGGTCGCTTGCGGGGTGCCGTCGTAACCGACTTCAAGGCAAGCCAGGGACAAGGACGGCGTAACTGGGGTGATGGTGATAGCACCGGTGCCGGTCCACACAGTCGTACCAGAAGTGTCTATGCAACTCAAGGCCAGCGTGGTGCTGCCGGGAACATTGGTTACCGAGTCCGAGTTACAATAGCCTGAGCCTCCATAAACGATGCAACTATGGGGTGTGCCGTCATAGGGCAATGGGCCGGGGCACGACACGGGAGGTATCGGAGTACCGTTGAGCGTGATCACTACATGGTTATCGGTAGCGTTGCTATAAATGGCAACGTTGCCGGACTCGTTCGCGACAGTGACGGGCGCATTGGGAGCAAATGCGGCGGTCATTCCGCAACTCGTGTCCCTTGCCACTAAAAGACTATCGGAACAAGGGGTACCGCCGCTGCCGTTGACGAAAAAGTCCGCCGGCGCGAGTAGCGCCTCCCAAGGATTGCCCAAAGTCATGTCGGCCGAACCAATATTTGAAACGCTGACAGCCATCGGTGCGCCAATCTGGCCGATGAGCTCCGTGCCCAAATCAAGGCTAGGCTGGTTGCGGTTGACCTGAATGGTTCGGTTGTTGCCGTTGTCAGCCACGTAAATGTTGCCGTAGTTGTCCATGGTGATGCCGGTCGGAGACGACAGTTGTAGAGGTGTCACGGTTTGTCCCGCGGCGCCGCCGTTACAAACGCTCGCCGTCCCATCTCCGGGCCAGGTTTTGATACAGCCGATCTGGGGAGTAGGGCCGCTTCCGTAAACCATACGTATGACGTTATTGGCTGAATCCACTATGTAAAGGTTGTTCGCAGGGTCAATGGAAATATTGACCGGATTGCTAAGGGCGGCAGCCGTCGCCTGGCCACCGTCGCCGTAGTAAGCTTTGGTTCCGTTGCCGGCGACCGTGGTTATTGTGCTGAGGGCAGGATTGCCAGGGTTGGTGACCTCGCGGATCACGTTGTTGCCCGCATCGGCGATGTACAGATTGCCGTCGGCGTCAACCGCCAGTCCCGCCGGGCCCTGCAAAGTGACTGAAGTAGGACAGTTCGTACTGGTCTGGGTGCCCGTACAGGCAGGAGCGTCACTGCCTGTACCGGCAACGATTATCGTGTTGCCGTTACCGGGCAGGACATTTCCATAAGAATCAAGACTGGAATTAATCAGCCGTACGACTCCATTGTTCGTATCGGCAACATATACGTTACTGTTGGCGTCCACAACGATGCCTTGAGGATTGCTCAGTCCGGTGAGCATTACGGTAGGAAGATCCCCCGTCGTGTTATCCCACATCAGAACCTTACCGTCGCCGGCGTCAGTGATGTAAAGATTACCCGAGGAATCCAGCGCTAGCCCCTGCGGATCATTCAGGCCGGTGACTACTGCCGTTACCGGAATAATATTGTCGTCGGTAAAGGGAACGCCATTAAAGTTAGCCTCGATAATGTCATTGTTGGCGCTATCGGCGATGAAAAGGTCGCCGGTGCTGTCTGCCGCCAGCCCCTGGGGACTGACGACTTGAGATAGTCCCGTCGATGTCGTTGACCATGCGGTGACGGGAATATCAAGTGTGCCGGGATCGACCACCATCAATGCAGCAGAATTCGCAATGATGAGCTCAGCGGAGAGTGTGTTGGGCTGGTAATTGACCTGGTCGCTGGGAGTATAGGTGATTGAAGGCCAGTAGGTGCCGGCGGCCGACGGAAGCGTAGCGCCGGTTGTGCCATACGTGATGCTCCACGTACCGTCACTGGTTGAGGTTCCGGTCGTGTTGGCCGAAATAAGGTTACCGTTCGCACCGTACGCCGTTGGATAACATCCATACTGCAAGTTGGGTTGGCTCGGATCAAACACGGCGGAATAGCAGTTGCTGTAAATCGTCGGAAAGGCGGGGCTTACTGTTACCTCTGTCTGGTTGGCGGCAGTGGCATATGTGGCGTTCCCGTTATAAGTGGCCGCAACAGTGTATGTGCCGACGCGCAAATTGTACATCTGCAGCACAGCAAGCCCGCCGGCAAGCTGTGCGGTCTGGGTCTGCTCGGTCAGGTCCGGATTCGTGATGTTGAACGTGACGGTACCGTTTGCACCCGCGGGCGTCACCACGGCGTTCACTGTTGCCGAGCCACCGTAAGTTGGGAATCCCGGCGTGGCGGGGGTATAGGTGGTGGCATTGAAGACGAGGGTCGTTGCCGTCGTGCCGGCTGCGAAAGAGTTGATATTCATCGTGCCATAAGCCGTTCCACCGATGGAGGCTTGGTTGGTGAGGGAGCACGCGGTGCCGACAGGAAGGGTCCCGGCCACGGCGTATGTCCCGATGGCGGTTGGCGGCGTTGCGCTCGGGCCGTAGAGCGTGCTGCCAATGCCGGTATAAACATAGGTCCACGTGCCCGACACCGGATTTCCGGTGGCCGGGTCCGTTGCCGATCCGCCAGGTGTGCAAGACTGCGGCGTGCCACTGTACTTCATATCCTGACAGGCGACCGTCAACGGGAGGTTGTTGACCGGAGTTCCGCTCGCCGTAATAGTGACCGGAATACTGTTATTGCTGGCATTACTGTTTAAGTAGATAGTGTCGGTCTCACAGGTGCCGGCGGACGGACCGTTGTTGGCGTTGGGGGCGTAGGCGACGGCGACGGTGCAATTCGCGTCCGGTGGCAGTGCCGCACTCGTTCCACTAATGCAAACGGTAGATGGGACGGGGATGTTGATATGAAACTCGTTAGGGGAGTCGCTGGCGGAGTTCCCATCGGTCCACCAGGGGTCGATAAAAATCAAGGGCGTGGGGGCTAGGGGAGGGGCCACTTGCAGGAGTTCCGAACCGATGTTCGAAATGGTAAGAGACGTGGCGGCAGTGGTCTGACCGATCACTACCGTGCCGAAGTCGGAGTCTACCACATTGCGGTTGATCTCTACTGTCCGGCTGTTACCATTGTCCGCAAGATAGACGTTGCCCAATGGATCCAGAGCAACGCTCGTTGGAGACGAAAGTTGCAGAGTCGTCGCGGATAATCCATCGGCGCCTCCGCTGCCCTTGGTTTCGGTGGGCGGCCAGGTCGTAATGGTGTTGATGATGATGTTGCTGCCGCTCCCATAGACCATGCGTAAGGCATTATTGCCGGTATCCGCGATGTAAAGATTGTTCGCGGGATCCAGGGCAATACTGGTCGGATCGTTAAGAGTGGCCGACGTGGCCAGGCCAGTGTCGCCGGTGTAGCCTTTGGTCCCGTTGCCGGCAACGGTGGCAATCGTGCTGAGGGCAAAATTGCCGGGATAGGTGACCTCGCGAATCACGTTGCTGCCCGCATCGGCTATATAGAGGTTGCCGGCGGCGTCAGTCGCCAGTCCTACGGGGCTCGTCAACGAGACCTGAGTGGGGCAGTTAGCGGAGGTTTGATTTCCGGTGCAGGCAAAACCACCGGTACCCACACCGGCGACAATCATAGACATGAGGGTGTTGGTGTCGACCATCCTTACGACACCTGCACCGGTGTCGGCCACATAGAGATTCCCGTCCACATCCGCGACGATGCCTTGGGGACTAGTAAGGCCGCCGATGATTTGGGTAAGAGCGGCGCGGTTCGCGACGGTCCACATCTGAACCGTACCGCTGTTCTTGTCCGCAATGTAGATATTCTGGTCGAGCGGATTCCAAGTCAGCGCTCCTGGCTTATTCAGTCCGGTGGCATAGGCGGTGATGGTGCTGTCGCTGAAGGTGTCGGTAACGTAGACTTCCTCGACGGCATTGTTAGCAGTGTCGGTAAAGTAAAAGTCTCCGGCAGTGTCCCATGCCACTCCCTGCGATTTTGGAGTCACGGCACTTGTCAGCCCGAGTTTCACCAGTTGTGCGGCGGTCCACTGCGGAATGTTCAGCGTGCCGGGATCAACCGCCATCAATGGCGAAGACCCTGAGATGGTGAGCACAGGCGAGTTCGTCCATTGGTCGGTCACAACAGACCCGTATTTAACGTTGTCGGCAGGAGTGAAGGTAATCGACACGTCGTAACTGTCGCCCTGTCCTGCCGGGGGGGTTGGGACATTGGAACTGCTGGCGCCAGGATTGTTGTTATCAGCGTACGAAATGACCCACTGGTTGCCATTGGGGTCAGTCCATGATGTCCCGCTCGTGTCTGCTGACATGAAATTTCCTGCCGCATCGGTCGCTATCGGGTAACATCCGTGGGCGTTGCCATCGGCCATGGCAGGGTAGCAGTTGGGGTAGACCGTTGGGGTAGCCTGTGTCACATCAATCGTGGCGCTAGCCGACGAGCTGGCGTAGGTGGAAGTCTCGTAGTAAACGACGGTAACGCTGTGAGTATCAGTGATGTAGCTGTTCCCTGTGTCGGCGGAAAGGCCGGTTAGTGTCAGGGTCGCAACTCCGCTCTTGTTGAGCGCAATCTTCTGCGGCGAGTTCCAGTCCACAAGGAAAGTGACAGAGCCCGTCGGGGTGGCGCCCGATCCGCTCGCGGATGTCACGGTAGCGGTTACGGTAACCGTCTGGCCGTAAACCGGGAAGGCTGGAGTGTAGGTAATCGTGGTCTTTGACGCCGCAGCTATAGTGCTGCTGATGCACAAAATGCTGTAAGCCTTTCCACTTAAATAGCCCGGGTCGCTGCTGGTGAAGGTGCCAACCACCGGATAGTTGCCGACGGCTGATGGCACCGTCTTTGAGCCGTTATAAGTGACGGTCCAGGAGCCGTTGATCGTGTTTCCGCTCTGCGAATCGGTGGCCGAAGGAGTGCAGGGATGAGTACTGCCGTCGTAGGTGACCGAAGGGCACGTCACCGTCAGGACGGGTACGGATTGCCGTCCCGTCAAAGTGACTACAACCGACCCGTTATTGGCGGCATAGCTATTTGGGGTAATCGTGGTGCTGTCGGGTGAGTCGGGGACCTGATCGGCCGATTTCGGGGAATAGGTGACGGTAAAAGCGCAATTCTCGCCCCCATTCAGGTTCGGGCAGGCGCTGCCTCCGTTAACGAGACCAACGACAAATTCATCGGGATTGGAGGATTGTGTCTCCCAGGGGCTGGCGAAGTTCAAAGTGCTTGTGCCGATGTTCCGGATCGTGAATGTGGCCGGTGAACTGGTTTGACCGAAGGATAGATTGCCGAAATAATAGTTCACGAGGTTGCGGTTGAGTTCGATGGCCCGGCTCTTGCCGGAAACGCTGCCGGTATCGGTGATGTACACATTGCCCTGGTTGTCCAGTGCGATACCCATCGGAGAGTTCAGTTGCAGCGCATCGACCGACTGCATATCGGCGCCAGCCGTACCGGCGGTCGGGGGAGTCCCCGCAAGGGTTTGGATGTAACCGTCTGCCGAGGTAACCAGGCGTATGGCATTATTGCCGGAATCCACGATGTAAATGTTGTTTGCGGGATCAACCGCGAGCGCAAGCGGGCCGTTGAGCTTGGCGTCGGTGGCAGAATTCCCGTCCTCTGCTTTGCTGTAACCGGCGGTGCCGTTACCGGCCACGGTCGTCATGATACCGGTGGAGATCGTCAGCTTGCGAACCACGTTGTTGCCCGTGTCTGCGATGTACAGGTTGCCGTAAAGGTCAGTGGCCAATCCCTGGGGGCTGCTCAGCTGAACCTCCGTGGCCGTGCAGTTATCGGTCGGACTAAGGCACAAGTTGGTGCCGCCACCGGCGATGACGCTGGCGGTGCCGACAGGATTGCCATTGTCGTCCGTGCTGAGGGCCACTGCTTCGATGACGTTTTGAGTGCCGTTGAACACCGACACATACAGGTTGCCGAAGGCATCCATAACGATGCCGTGAGCAGCGATGTTGCTGACGAGCGTATAAGTATTCGTGCCGTCCCATTCCTTGATTTTTTTTGCGCTTGGATCGGCAATGTAGACGTCATCCCAAGAATCTTCAGTCAGTGCTTGCGGGGCACTCAAGCCAGTAATCGCGTTGCTGATGGTGCTGTCACTGAAGGTATCGGAGACGTCAACGCTTTTGATGTCGGTGCTGGCGGCGATATAAATGTCGCCGCTTGAGTCGGTTACGATCCCCTGTGGAGATGTCAATGTCCATGTCGGAATGTTCAGAGCGCCGGGATCAACCGCCATCAAGGCCGTGGCGGGAGCGACAATTTGCGTGAGCGTACTGCCTACGCTGTTGTAGTTCGCGTCTCCGGAATAGCAGGCCAGGATGCTGTGTTCGCCGGCGGACAAGGCGCTGGTGCTGAAGCTGACCGTTCCGCTGCCGCTCAGTTGCTGGGAGAAGAGCTGTTTCGTTCCCGGGCACACGGTCCCGCCGTCGTAGAAGGTCACCGTGTCGGCAGTGGGAATACCGGAGGCAAAGCCGGTGACGGTCGCAGTGAAGGTCAAGGAATCTCCGAAGACCGGAGTGCTCGAGGTCGAGGTCACGGCGACAGCCGGCGTCGCCTTATTGATGATCAACGTGCCGCTTCCCGACCCGCTGTTATTGTAGTTGGGGTTGGTGGTGGTGAAATTGGCGGTAAAGCCGTAAGTACCGGCGGTGGTTTCGCTCGGTGTCAAGTTCCAACTGAAGCTACCCTGGTTGCTGATATTGCCATCGGAGCCAACGCCGGTTGCTATGGCCGAGCAGGAATGCGCGTTACCATCATAAGTGAACGTCCCGCACGTGACGGTCACTGTTGGAGTTGCCGGGATAATCGTCAGGGAGCCGTTGCCGGTGGCGCTGTCGTAATTCGTGTCGCCGGCAAAGCTCGCAGTGACAGCATTGCTGTAGGTACCGGCGTTAATCCCGGACAATGAGACAGACGACGATGTCGCCACCCCGAGTGCACTGCCGGAAGTACCGGTGGTTGCACTGCCCACGTTCGTCCCGTTGAGAGCGAAGCTAACGCTCTTAGAGGCTATTCCGGTTCCTCCCGCAGCTAACAATGCCGAAAAGGTCGTGGAACCGCCATAGGTGCCACTTGCAGCCGTAACCGTCATAGTGGTCACAGCATCAATCGTCACGGTCACGGTTCTCGAGGAAGCGTTGATCGTGAAGGTGCAAGTAGTGTTTCCGGGATTGCAGTCGGTGCCTGCCTTCGTGTATTGAGTGGGCACCGTCCAGGCTGTAATTGTGTCCGTCGTATTTACGGTCAGCTTGACCTGCGTGCCTGACGATATCGTTGGCAGGGTGCAGGCTCCGCTGGTCACGCCTGCGGTATCCGTACAACTAACGCCGGCCGGGGTGCTGGATATGGTGCCACTGCCTTTTCCGGCAACGGCGACCGTCACCGTGTAATTGGAGTCCGTAAATGTCGTCTGGGCTTGCGAACTAGCGCCCACCGCGGTCAGATAATAGCGGATGCCCAGGTCGTCGTTGACGGGAGCATAGGTGCTGTTGCTGATGGTCCCGTTCGCATCGGCGGTGGCGGTCATTTCCGGCGGCTTCTCCATCACCGGCACTTCGTGGAGGTACAGATCGACGGTTTCCCCCGGCTGCCAGCCGGAGCCGCCAATATCGACCGGCGTCCCGGGCGCATAATCGCCCTTATCCGTCGTTATGGTCGCAAAACCATAGAGTTCGCTGCTTGCCAAATTGCTGCCGCCAGCCACCAGCAGCAAGCCAGCCGGAAACGGCGACAGCAATCCTCCGCCGACCGCCTGCGAGCGTGCAGCGGCCATTGAGGCGGTCAGGGAGAATGTTTTCGCCCAAGGTGTATAAAGTTCCGCATACGGCAAGGCGACTCCGCCGAAAGTGCCGCCATCGAGAAGCACATTACTGTTGTTGGGCAGCAGGAAAGCCAAATGTCCTGCGCGGGCATAGTGCAGCGTAGAGGCCAGAGCCGTAATGGCATCGGTCGCCGGATCGAAGATCTCGGCGGACGCCAATTCCGCAACTCCGCCAATTGTCGCGGCGCCTTCCGGATAACTGCCGCCGGCGATCAGCACCCTGCCATGGAGCAGCGTGGTGGCGGTGGCGGCAGAGCGCGGCGTGATCAGCGCCGGTCCCGCGGACACGGTACCGGTATTGGGATCATAGATGTCGGTAGTGCCCAGGGTCTTCCCATTCTGATCGGTGCCGCCTACGATCAACACGCGCCCGTCTTCCAGACCCGCGGCGGCGTGCGCTTTGCGCGGTGAAGACATTGCACCCGCAGATGAAAACGCTCCCGTCGTCATATTGAAAACTTCCAGGCTGGCCAAGGTGCCGCTGGAGTTGTTTCCGCCGGCCAGCAGCACGTCGCCCGTAGGCAACAAAGTCGCCGTATGACCCGTGCGCGCATCCACCATGCCCGGCAGCATCGTCCATGTCATCGCCGCCGGATCGTAAATCTCGGCGGAATTGATGATGCCGCCACCGCTCGTCGTGCCGCCGGCGACCAGCACGGTGCCGTTGGGCAGGCAAATTGCTGTGTGCCCGGTCCGCGCGGTCTGCATTGGCGGGGCCGTTACAAACGATCCGTTGGCGCCATAGATCTCTACCGTGGAGAGCACGTTGCTGGCCGAATCGGTTCCACCGGCGATCAGCAAACTTCCATCCTGCAGCACAGCGGCGGCCGCACCGGTGCGGGCCGTTGACATACTTCCAGCCGGCGCCCAGTTCCCGGTTGCGACGGGGGGAAGCGAGGTCGATGAGCCCTGCGCAAACATGCTACATGCCGCTAAAGCGACCAGCATCAGGCAGGTCACAAAACAACGAAGATGCACATGACTCTTTGTTGCTTTGCCCAATGGCAACATTTCGGCCTCCACTGGCTTTCGCTTTGAATTTTCCGGATGACTGCTGACGAGTACTTGTTTTTCAGGCAGGAGAAAGAGGCGTAATGCGGCAAAAATGACGGTTGCAAGTTGCAGAATTAAATAAACGGGCAGACACGCAAATTGACGCTTCATAACCTCTCTCCTCATCGAAAGACAAGTACCGAAAAAATATTGGAACTGGGGACCCTCTAACCTGGCCGAGTGTCTCTAATGCCTGGGGCCGGAACACAGCGCGCGTTTAGGGAGTAAAGGCCCCCCGCCCACTGGGCTGCACTGCTTAAAGGGTGGTGGTGCGGCAGGAAGCAACTCTGCCGACCACGATATTTACAAGTTGGGCTACCAGCCCGCCTGAAATCGAGCAGCAAAACACAACTTGGAGCTAGTGAACTGAGACGGACGGACTTTATAGCCGGTAGCCGGAAAAAGTCAACAAGAAAGTTGAAAAATTTGAGATGATTAAAGTGCTAATAAATGGGACAACATATTTTTTATTATTGGGATAACGATAGTGTTAATAGTATGGTCGATAGCGAACTGATCGCATGATTTAGTAATCAAATAATGGATCTATCTGCTCAGAGACCGGACCGGCTACTAAAAAACGTGAAAGGATATATTCTTGGCCGGCTGACTCCGCCCAAAATTTGAAAACAAAAGACCATGCGGCACCCGTGCTCTGTCCGGGAACCCGTGGGTTCAGCAACCGGTAAAGCCCCTAGCCGGGTTCGGGGAATCGGGTTATTGCGCACAGCCTATGGTTAGCCCAAGCTGAAAATACGCAATCACCCGATTACCCAACTGCTCGAGCCCGCTTCTTCTACTCTCCCAGCATCTCAAACCAGCGCACGATGGACTCGATGCCGCGGTAGTAGTTCGGGATATGGAACTTCTCGTTGGGGGCGTGCAGATTGTCGTCGGGCAAGCCAAATCCCATCATGACGCTGGGGACCTTTAGCGACTTCTCGAAGGCGGCCACGATGGGGATCGATCCGCCGGAGCGTATATATACGGTATCTTTCTTGAAAACTTCGTGCATGGCGCTGGCGGCCGCGCGAATGTATTCGTTATCCGTGCCGACGACGATCGGATCAGCCACCGACCAGCGCTTGATGTTGATCTGAATCCCCTTGGGAACCAGCGTCTTCACATACTTGGTGAACAGCTTCCAGATTTCCTCCGGATTCTGATCGGGCACCAGGCGCATCGAGACTTTGGCCGACGCCTTGGCCGGGATGACGGTTTTGGCGCCGGCGCCGGTGAAGCCTCCGGGCATGCCGTGAACCTCAAAGGTGGGGCGCGCCCAGGTGCGATACAGCACCGGGTATTTGGGCTCGCCGGTCAACTCCTTTGATCCGACTTCGGTTTTGAGATATTTCTTCTCGCTAAATGGCAGGCGCTTCCAGGCTTTCAATTCGTCCTTGCTGGGCGGCTTTACCCGTTTGTAAAAGCCGGGAATCAGGACCTTGCCTTTTTCGTCCTTCAGTTTGCCGATGATTCGCACCAGCGCCTCAAAGGGATTCGGGGCGGCACCGCCGTAAACGCCGGAATGCAGATCGGTCATGGCGCCCACGGCCTCAATCTCGGCGTAGCACATGCCGCGCAGGCCGACACAAAGACTGGGAAGCTCGGGGGCGAACATTTCCGTGTCGGAAACCAGGGCCACGTTGCACTGCAACCGTTCCGGATGCTGGTTTACGAACTCTTCGATGGCTTCGCCGCCGACTTCCTCTTCGCCTTCGATGATGAAGCGCACATTGAGCGGCAGCTGGCCGCCGTTGGTTTGCATCAGGGCCTCGATGGCCTTGATGTGCATGTACATCTGGCCCTTGTCGTCAACGGCGCCGCGGCAATAAATGTTGTTATTGCGTTCGGTCGGCTCAAAAGGCGGCGATTTCCATTCGTCTAGGGGCTCCACCGGTTGCACATCGTAATGGCCGTAGCACAGCACGGTGGGTTTGCCCTTGGCATGCAGCCAATCGGCGTAAATCAGCGGATGGCCTTCGGTCTTGATGATCTCGACATGTTCCAGACCGACCCGCCGCATTTTGTCGGCGATGAATTCGGCGGCACGGCGCACGTCTTCTTTGTGCTCCGGCAGGGTGCTGACGCTGGGAATGCGCAGCAGATCTTTCAATTCGTCCAAGAAGCGCTGCTGATTTTTGCGAGCATAGCTGACAGCGGGGGATGCCATTCACGTTCTCCTTTTTATTCGCGGCCTGGTGGGAGCGATACCCCGGTGGTCTCCTAAGGGAGAATTGGGGCATCCGTGCCCAAGCGTCAAACCTGGCAAACCCGAAAGTATACACCGATATGCCACAATATAGGGCATGGTGCGCTTTGGCGTCTTGGGCTTTGGCTTGCACGCAGAAAGACGGCTGGTGGGCGGTTTTGCCGGCGCGCGTCACGCGCGGCTTTCAGCGCTTTCGCGCCGGGATTCCGCTCGTGCCGAAAGATCGGCCGAAAAGTTTGCCGTCCCCCATGCTTTTGGATCCGCCGAAGAGCTGTGCCGCTCGCGCGAGGTTGACGCGATTCTGGTGGCCACTCCCAATGCCTGTCACTGCGCGGACACGCTTCTGGCCCTGAGCCACGGTAAGCCGGTGTTGTGTGAAAAGCCGATGGCCATGAATGCCAACGAGTGCCGGCGCATGATCGCGGCGGCCCATACCGCGGGTCTGCCACTGGGGGTGGCTCAGGTATTTCGTTTTAACAACAGCGTGATTCGCCTGCGGGAAAGAGTTGAGGCCGGGGAGATCGGGCGCCCCATCTATGCCCGCGCCGAATTCTGCATTCCCGGAAGAGGTCACCCGCGCGTCTGGATGTATGATCGCGCCTTGGCCGGAGGCGGGGCCTTGGCCGACCTCGGAGTCCATTGCATCGACGTCCTGCGCTTTATCCTGCAGGATGACATTGTCGCTCAGGATGCGCGAGCTTCTTCCGATTCGGATTCCGGTGACGTGGAAGCCGCAGCCAGCCTGCTGTTGCAATTCGGGCGGGGCGCGTTGGGGGCGGTCATGGTTTCCTCCCGCGCCGCTTACCGCACGCCGGTGGAGATTGTCGGCGAGGGCGGGACCCTGTTTGCCCGTCCGGCGTTCTCTTTGGACGAACCCGTGCTGATCGAACAGAGGCGGGGCGGGGAACTGGTGGATACCGAGCGCTTATTCAATTCCGGCTCGTTCGCGCGCATGCTCGATGCCTTTGCATTGACCGTGGAGTCGAAACAACCCTTTGCCTGTCCCGGCGAAGAGGGGTTGCAGAATCAAATTGTGCTGGATGCGGCATACTCACGATTGGCGGGATCGCTGCGGCGCCCCGGTTGACAAGATCATCCCGCCTTGTTCAGAATGTGCTGACTGCTAGCGGTTACTGTCTGCCCTCACGGCGGGCATTTTATATCTTTACACCATGTGTTATCAGGGGAGGTGGCGGAGCGCGAATCGCCCCCCAGCGAGCCAGAGGTAAATCCAAGGAAATAACGGGATGGATGTGCAATTGTGGTACGCGATATACACGCGTGCCAACCACGAGAAACGCGTAGCGGCCCACCTGACGCATCTTGGGGTGGAGAACTACCTTCCGTTGTACGAGGCCCTGCGCAAGTGGACCGACCGCCGGGTTCGCCTTCAGTTGCCGCTCTTTCCGGGGTACCTGTTTGCCCGTACTGCCTTAAGGGAGCGCCTCCCCATTCTCCAGACTCCGGGCGTCGTTCGCATGGTCGGAGCTGGCGGTGCACCCATGGCCTTGGATAGCGAGCAAGTCGAGCGCTTGCGCCGGGGATTGGCCCAGATCTCGGCTGCGCCGTATCTGCGAATTCCCGTCGGACAACGGGTGCAGATCGTTGCCGGCCCGCTGAAAGGTATGGAAGGCGTATTGTTGAGGCGTAAATCCGGCTTGAGGGTGGTAATTTCGATCGAGCTGATCCAGCGTTCCTTTGTGGCTGATATCGAGTCTGACGTTTTGTCCCCAGTTGATAAAGTATCTCGATTGGTATCGTAACTATATCGATATCAACACGACATATTTTACTATCGGATTGATTATTTTCCGGGGCAAGTGGAGGCTGGCGGGAAGCAAAATCAGGCTAAAGTAATCTTGACTTTGGCGGAAAAACGGCCTAACCTTACCTAGTCCTTTGTCGAGGAGAAGATTCAATGGGCCACAGATCCAGGCTCCTGGACTTAATGTGCTGGTGTCTGGTGTGTATCCTGCCAGTGTCCGCCTTAGCCACCGAAGTGAGTCCCGCTATGGTATGGGGCACAGGTGTCGTTAAGGTGAACGGCAAGCTTGTCCCCGGGTCGTTAACAGTATATGCAGGCGATAAGCTGGTTACCGATACGGACTCGACTGCTACCCTCATCAATAAATTCGGCACGGCCGTGCTTCCGGGTGATTCCTCTATTGTTTATGGCGGCAATAATATCCGGATGCAATACGGTCGGGCGTTGATCATCGCGCAACGTGGAACCGAGGCAGTTCTGGGGAACCTGACCATCACGGTAGTGAATGGAAACGCCAGATTTCAGATGCGACAGACCGATACCGTACAGGTTCTAGCGGTATTGGCAGGTTCGCTGCAAGTCACGGATGGGGCCAACAAGGTGGTTCTGACGCAGGGTGAGATGATCACCCGCAAGACTGGCGAGCCCACAGCCGTCGCCGCGAATCCTCCTCCGCCGGACGCCCCGGCGCCGCCTCCTCCGGCCGCCGTCCACGCCCACCTCCCAGGATGGGTGATCGGGACTATCGCTGCCGGTGCCGCCGGCGGAATTGTGGGTGGAATGGCTGCCGCCGGAGCGTTCCGGCCCGCCAGCCCGGTAGAGCCGTAAGAACGTTTCACGTTTCTCATTTTCGTTTCGTGTCAGCCACCGGTGTGCATTGTATTGCCTGCGCGCAGAGCCCTTTGCCTCTGCGGTGTTCCCCGGGGGCCGGAATGGGCAACGAAAAACGTGACGCGGTAAGATGAGACGGTACAATACAGAGCGTGGAGCGGGGAACAAGGGGCCGCTCTACCTGTGTCACGACGGGAATTGAAATAACGTGGAACGAGAAACGGTAATATGCCGCTGATCTGGCTGCGAGTTGCGGTTGGTTGCTATGCCGCGGGATTGTTGTACGCGCTGGCCCTGTTGAGCCGCCGCGGCGAGTCCTGGCGGCGTGTCATCGTTCCCATTGTCAGCCTGGGGATGGTGTTCCATTTTGTGTCGCTGGCGGAAGTCGCGGCCATCGCACATTTCCCGCTGGCGTCGGCCCATTACTCCGAATCGTTGCTGGCGTTTCTGATCATGTTGATCTTTATGGTGATCAGGGTAAAGTACAAGACCACCTCGCCGGGACTGTTCGTATTTCCAATGGTCTTTCTGTTGACGTTTGCCTCCGCCATCGCCCAAGCGCCGCTCCGGTTCACCAACCCGCTGTTGCGGAATGGATGGGTCTTTGTGCACATTTCGCTGATTCTTACCGGTTATGCCGCACTCATCCTTAGCTTTGCGGCGAGTGTGCTCTATCTGGTGCAGGCGCGCAGCCTGAAAGGCAAACTGAAAAACCCGGGGTCCCTTTCGTCGCGGTTGCCCTCCCTGGAGACTATCGACGACATTGGGTACAAGTCGTTGCTGTTGGGTTTCCCCTTTATGACTTTCGGGTTGATGGCGGGAGTGGCGCTGGCGCAAGCGAAATTCGGCTCGGTTTACATTCTGGACGCCAAAGTGCTGCTCTCACTGCTGATGTGGGCGGTGTACGTGGTCTTGTTGTACGCGCGCTGGCATCGTGGCTGGCGGGGCCGGCGGGCCGCATTTATGGCGGCTTTTGCGTTTCTGGCCGCGCTAGGTGCCTGGGTCGCGAACTTTTTCAGCGGCATGCATAGGTTTTCCGCGCCATGAACTTGATTCTCACAGGGGTGAATCACAAGAGCGCGCCCGTGGACATACGGGAGCGCTTTGCCGTCTCCGACGCGGCGTTGCCTGAAGCGTTGCAGCGGCTGCTCCAGTGCCCTGGGATCGAGGAAGCGTTGATTGTTTCCACCTGCAATCGGGTGGAGTTGGTGGCCCGAGCCACGAACGGCGCGGCGGATTTGACCGGTTTCATCGCCGAGCAGTTTGGCCTGCGTCCCGAGGACTTCCGGGAATATCTTTATGAGTACCGCGAACGCGAGGTGGTGCGGCATGTTTTCCGGGTGGCCTCGAGCCTGGACTCCATGGTGGTGGGCGAACCGCAGATTCTCGGCCAGGTAAAAGAGGCCTACGCTGTGGCGCGGGCCGTGGGTGCGGTAAACTCCGGGCTCGATGTGTTGTTTACGCGGGCTTTTTCGGTGGCCAAACGGGTACGAAACGAGACCGCGGTGGGCAGTTCGGCGGTGTCGGTGGCTTCGGTAGCGGTCGATCTGGCCAAAAAGATTTTCGGATCGTTGGCTGGCCGTACGGTTTATCTGGTGGGGGCGGGCAAGATGTGCGAACTGGCGGCGCGGCATCTTCTGGCGCACGGCGCCGGCAGGATTCTGGTGTCGAATCGTACCTATGAGCGGGCGGTGAGCCTGGCGGAGCGCTTCGGCGGACAGGCTGTGCCCTTCGATCGGCTATACGATACCGTGGATGAAGCGGATATCGTGATCAGTTCCACCGGCGCGCCGGATGCGATTTTTCGCCGGGAACACGGCGAGAAGTTTCTGCATCGCCGCCGGAACCGGCCGATGTTTTTCATTGACATTGCCGTGCCCCGGGACGTGGATCCCGGGATGAATAAAGTGGACGGCATTTTTGTTTACGACATCGACGATTTGCAATCCGTGGTCAGTTCCAACCTTGCCGACCGCGGGGAGGAGGCCCGGCGCGCCGAAACTCTGATCGAGGAGGAAGTGGAACGCTTTGTGGCGCGGATGCAGGCCGCCGAGGTGGTGCCCACGATTGTTTCCCTGCAGGAGCATCTGGAGACGATCCGGCAGGCGGAAATCGACCGCGTGCGTGGGCGTCTGGGCGAACTGTCTCCCGAACAGGAGCTGGCGGTGGAGGCGCTTTCCCGGGGCATCATCAACAAGATCATGCATACGCCGATCGTCACGCTGAAATCCGCGGCGCGCGAGGGACAGGCGGCGACCACTGTGGTCGAGGTGGTACGCCGGCTGTTCAACCTTCGTGAACGCAACGCCTCCCGTGCGGCTGCCGGCGAAAACGAGGGCGAGGGAGCGCAAAAATAGATGGCGCATCTGCGGATGGGGTCCCGCGGTTCTCAATTGGCGCTCTGGCAGGCGAATCATATTTCCTCCCTGTTGCGCGCGCGGGGGCACCAGGTTGATATCGAAATTATCAAGACCACCGGTGACATCATTACCGGCGTCGCGCTGGCCAAAGTGGGCACCAAGGGAATGTTCACGAAAGAGATTGAGGACGCGCTGGCGGATGGCCGTGTCGATCTTGCCGTGCACAGCCTGAAGGACCTGCCGACGGAGTTGCCGCCCGGATTTGAATTGGCTGCGGTGACGAGGCGCGAACCTCCGAACGACGTTCTGCTTTCGGTCAAATACCCGGGTATCGCGGATTTGCCACGAGGGGCGCGGTTGGGCACCAGCAGCCTGCGGCGACAGGCGCAGCTCATGACGCTGCGGCCGGACCTGGAGATCCATCCTTTGCGCGGCAACGTGGATACGCGGATTCGCAAACTGGAAGAAGGTTCATATGACGCGATTATCCTGGCTGCCGCCGGACTGAACCGCCTCGGCCGCACCGAGCTGGTACGCCAGGTGATTCCGACTGAATCTATGTGCCCGGCGGCGGGACAAGGCGCGCTGGGCATCGAGATCCGGGCCGGAGATACCACCATGCGCGAGGCTCTTCAGTTTCTCGATGATCGTGATGCACGTTCCACGACGGCTTGCGAGCGTGCCTTGTTACGGTCGCTGGGAGGCGGATGTCAGGTGCCGATCGGGGCGATTGCCACCGTTGCCGGCGGCCTTTTGACGCTTCAGGCGGTGGTGGCGCGACCGGACGGTTCCCGCATTCTCCGCCAGACGCAGAGCGGCAAGGACCCGGAAGCGCTGGGCGCCAAGGTCGGGGAATTGTTGTTGCGCGAGGGCGCAGACGAGATTCTGCGCGAAGTTTATGGGGAAACCAAAGCACCGCAGCGGTCGTAAAGAGAAATCGCAGCCGCAGATGGACGCAGATAAACGCGGATCAGCACCATCGCATCGGGCAAGGAAGAGGCAAGGACTCCCATCGCTTTCCATCAGCGTTAATCTGCGGTAGGATTTTCCATGAGTTCAGACACACAGCCTTTAGCCGGGAAACGCATTATCGTGAGCCGTGCCCGGACGCAGGCCGGGACACTCTCCAGGGAGCTTCGTGCACAAGGCGCCCGCGTTCTGGAAATTCCCTTTATTGAGATACGGCCGCCTCGTTCCTTCAAGTCCCTGGATGACGCGCTACGCCGGCATCTGCAGTACGATTGGCTTATCTTGACCAGCGTCAACGGCGTAAGCGCGCTGTGCGAGCGTCTGGGCAAAGTCCGCATAAAAGTCTCTGAGCTGGATCATCTGCGGATTGCGGCCATCGGACCGGCTACGCGCCGCGCTCTGGAAGAACATGGATTGACGGTGGAAGTGGTGCCCAAGGAGTACATCGCCGAGTCGGTGGTGGCGCGTCTGAAGTCTCGCGTCAAAGGAAAGCGCGTTCTGCTGGTGCGGGCCAAGGTGGCCCGGGACGTAATTCCACGGGAACTGCGCCGGGCGGGCGCCCGCGTCGATGTGCGCGAAGCTTATGAGACGGTAGCGCCGCGAGTTTCGCGAGCTAAGTTGCTGACGGCCTTGAATAGCAAGACCGGACGCCCGGACGTGATCACGTTTACTTCTTCGTCCACGGCCAAGAATTTTTTGGAACTCATCGGCGTGAAGGTTGCGTATGCCGGATTGCTGGATGAGGTTGCCCTGGCCTCCATCGGCCCGGTGACGACAGCAACCTTGCGCGAACTCAAATTGCCGGTCGCCATCCGCGCCAAGGAGTACACAATTCCGGGGTTGGTACAGGCTATTCTGGGGCACTTCCGGGAGGAGAGCATTTCACCACGGAGGCACGGAGACACGGAGGAGTTTTAAATTTGCAATTTCAAATTTGTAATTTGCGGCGCTCGACACGGCTGTAAGCAGAACCCGTTTTTCAGTTTGAAATTACAAATTACCAAATCAAAAATCTTCCTCCGTGCCTCCGTGGTGAAATACTCTTACTGGACCTCACAGCCGCTCAGGTTGCAACCGGGAGCGGGGACGTAGAATTTCAGGAAGCTGCCCACGCGGCTCCAGGCATCGATCTGGTTTTCGATCCGGGCGAAGCCGTGGCCTTCATTGTCATAAATCTTAAGTTCCACTTTGCCGCCGTTCTTCTTAATGGCGTCCGCCATCTGTTGGGCTTCTTCTTTGGGGCAGCGGGGGTCGTTGCCGCCAGCCAGTAGCAGCAGCGGCGCTTTGACGCGGGCGACGAAGTTGATCGGCGAACGTTCCTGCCATAGGTTCTTGCTCTTCTCCGGGTCGCCCATTGTAGCCATATCGTACTGTTGCAACAGCGGGTCTTCCTGCTGCACTTCGGTAAACCAGTTCACGAACGGGACGATGGCCACGCCGCCGGCCCAGGTGTCCGGAAACTTGGTGACCGCCATCATAGTCATATACCCGCCATAGCTGCCGCCCATGACGATGAGCTTTTTAGGATCCACGTAACCGGTCTTGGCGATCCAATCGGCCGCGGCCAACACGTCCTGCAAATCTCCGCCGCCCATGTCGAAGCGATTGGCATCCATGAATTCCTTGCCGAATCCCGTAGAACCGCGGTAATTGGGAGCAATCACGAAATATCCTTGATTTACAAGGAATTGCACGGCAGGGTTAAACGAATTCATGAACTGCGATTCCGGACCGCCGTGGACGAACACTACGGCAGGGACTTGGCCGTTCTTTATCTGATTGTAGGGCGTATAAACCCAGGCGGAAATCGTGAATTTCCCATCTCGGCTGGGATAGTGCACCAGGTTTGGTGCAACCATATCATCACTCTTCACACCAGCCACCAGCGAATGCGTAATTTGCCTGGAGCGCTTGTTGAGGAGGGTGTAGGTCCACAAATCGTTAGGGGCCTCCGGTCCGTTATGGTAGTAAAGCAATCGGGTGCTGTCACGAGAGAACGCGGTTTCGGCGCCTCCCAGCGCGTTCAAGCCCGCGTGCAAAGGCAGCGGCTCGGCGTGCTTCGTGGCCAGGTTGTATAGATAAATATCCTGATTCCCGTCGGTGTTGGTGGTCCAGGTGAGGTAGCGGCCGTCCGGCGAAAAGCTGCCGGCTTCGGACTCCCAGACTGCGTGCGTGAGCCATTCAATGTGTTTGGTGGAAATCTCCAGTAAGCCCACGTTCTCATATCCGTTGATGGCATTGGAGGTAATAAGTAGCTTCTTGCCATCCGGGGACCAGGCTGCGGCGTAATAACGCTTCTCGCTTTCGTGCGGCGTCAGCAACAGGCTCTTGCCGGTTGCCACTTCGGTGACATAAATGTTGCCGTCCTTTTCGTCGGCGCGGATCTGGGTGTAAGCGAGCGACTTGCCGTCGGGCGACCACAGCGGTTGGAAATTACTGAGGTTCTTCGGCGTATTCACGGTCAAGGCGTGGCGCCGGCGGAACAACATGTCGAAGATTTCAATCTCGAAGGTAGAGCCGGCCTGAGGTTTGGCCTCCCAGGCAAGAAAACGGCCATCGGGGGACCACGTTGGCGCTTCCTCGGATATGGCGGGTGTGTTGCTCAGATTGGACACCTCGCCACTGGCCTGGGATACGACGAACACATCCCATTGCTCATTGCCGTCCTTATCGCTGGCGTAGGCAATCCACTTCCCGTTCGGTGACCAAGCCGGCGAAGTCTGGCGCTGATCACTGACCGTCAATTGCGCGGGCCAGCCACCCTCGGCCGGAACCAGCCAGAGATTCCGGCGTCCGCTGATATTCGAGACGAAGGCAACCTGCTTGCCGTCCGGGGACCACGTGCTGT